>Ga0185317_100003_pt1 | contig 158373 bp, 72 predicted proteins | sample DevilsHole_FD_128020 | JGI IMG/M metagenome (GOLD analysis project Ga0185317, IMG submission 128020) | Groundwater microbial communities from Devils Hole, Nevada to study Microbial Dark Matter (Phase II) - Devils Hole (SPADES assembly)... | ecosystem: Environmental > Aquatic > Deep subsurface >...
TTGCCGGGCCGACCTACATGACATTCGACACCAGCACGCCAGGCAGCGCGCTGTACGTCAGTTCGCTGACCGGCAACGCGGTGTACCGCTACAACGGGCCGTACCTGCCCGAATCGACCTTCCTGAGTCAGTTCGTCACGACGGGTAGTGGCGGCCTAAACGTGCCACGTGGCGTGCTGTTCGGACCCGATGGAAACCTCTACGTGGCCAGCGGTCCGGACCAGATTCTGGAATACGACGGGGTGACCGGCGCGTCGGTGGGCGCTTTTGCCACCGGCGGCGGGTTGAATGATCCCCGCGAAATGGCCTGGGGGCCAGACGGCAATCTGTATGTCGCCAATAACGGCGACGACAACGTCATCCAGATCAATTTCCTGACCGGCGCGGTCTCGGTCTTCGTCGCGGCGAACGACAATGGTCTGTGCAATCCATCGGGCGTCACATTCGGCTCAGATGGCAACCTGTACGTGAACAGCGATTCCGGTGGCGGTTGCGGCCCCGCGTTCACCGGCGTGAAGCGTTTCGGAGGTCCTGCTTCCGCGATGCCGGGCGCCTTCATCAACAATTTCGTTCCCAACGGAACACTCAGTAACCCACGCGATCTGACGTTTGGTCCGGACAACAACAACGACGGTATCGGCGACTTGTACGTCACCAACGACGTGGGCGGGGGCAGCGACGACGAGGTGCGCGTGTACGACGGAAGCACGGGCGCTTCGCTCGGTCTCTTCACAAACACCGGCGTGAACACATCGCCACGTGGTCTGGTCTTTGGCGAGGACGGCAACCTCTACGTTTCGTTGAGCAACACCGATATCGTGCGCCGATTCAACGGCTCGACGGGCGCCACGTTGGATGACTACGCGTCAGGCAGTTTGCTGGACAGTCCGCAAGGCCTGACATTCGGCCTCGATGGCAACCTCTACGTCGCGGGCGGCAACCCGTTCGGCGGCAGCACCAACGACGTGAAGCGGTTCGCACCGTACCCGGTGAGTTCGGGGAGTCTCGGGGTAACGAGCAGCATTGTTCTGCGCGGCAACTTCGACGGAAACGCGGGCGACGAGATCGCGCTGTTTTCTCAGGCGGCCGGTTCGTTCAGCGTCGACCTGGACGACTCGATGCGCGGCAGCGGAACCATTATCGGCGGCGGCGAGACGATCACAGGCTGGCCGGCCGGCGCCACGGTTCAGCCGATTGTGGGCGACTGGGATCCGGCCGGGATCAGGCCGCCCGACGGCATCGACGACCTGGGCACCTACGACACCGAGACGGACCCGGCCGATGCAGACAGTCGTACGTTCCACCTCGACCTGAACGGCAACGAGCAAGACGACGACGGCACGATCAACTTCACGACGACGTTGCCAACTCGCGGGCCCACGCTGCCGGTGGTCGGTCATTGGGATCCGGCTGTCTTCGGCACCCAGATCGGCGTGGCAGGGTTTTCCAGCCGCGCGACGTGGTCTCAAACGAACTTTGCGTCGGGCACGGCCGTGGCCACCCTGGGCTTCCAATCGGTGACCGGTCTCGACTTTGCCGACTTCGGCCCGACCGGTCGCTCGGGCAGCGGCACGCTGTACGGCACCGCCACGCGCAACGAGAACGTGCCCGGCCTCGCCGCGGCACAGCGCTCGCAGGGCATGATCGTCATCCACCCGCAGGTGTTGGCCGACCCGCGCGGCAACGTCCCGACCGCGGCAAACGCCGGGTTCGTCGGATTCTTCAAGACCGGCCCGTTCTCAGCGTCGATCTTCGAGGCCAACTCGGTCGCCGTCACCACGTGCTCCACACCCGCGCCGGCCGGCTTGGGCGCGGTGCAGTGCCCGATCAATCCCGATTCATACAACACGATCGTGTTCGGTCGGCCCAGCGTCTACGACCTCGACGCCGACTCGCGGCCCGACGTAGTCACCGCCAACGCCGGCACGCAGCAAGGCGCGGCCGCCACCGGCGACAACGTCTCGGTGCTGTTCAATACCACGAATATCGCCGGCCAGGGTACGCTCGCGCCGACGCCCAACGCGACCGTCGACACCGCCACGGGCGTCACCTTCCGCGCGCCCGAACGGTTCGCAACCACCGTGCTCGATCCGACCACCGGTCTGCCGGTGCGCGGCATCGACCCGCACGACCTGAGCCTGGTCGACACCGGCGGCCCGCGATCGCTGATCAATGACGTCGACGGCGACGGCGTTTTTGACGCGGCCAGCGACGCGAGCGTGCCGATCCGCGACATCACCACGGTCAACCGATTCCTCGGCGACGTCAGCACGCTGGTGAACCAGAATCCCACGTCGCTGCTGGCCGAGGCGCTCGATGCGCCGAGCACGACGTGTACGGGGGCCGGGCCGACCAACTTCGCCACCGGGGCCGTGGCCGGCGCCTGGGGAATCGACAACACGTTCGGCCAGGGATTCGGCGAATGGAAGTGCAGCAATGGCCGATCGCTGACGCTCGGCCACACGCCGCTCCAGAGCTTCTACTACGGCGGCAACGAGACGTCGGTCGGCGGCGGCAGCTACAGCGCCAGCACCGAAGGCGTGCTGTACACTCGCGACGTCGTGCTGCCGGTCGTCGGACCGGGCCAGCAGATCGTGCTCAACTTCAACAGCTTCCTGTCGATGGAGGCGGGCGGCGAGATCGCCGAGGTGTTCGCCGTGGACGCGACCACGCTGGCCCCGATCACCAACAACCCGAACAACTCGGCCGGCCAGCAGGCGGTGTCACAGTTTGTGGCCCGCGCCGCCGATGGCACGCTGAACGCCAACAGCGGCGCGTTCGTCGCCGAGAGCTTCGACATATCGCGGTTCCAACAGATGAACGTGCGGTTCGCGTTCCGGTTCCGCGCCAACGCCGCCGTCGAACTGGAAGGCTGGTACGTCGACGACCTGGTGGTGACGCCCAGCCAGTTCCTGCCGCACAGCGCCTCGCCGTTCCCAGTGGGCCGCGAGCGCGACCAGGCGGGCCCGGTCGCCATCGTCGCCGGCCACATGAACGACGACAACAACGACGGCGTGCTTGGCCAGGTGTTCGATCGCGACGGCCGCATCGTCCGCAACGACTCGATCGACTTCCTGACGGCCAACAGCGAAGACGGTTACACGCTGCCCGAAGCGGTCCGGCCTCAAGGGCGGTTGCAGATCAAGAATTCAACGTTCTTGCACTCGTCGGCCTCGGCGCTGGAACTCGGACCTACCACGGCGGTCGTCTGCAGCGGCGGTGCGCCGCCGAACAACAACCCGCCGTGCAGCCAGCCGACGCCCGACGGAATGCGCCTGTTGCCGGTCGCCACCGACCTGGCGCCCGGCGTCGAGGTGCTGAACAACGTGTTCATCGCCAACACCACCGGCGTGCGCCTGCAGGGCAATCTGTCGGCGACGAACACCGCGCAGTTCCCGCCCGCTACGTCGATACCGAAACCGTTTGCACACATCGTCAACAACAGCTTCTCGCGCAATGGGACCGGCATCAACGTTTCCGACGGCGGCGGCCCGACGATTCGCAACAACTCGATCGCCTACACCTCGGGCACCGGTTTGGCGGTCGACGTCGCGTCGCAGAACACAACGATCGTCAGCTTCAACCTGTTCCATCTGAACGGCACCAACGCCACGGCCGGCTTGAACAACAACAACGCCGTGCTGGGCGACCCGCGGTACGTGAACCCGGGCGAAGACGTGAACCGCAACGGCGTGCTCGACCCCGGCGAAGACGCCGACGGCGACATGGTGCTCGACGTGGGCGACCTGCGCATCCAGGTCGGGTCCAAGGCGATCGACGCCGCGCTGTCGAACGACGACGACCGGCTCGAGGCCGCACGCAACGCCAGCAATCGCAACTCGCTGGTCGGCGGCAACCGCGTCTTCCCCACGCCGCTGGCCAATCCGGAACGGCTGCGCCCCGAGGTGCTGTTCGGCGCCGAGCGCGTCATCACCAACGATCCGCAGCCCGGCGACTTCGTGACGCTCGACCACGACGGGTTCGAGCGGGTCGACGACCCGAACACCACCAACGTCGGCGTCGGCACCGATCCGTTCTTCGATATCGGCGGCTACGACCTGCGCGACCTGGTGCGCCCGCTCATCGAAAGCTTCGCCATCAGCGTGGCCAGCGACACCGGCGAACAAAACGAATCGCAGCCGTTCGTGAGCCGGCAAAACCAGCCCACGTTCCACGGCCTCCTGACCGACAACTCCAACGACGTCGACGGCCTGCGCGTCGAACTCGAGATAGACGGCGACGGCCTGTTCGACGACGGCTCGGCCTTCACCAGCATCGTGCGCGACGCCGACGGCAATCCGGTGTTCCTCGCCGGCACCAGCCTGATACTGGCCGAGTTCTTCATCTCGCCCAACACTCCGCTGGCCGATACGTCGAGCCAACTGGTCGAGGTGCGCGTGCGCGACCGCAGCGACAACGTGTCGTTCGTGCGCCGCAACTCGTTCGGCGTCGACACGGTGACGCCTCAGGCCAACCGCGCCACGCTGCCCAGCCCGCAACAAGTGTTGATCGAACTGACCGAACCGGTGCGTCTGACCCCCGACGGACTGGTTGCCTACTATCAACTCGAGGGCAACCCAGGCTCGAACCCCATTCTGACCGCGCGCGACCTGTCGCTGTTCCTGAACCACGCGACGGCGTCGGGCACGGTCTTCACGATCGAAGATTCCAACGTCACCGGCCAGACCCCGATCGGATGCTCGACTCTGGGCGTGAGCACCGAGTGCTCGTCGTCGAGCGCGCTGTTCCGCGGGCCGTCCGACAACTCGGCCGAGATCGAGCCGTTCCTGGTGACCGAGATGCCGACGCCGAACGCCGACCTGCTCTACCGGGCCAAGGCGCCTGGCGCGGCCGGCAACGCAATCTCGATCGAGTACCGCAATTCCGTGTTGGGCAACGCGGTGCTCGATGCGTCGGACGTCGTCATCACGGGTACGGCGGTGGTCGTGAATCTGGCCACCGACGGCGCAGGCAACGTGCTGGCGGCGAACACGGCCGCGGCGGTCCGCGACGCGATCAACGCCAGCGCGGCGGTCACCGGCGGATCGGCCTTCCTCGAGCGGGTCGTGCTGCCCACCACGAGCGACGGAACAGGCGTGGTCAGCGTGATGGGTCCGCAGTTCCTGGCCGGCTCGCGCCCGATCATTCAGGCGCCCGACAACCTCGACCAGACGCTCGACCTGTTCCCCAATGCGAGCCTGCGCACCGCGCTGCCGCTCGACGACGACGATCTGTTCTTCGTGTCCAAACTGCCCGGCCGGGCCGGCAACGGAATCCTGATCGAGTACTTCAATCCGGGCGCCAGCAACCCCACCGAGTCGGTGTCGGTCACACGCAGGCGGGCCAACCTGACGACCAACCTGCCCGGCGCGAACAACGACCTGCGTTTCACCGCCACGGCGACAAACGACGGGGCCATCGGCAACAACATCCGCATCCGCTACGTGGTCCAGGGCGCCAACACACCGCTGTCGGTCGCTGTCAGCGGCACTGACATCACCGTCAACGCGCAGACCGACGGCTTGGGCAATGCGATCAGCACGGCCTCCCAGGTGCGCAATCTCATCCTGACCAACGGCTCGGCCGGCGCCGTCGCGGCGCGAGCTCTTGTGGGCGTTGCCCTGCCCACCGGCAACAACGGCACCGGCGTCATCAGCCCACTCGACTTCACCAACTTGTCGAACGGCACCGACACGATCCGCGTCACGCTGGCGACCGACGCCAACACCAACTCGCTCACGCTCGCGTCCACCGTGAAATCTCTGATCGAAGCCGCTACGGTCGCACCGAACAATGCCAACGATCTCGTGAGCGTCTCGTTCGCCGAGACCGGTGGCACTGACCTGGTCCACGACCTCGTTCCGCAGCGACTGGCGGGCGGCGCGGGCGAGTTCTCGATCATGATGCTCGTGAACCCGCGCGACCACGGCAACGATCCGGCCTACGGCGACCCGCTGGTGCGCCCGCTGCTGTCGAAGCACACGCTGGGCATCCAAGACGGCGGCTGGGAACTGTTCCTGGAAGACGACCTCGACAACCCCGGCAACGAGATCGCCGCGTTCCGCGTGTACCCGGTCGGCGGCAACACGACGGCCAGCTTCACCAGCGACTTCGAGGGCACCGACAACGATCTGGTGTTCACTTCGCTGGCCAAGGACGCGACGGCCAACGACATTTCGGTGCAGTTGCTGGCGCCGGCCGCCGGCACGGCGGCGAACACCGCGCCGACGGTCAACGTGGTGCGAACACAGGCGTCTCTGACCACGGCGCTGGCCGAGGGCGAGAACGACCTGGTCTTCCAGGCCCAAATGGCCTCGCGGCCCGGCGGCACCGGCAACGCCATCCGGATCGCCTACGTCGTCAGCGGACGCAACACGCCGCTCAGCGTGACCGTGCCGCGTGCTAGCGTCTCGGGCGTCGGCACGGTCGTCGGCCAAGACATCATCGTGAACGTCGCGACCGACGCGGCCGGTCTGCCGATCAGCACGGCCGCCGAGATCGAAAACTTCATTGAGACGGACGTGTCCCAGGGCGCTCAGGACGCCCGGGCGCTCGTGACGGTCAATCCGGCCCCCGGCAGCGACGGTACCGGCTTTGTGCGGGCGTTCCCGTTGACCAACCTCGCCGGCGGGCGCGACGAGATCCGCATCACGCTCGGCACCGACGCATCGGGCGCCATCGGCAGTTCGGCGAACGCCGTGCGCACGTTGGTCAACATGGACACGACGGCCAACACGCTCGTCGGCGTCACTCAAGCGGCCGGCAGCGCGACGGGCATCGGCCTGATCACCACGCCGATCGCGGCCCAGTTCCTCACGGGCGGCTCGAACACCCAGACGGTGCGCAGTACCGGCCGGTTGCCGATCCGCACCGGCGAGTGGCGGCACCTGACGTTCACCTACAATCCGGGCACTCAACTGTTCCGCGTCTTCGTCGACGGCCAGCTCGAACTCGAGGCCGCAACGCCCGACGAGGGCGGGTCGCAGGGCATGGCCATCTCGAACACTACGCCTTCGGTGCGCATCGGCCAGCTCGACGGGCCGTTCCCAACGTTCGACGGCCTGATGGACGAGCTGTCGCTCTGGCGACGCGATCTGGCTCAGGAAGAGATTAACCGGTTCCGCAACCGTGAACTGCCGGTCAGCGTCGAACTGCTCGCGGCCGGCGGCACCAGCGACCCCAACGGCGACAACGACCTGTTCAACGACGGCAACGAAGTGGTGATCCCGATCACTTCGTTCAACGTCAACAACAGCTACTGGACCGACGCCAACCTCAACAACATCATCGACGGCAACGAAATCAAGCACCTGGTGACGCTGACCGTCGCCGACCCGCGCACACCGAACCCGCCGGTGCCGATCACGCCCGGCGAGCTGGCGACCGATCGCTACCAACTGCGGCTGCTGAGCAACGCGGCCAACACCGACCAGGCCGGCAACATCCTGGACGCGGCCACCTTTGTCCTGGCGGTTGACCACAACGACAAGCCGGAATTCGCCGAGGAGTTTGGCGAGATCGTACACCGCTTCGATCCGAGCCTGACGATCACGCCGGGCGACGAGGACTGGTACAAGTTCACCGCGGCGGTGGACGGCACGGTCAGCCTGCGGCTGACGCTGAGCGACCCGCGCGGCAACGGCGTGCTCGATTGCGGCGCCGACCTGGTGTGCGGCACCGGCGACGCGGGCGACGAGGACCTGGACAACGATGGATCGCTCGATCCGGGCGAAGACCTGCCCGACGGAGTGCTGCGCGAAGACGAGACGCTGCGGCTGCAGATTTACGATTCGTCCCTGCCGACTCCGACACTGCTCGGCGAGGGCACGGTGAACGCCCTGACGTTCGAGGTGCGACTCGACGACTTCACCACCGACGACGGACCCGGCACGGCGAACGGCCGCGAGTTCTTCATCCGCGTCTGCGGTCTGCCCACGGCGGCTGAGACGGCGACGGGCAGTCCGTTCACACCGGCGGGTTACCCCAACGGCTGCAGCGACGTATCAGGAAACGACTACAACCTCGACCTGATCGTGCACGACCGGTTCGAGCGATTGAACAGCGCGCACGAGCTTTATGCGTCGCGGCCGACGGTCAACGCGCCGCTGATGATCGTCGATTACACGTCGGCGTTGGCGCCGCCTCTGGGCAGCGCGACCAACCGCACTGGCCCGGTCACTACGCTGACCCCGCTGGGCGACATCGACTTCGACGACTCCGGACGGCTCTACGCCGGCACGATCAACGGCGGCAACTCGATCGTCCGCCTGCACCCCGACTTCGGCTCGGTCATTCAAACGATCACGCTGTCGCCGGCGACCGGGTTCACGTTCCCCGCGCCCGGCACCGCGTCGGTGACGGCGATTGAGTTCCAGCCGGGCACGGGCGCCGTGTTCGCCGCGCTGATGTTCGGCGGCGCTGGTTCAACGTTGGCGACCGTCGATCTCTCCACCGGACAGGTTACGCCGGTCGGCGGCGCGTTCGGCAACACAGGTGTCGGCGCTATCGGCGGCCTGGCGTTCGACCCCGCCGACCCGACGGGCGGCACGCTGCTGGCCGTCACCGAGTCGGGTGCGTCGAGCGGCCTCTTGGTAACGCTCGACCTGACGACCGGTCTGGCCACCTCGATCAACACCACGGGCTTCACCGACGTGTCGGGCCTCGAGTTCCACCCGCTCACGGGCAAGCTGTACGCGACGTTGGGCCCGAACGAGAGCACCACCGGCGCCGGCCGACCGGGCGACCTGGTGATCATCGACCCGGTGACGCCGACCTGCGGCCTCGGCACGACCGCGGTCGTCGGCGTGGTCGGCTGCGGCGGCCTGGGCACGAACGTCGCGCTCAACGGCGTGTCGTTCCGGCCGCGCGGCAACGATACGCCGATCTCGACGACCGGCCTGCCGACCAATACGACCGAAGAACTGGTTCACGTCGTGGACGCGCCGAGCAACACGCGCAACCTGACGCTGCCGCTGCACAACCCGCTCGAGACGGGCGTGCAAGACGATGAAGACTGGTACACGTTCACGGTCCGCGCCGACAACGGCCAGATCACGGTGCGCATCGACCTGCGCGACCGCAACGGCGACGGTTCACTTGGCCTCGACGAGCGGCTCGGCCTCGAGCTGTACACGCCGCTCGACCTGGTCACGCCGGTTCAGGTCGGCATCGTGTCGAACACGTTCAGCGTGGTGGCGGCCGACGTGGCGGCTGGGCGCGGCGATGTGTTCCTGGCCCGCGTCTTCGGCAACCCGGGCTTCAACGAATACGATCTGGAAATCTTCAACGACGACCGGCTCGAACCAGTGGTCACGCCCGAGGAGCTGTTCGCGACGTCGACGAATCCGGCCAAGCCGTTCACCGTGGGCGACGTCACCAGCGGCCCGCAGTTGGTTACGGTCGACACGGCGACCGCGCTGGCAACCGCGGTCGGCCAGACGCTCGCGGCTGGCAGTCCGACCACGATCGAGGCGATCGATTTCGATGTGGTCGGGAACCTGTATGGCGTGCGCAAGGTCGATGCACCGGACACGCCGGCCGGAACGGACCCCGATACCGACGTCGACGATACGCAACTGGTCTTTATCAACCCGTCCGACGGCAGTGTCACGGGCATCGGCTTCGCGATCGATAAGATAATCACCGCGATCGAGTTCCACCCGGTCACGGGCGAGTTGTTCGGTACGGCGGTGCCGGCGGCCACGCCGAGCAACTCGGAACTGGTGCAAATCGACCAGACCACCGGCGCGGTGACGGTCATCGGTATGGGGACGACGGTCGGACCGTTGGGCGGCCTGGCGATCCATCCCGACGGCACTTTCTATGCGATCACGTCGGGCGGCGGCGTGCTGGTGCGACTCAACACGACCACCGGCGTGGCGACGGTTATCAATCCGACGGGCTTCACCGACGTGTCGGAGCTGGAGTTCGATCCGACGAACACGTTCATGTACGGCGCGTTGGGGGATCTCGAGAACACGTCGGCGCCGGGGCTGCCCGGCGACCTGGTGCAAATCGATCCGTTCGACGCCAGCAACCCCGTCGTTGTGGGCCCCACCGGGTTCGGCGACCTGGGCGCGCTGTCGTTCCGGCCGCGGCGGTTCGGCAACGACACGACCGAGACGGCCACGAGCCTGGGCGACCTGGTGAACGTACACGAGCCGAACCTGACGATCACGCGCGACGGCCTGCAGGGCGCCGCGCCGACGCGGGCCGACCAGGACTTCTACGCGTTCCGCACCACGGTGACGGGCAAGGTCTTCATCGACGTGCGGCTGCACGACCGCGACAACGACGGCGTGCTCGATCCCGACGAGAAGCCGTCGCTGCAACTGCTCGACGCGGCGGGCGCCACCGTGTTGGCCACGGGAGTGTACGACTCGACGCTCGACGACGACGGCAACGGCGTGGCCGGCCGTGCGTTCTTCGACCACGTCAGCACAGGCGGGAACAACGACCTGCGGTTCCTGGCCGCGGCGACCGGACCGGCGGGCAACAACGTCACCATCGCGATCATCGCCCCCGGCGCGGCCAACCAGCCGCTCACGATCAATGTCGTGGGCAGCGCGATTACCGTTCAACTCGCGACCAACGCCTCGTCGGTCGTGACGACCACCGCTCAAGGGTTGATCACGGCCATCCAAAACGACGGGGCAGCCAGCAGCCTGGTGACCGTCCAGGGAACCGGCGATTTCGGCGCCGGCGGCGGTACCGTCACAGCGCTGCCGACGACGAACCTGATGGGCGGCGACACCGACGACGGGTTCAGCGTCTACATCACCGAGGTCCCGAACGACCCGGACGCGGGTTACCGCGTGCAACAGGGCGAACGGTTCCGGATCCGTATCGGCAACGATGAGGTGCAGACGCTCACGCTGACGGGCGGCGGCGCGACGGACACGTTCACGCTCACGTTCAACGCGGCGACCACGCCGACGCCGTTGGCGCGAACAGCCACGGCGGCCCAGGTGCAGACGGCGCTCGAGGCCCTGGCGACCGTCGGCGGCGGCAATGTCACGGTCACCGGTCCGGCGGGCGGGCCGTACAACGTGGCGTTCCAACAGGCCCGCGGCAATGCGAACCAGCCATTGGTCACCGGCGCGGGCACCGGCGGACTGACCGTCGCGCCGACGGCCGCAGTCGAAGGCGGCAGCGCCCATGCGGTCTACGACCTGGACATCCAGAACGAAGACCGCTTCGAGTTCAATAACTCGGCCGATCCGAGCGGCAACGCGGGCTTCACACGGCCTCAAGGTCCAAACACTGTCGGGGCCAACGATGCCACGACAGGACCGACGGTGCCGGCGTTCACCTTCGGCGCGGGCACCACGCAGCCCGATGTGTTCATGCTCGGCGATCACGTGATCGTCATGAACGACTTGAACCTGCCGGTGCGCACCAATCGCTCACCCGACGGCACGATCACGGCGTTCAACGACAACGACTTCTACCGGTTCACTGCCGCCCGAACGGGAGTACTGCACCTACGCGTCGACCTCAACGACCTCGACGGCAACGGTACGCTCGACTCGGACGAGACGCTGTCGGTGGAGCTATTCCGCGGCGCAGTCCTGCAGGCGGTCGCGACCGTGACCGACAGCGTGATGACCGACGGCGACGGCTTCGGCCTGTTCGTCAATGACGTCGTGGCCAGCTTGGGCGAAGTGTTTACGTTGCGTGTGTTTGGCCAAGGGCCGCTGGCGAACATTCGCGGGTTCACCGATTACGGGCTGACGCTGGGCAACCAAATCGCCATCACTGACGACCGGTTCGACCAACCGATTTCGGCCGCGCCGGGCGATCCGCTGGGCCGCAACGATTCCAGCCTGCCCGCGGTCCGCACCGACCTCGGCGTCATCTCGCGGTTCGACGACGACACGCTGTCGATCAGCTTCAACGACAACAACGCCAACATCAACAGCCCGCTCAGTCCGGCTGATGGCGACTGGTACCGGTTCACTGCCAACGCCACTGGCTTCCTCGACATCGGTCTCACCCTGCGCGATCTCGACAACGACACGGTTGCCAGCGCCAACGAGTTGCTCGACTACAGCCTGTACAGCGACGCCGGCGCATTCATCGGCCAGGCTTCCACGACGGTCGGCGGCCCGCTGCTGCTGTTCGGGTTCAACGAGGTCCAGCGGGTTGCTTTGAGCGGCGGCATTGGCACAGACACGTTCAATCTGACGTACACCGACGGATCTGGCCCCGAGACGACCACAGACCTTGCGCGAAACGCGACGGCGGCCAACGTCCAGGCCGCGCTCGAGGCGCTGGCCGGCATCGCGCCGGGCGACGTGTCGGTCAGCGGCGCGGACGGCGGCCCGTATACGATCACGTTCCAGGGCAATCTCGAGAAGACCGACATCGCACAACTGACGGCCGGCAGCACCGGTTCGCTCAGCGTCGCCGTCACCACCGTTACCGACGGCGGCCGAAACCTGAGCGTCACGGCGAGCGACACGTTCCTGCTGCAGGTCACAGGCACGAGCCAGCTCAACGTCAACAACTACCGGCTGGAGATTCTGAACCACGACGTGTTTGAGCGTGCGTCGTCGTCGTTCCCCGACGGCTCAGGCTCGCCCGAGCCGTATCCCGACGACCTGAACAACCGCAACGATTCGGTCGCGTCGGCCACAGATATCGGCACGATCGTACACCGGTTCGTCGCCGACTACACGTTGTCCGACCTGACGATCGTGCCGACCGCGCTGGCCAGCCCGTTCTCGGCCACGTCGGGGCCGGCCGACACCGACTTTTTCTTGATTCAGCCGATGGCCCGCGGATCGCTGACGATGCGGATGGATCTGGACGACCCGGACGGCGACGGCACGCTGGACCCATTGGAGAATCTGCAGCTTGCGATCATGGCGCGTGGGGTCACCTGCCCGACCAGCGCCGGATTCACCGCACTGGCCACGGCCGCGTCGGTGACGGGCGCCCCGTTCAGTACGGCGATCACGGACTTCGCCGTCAACGAGGACGAGTGTCTGTTGGTGCGCGTACGTGCGCCGCAGTTCGGAGCGCCGTTCTCGGCCAACGGCTACCGACTCCAGTTCACCAACCACGACGCCTTCGAACAGACGGCGAGTGCATTCCCAGTCGGCGATGGCATCTTCCCCGACGATCCCGACCGGCGCAACGACAACCTGCTGCAACTCACCGACCTGGGCAATGCCGGCGGCGTGCCGTTCGACCTGACCATCGCCCCGCCCACGCCGTTCTTCACGGGCGCCGCCACGACGCCGAACATCCTGGTGACCAGCGAAGTCACGACGGGCGATAGCGAACTCTTTGAGTTCACGTCGGTCGGGACCCTGCGGCAGCAAGTGGCGCTGCCCTACGGGCCGGTAGGCGCCTACCCGGCCGGCGAGTTTGCGCGTGACGTCGAAGTCGACGCAGCGGGCAACATTCAGATCTACAACGGCACGTTCGGACCGTTCCTGACCACCGTCGACCAGTCGTTCACCACGTTCCAGCATCAGGCTGAGGTGGGCTGGAGCACGGTCAATCGGCTGGGTTACGGCCATCTGGCGGCGTTCGGGCAATACATGTTCGCCAGCGACATGGTGACCGCAGGCGCCGGATCGCCCAATGGCGTCATTCGGTTCGACCTGGCGACCGGAGCGGCACAGCGGTTCGCGTCCGGAACCAGCTACGGCGTCGTGGCGGCCGGGTACGACGGGCTGATCTACGCCTCGATCGGCACATCGCCGACCAGCCGCATCGACGTCTTCAACCCGACGACGCTCGCGCTCGTCCGATCGATTACGCCGGCGAGCACGGTAGACGTGGTCGGCATGGGCGTCACGTCGACCGGCGAACTGTACGTCGCCGACCTCGCCGCCCAGGTCGTGCGGTTTGACGGCACGGGCGCCGAGTTGGGCCGGCTCGACGTCTCTGCGCTGGTCACGAACCTCACGGACCTCGACCTGGCCGAGAATGGTCGCATCGTACTCGGTTCCACTACGGGCGACGTCGTGCTGACCAGCACCGCGTTGTCGTTCCCGAGCCGGTTCAACATCGGTTCGGCGACTCCCGTGTACGTCGGGTTCAACACGCCCAGCACGGCGACGCAGCCGGGCGACGTCGATTTCTTCCAGGTTCAGGCGGTCGGCACCGGTACGATCGACTTCCAGATCGATCTGCGTGACCCCGACCGCAACGGCATGTTCGACATCGCCTCCGAGGCGCTTGAGCTGGCCGTGGTCGACGCCAACGATCCGTTCGGTGCGCCGCTGGCGACTGGTACGCAGATCACCGGCACCGCTTCGTTCCTGATCGACGACTTCGCCGTCACCCAGAACGACATCGTTGTGCTGCGTGTGCAGGGCGTCACGGGAAGCGAGGAAAACGCGTATCGGCTCAAGGTGATCGGCGACGACCGCTATGAACCGAACCCCAGCCTGTTCCCGGTCGACGACGACGGCTTCGCGGGCAACGACGCGAACGACGGCCCGTTCCCCGACGACCCCGACGGCCGCAACGATTGCACGGCGATCACGGGGCCGCGGACCAGTTGCGCGACCGACCTGGGCACGATCGTGAGCGCCATCGAAACCGGTCTGAACATTTCGGACCTGCCCAACGGCAACGCCGACGTGGATTGGTTCCGGGTCACGGCCGGCGCCCGAGGCCAACTGAACGTGTCGCTCGGACTGGTCGACCAGAACGGCAACGGCATACTGGACACCGCCACGAGCGTACCGGCCGGCGACGAGCTGTTGGACTTCAAGGTGTACGATGCGAACGGCACCGAGCTGACGACGACCCGCACGATAAACGGGTTCGTTGTGAGCATCTCGGGGGCGACGCCGTTGTCGATTGTCGCGGCGCCGCAGACGTTCCTGATCGAGGTGTTCGGTCCCACCGTGCCGACGCCCGCTCTGACGGCGGTCAACGACTACACGCTGAGCGTTTCGGTGGACGACGTCTTTGAGGTATCGAGCAGCCTGTTCCCGCCCGGCGGCGCGTTCCCAGACGACCCGGATGGTCGCAACGACCTCGGCGCCGATTTCGCGCCATGCGACGCGGTCGCGGGCACGGGCGCGGGCCAAGTGTCTTGTATCACCGACCTGGGCCTTATTGCGCACCTGCGCAGCGCGGACTACACCGGGTCCGACCTGACGATCGCACCGTCCGGCTCTGTGGCGTCGTTTGTGCCCGACACCGACATCTTCCAAATCACGCCGACCGCGACCGGCACGATCACGGTGCGGCTGACCCAGGACGACCTCAACAACAACGGACTACTCGACGCCAGCGAGATGCTGACGCTGGACATCGTCGACCTGGTGAATCCGCTGGGCGCTCCGTTCGCCACGGCGAACCCGTCGCCGTTCAACCCGTTCGTGCTCGAGATACTCGATCAGCCTGCCATCGAGGGCGTGGCGATCGGACTCCGTGTACGTGGCATCACCGGCGCGCTCGAAACCAACTCCTACTCGCTTGATATTCGCAACGACGATCGCTTCGAGTTGGCCACGTCGATCGCCCCGGTGGGCGACGGCGTGATGCCGGACGACCCCGACGGGCGCAACGACAACGCGGTCGCCGCCGAAATCACCGACCTGGGCAAGTCGATTCGCGCGGTCCAGTCGGGTCTGACGATTACGCACTCGCCTGGCGACGAGGACTGGTTCAGCTACACGATGCCGACGAACGCAAGCCTGCACGCCTTCCTGACGCTCATCGATGTCAACAACGACGGCGTCCTCAATGCCAGGGAATCGCTTGATATCGAAGTGTACGACGCAACCGGAACCACACGGATCGATAGCTGTGCGCCGGCGGCCTGCACACCTGCGGGCTTCATGGTCGACGCCGGCTACATCGCGCTGCCGGAAGACACGCAGGTGCTCGTGCGCGTGGTGGGCGGCTTCGCGGGGTTCGGCAATCCGATCTCCGACGCGTATACGCTGACGCTCGTCGCCGACGACCGCTTCGACCTGCCGACCTATCCCGGCCCGGTGCCGCCCAACGATCCGAACGGGCGCAACGACAGCGACGCCGCCGGGTCTGTTACCGATTTCGGCGAGGTCGTACACACCGTCGAGGATCTGCTGACGCTGCCGCTCGGCGACCAGGACTGGTTCAAGATTCAGGCCGCGGTGGACGGGTCGATCAGCGTGCGCATTCGGCTCGACGACGTGGACGGCAATAACGCGTTGGACACGACCGAGGTGCTGCGGCTGGAGTTGTACGAGGACAACGGCGGCGCGGCCGGCGCCCTGTTGGCCGTCGGCGCGCTCGACGCCGCGACCCGCCAGGTCTCGATCAACGGGTTCCCGGCGTCGGCGGGCGACACGTTCTTCGCGCACGTGACTGAGGAACTGAATCTGCCGTCGGTGACATTTGCGGCCTCGTCGGTGCCGTTCGTCGACGTGGTGGTGATCGTCGACGAATCGGGCAGCATGGCCGGCGAGCATGCGTTCCTGCAGACGTTCATTCCCGATCTGGAACTTGGCCTGACCGCCGCGGGCGTGGGTGCCGGGGCCGGACCCAACCGCTACGGCCTCTTGGGCTATGGCGGCGGCGCTCCCAGCGGGATCGTCCCGGTGGGTGCGGGTGGAGCGCTGTTTGGCACCGATGCCGAGTTTGCCGCCGCCGCAGCCACGCTGGTCACAGTCGCAGGGCTGGCCGACGGATACCCGGCGATCGACCAGGCGCTAAAGAGTTATATCTTGCGGCCGACCGCCAAGAAGCTGTTCTTCCTGGTGACGGATACGAACCGTGAAGGGGCCAACCCGGCGTTCACATTCGCCGGCATACTCGCGTCGCTCACGACTGCGGGCGTCACGCTGGACGGCATCTTGAATGTCAACATTGAAGACGCCACGGGCAACGTGGCCCTCGCTCTGGCCTTCGACACCACGGTCTACATTGCGGACGGCTTGGGCGGGTTCACCAGCAGCACCGGCGGCGTGACGACGTGCCCCGGCCCGTTCGGCACGTGCCAACAGATTGTTAATCAGTATGTGGATCTGAGCTTTTCCACCGGCGGGACGATAGGCGACCTCAACCAACTTCGCGCAGGTGGGTTGACGGCGACGTCGTTCAGCAACGCTCTCGTCAGTGCTATTGTGACGAGCGTATCGACGGGCGGCATCAGTACGATCGTCAACGGATCCAACGATGCACCGCTCGACCAGGTGGCGCCGTCGGTGGACATCAACCCGACCGACACACAGAACGTCGTGGCCGTCGCCGAGAGCGTGAACAACGCCACGAACAACGAGGCGGTGGACGCGTTCACCTCGCTGAATGCCGGCGTGGTCTACACTCGACAACGGTTCGACTCGACAACCGACTTGGACAACCTGGGCGCCGGCCGACGCTACAGCCCCTCGGTGGCGTTCGACGGCAACGGGATCGTGTACGTGGCCTATGCGTTTGACGACCGTGCCGTCACAACTCCGGTCCGCCGCGTGGCTCTGTTCCGCAGCACCGACGGCGGCTTGAACTTCGGCGCTCCGGTGCTGTTCACCCCCACGGCAGGTACGTCGATCGAAGGCGTCACGCTCGCCACCGGTGTGGACGCCAGTCTCGCCACTCAGCAGGACGTATACGTTGCTTGGACCGAACTGGACGCGACGGGTACGCCGGCGCGCATCCGTGTTGCCGGCTCGCAGTCGTCGAACGCGGGCGGCGCCATGACGCTGAGCTTCACGACCCAGAATGTATCGTCGTTCGGTCAACCGCGCCAGCCCGACCTGGTGGTCGACGGCGCCGGGCGGCTGCTTGCAACCTGGGTCGACCACGCGGCGAACCCCGACGTCATCCGAGTGGCCGTGGATACGGACGGCCTCGGCGGCATCGCCAACTTCTCTCCGACGTTGGCGGCCACCGTGGTGACGACCAACCACGTCGGCGTCCGTCATCCAATTCCGGCACAGCCCGAGCGCGGCGTGTCGGCAGGCCCCTCGATCGACATCGATCGATCGACCGGACCCAACGCGGGACGGGTTTACATCGCGTACACCGAGCGAGGACTGGCCGACGCCTCGGACCCGACCAACTACAACGACCTCGACACGTTCCTGCAGTTCAGCGATGACGCCGCGCTCGCCGCAGCGTCGTGGAGTCAGCGGCGTCGGATCAACGTGCGAAACTCGGCCAGCCAGTTCAACGTGGCCATCGACGTCGATCCGACGAACGGCCAGGTGCTGGCCAGTTGGTACGACGCGCGCGGGGGGGGCGGCAACACCACGATCTTCCCGTTCGTAGCGCAAAGCGTCGACGGCGGCGTCACGTTCCGGCGCGAGTCGGCCGTGGCGCAGAACGCCTCGGATCAGAGCGGCGCGACCGCCGAACCGGCCCAGGATTTCGGCGACCGGCTCGGCATCGCGGCGTTTGGCGGCGTCGTTCAGTTGGTCTGGGCCGACAACAGCACGGTGGCCGCGGATCTCGAAATGCTCAGCACCCGCGTGCAACTCGTGCGCGGCGAGAACGCCTACCGCATCGAGGTGTTCAGCAACGACGCCGAGGAGGCGGACGGGTTCGACAGGCTGTTCGACCAGGGCCAAGACGCTGCGGGCGAGGTTCGCGAGTCGGCGAACATGCTTGCATCGACCGGCGGACTCGCCGCCGGAGCGGCCGGCCGCCTGTTGAGGATCGATCCCGACGACGCAACGGTGCGCGACCAGACGCCGCCCGTCAGCGTGGTCCTCGACGCCGTGGGCGACGTCGATTTCAGTGCGAACGGCCAACTCGTCGGCGGCACCAGCTTCGTCGACGTGGCGAACCCCGGCAGCGGGCTTGTGCTGATCGATTCCGGCACGGGCGGCGTCTACCGCAACTTCACCTTGGTCGGAGCTGGACTGCCCACGGTATTCTCGATTACCGCCGTCGAGTTTGCGCCGAGCGGCCTGTTGTTCCTGGCGATCGACTTCGATCCGGCCGTGGATGGTTCCTCATCGCGACTCGGCACGACCTCACTTGCGGCTTGCACAGCCACTCAGTGCACGGTCAATGTGCTGGGCATCACCAACGTGGGTGAGATCGGCGGCCTGGCGTTCAACCCCGTGTCCGGCGAGTTGCTCGGCGTTACCAGCACAGCGGTTAGCGGCGGCAGCCTGGTGCGACTGAGCACAATCGACGGCCAGGCCACGCTGCAGGGAGTGACGGGTTACAGCGATGTCACCGGCTTGGAGTTCTCGCCCGACGGCCTGACGCTCTACGGCGTGCTCGGCGCCGCCGAGCCTGCCGCAGCGCCGGGCGCTGCGGGCGACTTGGTGGTGATCGACGCGTTCACAGGCCAGGGCATCGCCGTAGTGGGCAACATCAGCGCGCCCACCGGCCTGACCGGCGTCACGTTCCGCCCGGCGCTAAACGACAACCCAACGGCCTCCACATCGCTGGGCAGGGCGCTCGAGATCGCTCGCAGCCCGTCCGTCCCGACGCAATCGCTGACGCTCACGCGCGGCGAAGACGACTGGTTCCGAGTTCAAGCGGTCGCCGACGGCGGCTTGACCGTGCGAGTCGATTTGCGCGATGCGGTGAACGCCGGCAACCTCGATCCGGGTGAACGGGTCGCGGTCGAACTCTACGACGCCGACGGCGCGACTCTGCTGGCCACGGGCCTGATCGACGACCTCCGGAGCGCGGTCGACGGCACTGGGTTCGGCGTCGACCTGCGGCACTACCCGAACGATCCCACAACGCCTCCTGTACAGGCCGGCGAGTTTTACCTGGTGCGCGTCTTCAGCAGCAGCTTCGACGCCAACGCCGACGGCGTGGACAACGACGCCGACGGCCTGACCGACGAGGGAGACGAGTTTGTTCCGGGTTCCAACGAGTACGACATCACGGTCCAAAGTGAAGACCGGTTCGACCAGGTGCTGTCGCCGTCTCAGTTGATCGCGTCAGAGAGCGCCGGCGCGGCCGAGCTGTTCGTGTTGGACGCCGCCACAGCCGCGGCCACACTCGCGTCGGCCCTCGCGCCCAATAGCGCGCCCGACAGCCTGGCGTTCCATCCGAGCGGCCTGCTCTATGCCGAGCGGACCAATGGTGCGCTGCACGAACTGATGGTCATCAATCCAGAATCGGGCGTGCAGACAACCATCGACGGCGCCATTCCCGACGCGGCCGACGTCAACATCGCCGCCGGCGCGACGATCACGGCGCTGGCTGTACATCCCAGAACCTTCCAGTTGTTCGGCGCGGTCGTCAACCCAGGCACTCCCGCGACTTCAACGCTCGTTACGATCGACCCCAACAACGGGCGAGTCACACCGGTCAACCCGATTCCCACGCTCACGGGAGTGGGCGCCATCGGCGGACTGGCGTTCGATGCAACGGGCACGATCTTGTACGGCGTGAGCACGATCTTCGGCGGCATCTTGGTTACGCTGGACACGACGACCGGCGTGGCCACGACCATCGGATCGAACGGCCTCGGCGTGCAAGACTTCTCCGGCCTGACGTTTGACTCGACGGCCGGCGCGACCGGTACGCTGTACGGTGTCGTATCCGCCTCGGATCCTGCGCTGCCGGGTCGGTTGGTGACCTTTGACGTAGCGACTGGCGCGGCGACATTGGTCGGCAACACCGGCCTTGCGGTGACTGGCGTCGCAGCCCGTCCGGCGCGATTCAGCAACGACATTCGGCAACTGGCCACGCCACTCGGTCCGATCAACAGCCGTAGCGAGGCCGTCTTGTCGCTGCACGAAGGCGATGAGGATTGGTACAGCTTTTCGATGGCCGTCGCCGGCCGGCTCGAAGTCCGGCTCGATCTGGACGACTTCAACCGCAACTCCACGTTCGACGCGGCCGAGCAACTGAAGTTCGAGGTGATTGACGCGGTCTCGGGCGCCGTGCTGGCGTCGAGTGCGATCGCGGGCCGCATCGACGCCACGCTCGACGACGACCTGAACTCCGTGCCGTTCCCGACCGACGCGGGCGACGATGGGTTCAGCATCGTGGTCGACACGCTGCGGTTTGAGGCCGACCGGCTGCTCATGGTCCGCGTGTTCGGGCCGGCGAATGAAGTGAACCTCTACGACCTGAACATCAGCGTCGCGTTGCCCGACTCGCGCGGCCCGCGCGTGACTACGGTCACACCGGTGCACACGTCGTTCGTAGCGGCGTCGCCGACTCAGCTCGTGATCGATCTGAACGAGAATCTCGACGCCGTGCTGGCCGCGACCGCGGCAAGCTACCGCCTGATTCGGTCGGGCGGCGACGGCGTCATCCCCGGCGGCCCGGCGGCCGACGTCGACGTGGCCGGTACGTTCGGCGCCATCGCGTACACGCCCGGCACACAGGCAACACGAACGATCAACCAGGCTGCGGCGAACGACGCGCTTGACTACACTGCGCGAGCGGCGGGCACCGACGGGAACCGCATTCGCATCCAGTATCGCACCCCGGCCCCGAATCGGCCGACCGAGACCGTGACGGTCGACGCGACCACCAACTTCCCGTTCATCAACATCATCGTCGACCTGGCCACCAACGCGGGCGGCACCAGCACCAGCAGCGCCGCGGCCGTCCGCCAGGCGATCCAAACTACTCCGGCCGCCTCGGCCCTGATCGACGTCCAGTTCACCGTGGGCAACAACGGCACGGGGACGGTCACGGCGCTCGGGTTGACCGCGCTGCAAGGCGGCGCCGCGTCGCGCGTCGCCATCCCGATCACCGGCGGGCTGCCCGACGACCTCTACCAGTTCTCGATCAACTCGACCAGCGGCGTGCGCGACGAACTCGGCAACGCCCTCGACGGCGAGAACCCCGGCTCACTGCCCGACGCCGACCCGACAACCGGCCTGCCGTCGGGCGATGCGTTCGTGGGCGGCGACTTTGTCAGCCTGTTCACGATCGATACCGTGCAGCCTACGATCATCGACGTGGTCGATGTCATGCCCGACCCCGGCACGGCGGCGGTAAGCACCATCGACGTCGAGCTGTCTGAGGTCGTCGACCTGGCGACGTTCGACTTTGGCGATGTTTCGCTGACTCGCGACGGCGGCTCGGTCGCGCTCGACAACACCGTCACCGTGGCTCGCGTGGGAACGACGCTGTTCTACCGCATCAGCGGGCTCGACAGCTTCACCGCGCCCGACGGCGCCTATGTGCTGTGCGTCGACGCCACGATGATCCAGGACCTCGCGGGCAACGCCGGCGTGAACCCGGCGCTGCCGGCCGACCGGTGCGACGACTTCACCACCGCCGTGCCGCCGCGCGTGGTCGATGTGGTGGACGTCACTCCCGACCCACGCAACACGGCGGTCGCCACGATCGATGTGGTGTTGTCGGAGGTCGTCACCGGCTTCGGCCGTGAGCACCTCATGCTGACTCGCGACTCGGCCCCCGTCGCCCTGGACAACACCGTCACTGTCGCCCAGGTGGGTGCCACGACCACGTATCGCATCAGCGGCCTCGACAGCTTTACGGATGAGGCGGGCACGTTCGACTACGTGCTCACAGTCGACGCCACTGGTTTCATGGACCTGAACGGCAACGTCGGCCTGGTCGCGGGCGGCGGGTCCGACACGTGGCGGTTCGATGACGAAGCGCCGGCCACACCGTCCACGCCCGACCTCACGGCGGCTACGGACTCGGGAGTCTCGAACTCAGACAATATCACCAACTTCAGTCGGCCGACGTTCACGGGCACTGCTGAGGCGAACAGCACGGTGCGAGTCTTCGCGGACAACGGCGCAGGCCCCGTGGAGTTGGGCCTCACCACCGCCGACGGCATGGGCGTGTGGACCTTCCCGGTGCCGTCGGTCACCCCGTTCGCTCCGGCGGGCGGTGGGCTGCCCGACGACGTCTACGACATCACCGCCACGGCGACCGACGCCACGGGCAACGCCAGCGGCCAGTCCGCCGCGCTGCAGGTGACGATCGACACCCAGATTGCCACGCCGTCGGTACCGAACCTGGTGGACGCCAGCGACACTGGTACATCGAACACGGACAACATCACCAACGACAACACGCCAACGTTCGATGGCACAGCCGAGGCCGGCGCCACGGTGACCCTGACGTCGAGCGTTGCGGGTGTACTGGGCACGACGAACGGCGGCGTGTGGATGTTCACGGCCGGCATCCTGGCCGACGGAACACACAACATTACAGCCCAGGCGACCGACCTGGCCGGCAACACCAGCTTGGTCACGGCCGTGCTCGCCGTCACGATCGACACGGTGGCGCCGCCGGTCCCCTCCACGCCCGACCTGACTGACGCATCAGACAGCGGGTCGTCTGTCGTGGACAACATCACGAACGATCGGACGCCGGCGCTGAACGGCACCGCGCAAGCGGGCATCGAAGTGCGAGTGTTGGAAGGCGCCACCCTCCTGGGGAGCGGCATCGCCAACCTGTTGGGAGTCTGGACAATCACAACCAGTTCGCTCTCGGCGACTGCAGCAGGGGTGCAGCACAACATCACCGCCCGCACGCGCGATGTGGCAGGCAACGAGAGCGCGGCGTCGCCGGCCCTGACAGTAACGATCGACGACGACGCCGTCGCGCCGGTCTTCACCGCGATCGCGGACGACACCGGCAGGGACGCGAACGATCGGATCACCCGCGACCAGAACCTGCTCCTAAGCGGCACCGCCGAGCCAGGCGCTACAGTCGCAGTCACCCGCGTCGCCGTGGGTCCGGCTGGGACTGCCGTCGCCGACAGTATGGGCCAGTGGACGTTGGACCTGACGGCCACCACCTTGCCGGCGGGCGTGCACGATTTCACTGCGACTCAGACCGACGTGGCCGGCAACCCGAGCGCGACATCGGCTACGTTCCAAGTGACCATCGACCGCACGGCGCCGCCAACCCCCAACACGCCCAATCTGGTGGACGCCAGTGACACGGGCAGTTCGAGCACCGACAACTACACCAACGCTACGACGCCGACGTTCGACGGCGGCATCGGTTCGGTTGAGGCGGGTGCGACGGTCGACGTGTTCATCGACGGCAACCAGGTCGCGACGACGATCGCCAACGGATCGGGTGTTTGGACGGCGACGGTCGCCACTCCGGTCAGTGCGGGGCCGCATTCGGTGCGGGTGCGGGCTACCGACGCGGCAGGCAACGCCAGTTCGTTCAGCAATGTCCTGTCGATCCTGATCGATACGACCGCTCCGGGGGCGCCGACCACTCCTGATCTCACCGCGGCCAGCGATTCCGGTCGGCTTGCCGTGGACGACATCACGAACGACACGACGCCGACGGTGGTGGGCACGGCCGAAGCCGGTTCGAGCGTCGAAGTGTTTGTCGACAACGTGTTCCGCGGCGCGGCGTTGGCGAACGGGTCCGGCGTTTGGAGCTTCACGATCACGCCCGCGCTTGTACCGGACGGCGACTATGACATCACGGCTCGGGGGCGCGACCTGGCCGGCAACGTCGGGCCGTTCAGCTCGGCCCTGACGATCACGATTGACACGGCCAATCCGGGCGCTCCGGCGACCCCGGACCTGACCGCTGGGACCGACACCGGCGCCGCAAGCGACGATAACGTAACGGCCAACAACCGGCCGACGTTCAGAGGCCTCGACCTTGCGGTGGAAGCCGACGCGATCGTTGAGTTGTTCTCGGGCGCGACTTCGTTGGGCGCCACGACAGCCAGCGGAACCGGAGCGTGGACCCTGACCTCCACGGTTACGCTGGCCGACGGCCTGCACGCGATTAGGGCCACGGCCACCGATACGGCGGGCAACACGAGCGACGTGAGTGTGCCCGACCTCGTCATCCGGATCGACACGGCGAGGCCGGCGGCGCCGGTGAATCTCAACCTGGCGTCCGCTAGCGACAGCGGCCGCTCCTCGACCGACGACGTGACGAACGTCACGATGCCGACCATCGACGGGCCCGCAGGCTCGGTAGAACCTCTGGCCACCGTGCGAGTGTTCGCGGACGGCGTAGCGATGGGCTCGACCATTGCGGATGCGACAGGTGCGTGGAGTCTCGCGATCGGCACGGCACTGACCAACGGTGTGCGTGCGATCACCGCCGCAGCCGTCGATGCGGCGGGCAACGTGAGTGATCTGAGTACGGCGATCAACCTCACGATCGACACGACGGCCCCGTCGGCCCCGTCGGTCGCTGACCTTGCCGCCGCGAGTGATTCGGGCAGTTCGAGCACCGACAATGTGACCAACGATACGACTCCGACGTTCAGCGGCTCGGCCGAAGCAAACGCTACGGTGCAGGTATTCGTTGACTCGACTCTGGTCGGCACGACGCTCGCCAGCGCCGCTGGCGTGTGGACGTTCACAACAGGCGCGTTGGCAGGCGGGTCGCGCGTGGTCTCGGTGCGGGCCGAAGACGCCGCGGGCAATCCGAGCGGACCGAGCGGGGACCTGACGGTCGTCATCGACATTATCGCTCCGACCGCGCCGTCGCGGCCTGGGCTGAATGCACCGAGCGATACGGGCACGGCCGGCGACGACATCACCAGCGACAACACACCCACGCTGACCGGCACGGCCGAACCCGGCGCCACGGTACGGCTCTTTGTGGGCGGCATCTTGGCGGGATCGGTGCAAGCAGACTCGCTGGGTGCGTGGAGCGTGACGATCTCGACCCCGCTGGTCGACGGCGTCCATGCGTTCACGGCCACGGCCACCGACGCGGCCGGCAACACCGGCCCGGCGAGCGTGGCGCGCGACGTGACAATCGACACGGCGCCGCCGTCGCAGCCGGACCAGCCGGATTTGGCCGCCGCCAGCGACACCGGCCGGTCGATGACCGACAACATCACCAACGACACGACGCCGACGCTCGGCGGCACGGCGCAGGGCGCCTTCGTGGAAGTGCTGGTCGACGGCAACCTGATCGGCGTGGCGATCGTCGGCGCGCTGGGTCAGTGGACGCTGACGCCCACGACTGCCCTGGCGACCGGTCAGCGAGTGATCGTCGCTCGCGGCGGAGACGCCGCGGGGAACATCAGCGCACCTAGCGTGGCTCTTTCGATCACCATCGACACGGCCGCTCCGGCCGTTCCGACCACGCCCGACCTGAACGCGTTGAGCGATTCGGGACTGGCGAACGACGACGACGTGACGCGCGTGGCGACGCCGACGTTCGACGGCACAGCCGAAAACGGCGCAACCGTCGAACTGTTCGTCGACGGTGTTTCCGCCGGCACCACGCAGGCGGGCCTGGGCGGCTCATGGAGCTTTACGGCGCCGGTCGCTCTGAGCGACGGCGTACACGCGGTGACCGCGCGGGCGATCGACGCCGCGGGCAACGAGAGTGTTCAGACGGCGGCGTTGTCTGTCACGGTGGACACGGTCGCGCCGTCGGCCCCGACGGGGCTCAACCTGGACGATGCGAGCGACACGGGGAGCTCCAACATCGACGAGATCACGAACAATACGACGCCCAGCTTGTCGGGTTCGGCGCTGGCCGACAGCGTTGTCGAAGTCTTTGCCAACGGGGCCACCTTGGGCACGACCACGGCGACCGCCGGCGGTTCGTGGACGCTCCAAGTCGCCTCGGCGCTTGGCGAAGGGAATCAGTTGATCAGGGCGACGGCGACCGACCTGGCCGGCAACACCAGCAATCTCAGCGCGACGCTCGCCATCGTGATCGACACGACGCCGCCTGGCCAGCCGGGTGCGCCCGACCTCGTAGCGGCCACCGATACGGGTGCGTCGAGCAGCGACAACATCACAAGAGACAGCACGCCGTCGTTCGCGGGCGACGCCGAGGCGGGTTCTACGGTCCGAGTGTTGCGAGCGACGGCCGGTGGTCCGGTGGAAGTGGCTCGCACTACGGCGAACAGTCCGTGGAACGTGACCCTGGCGACGCCGCTCGTGGACGGCCTATACAGCATCACCGCGACGGCGACCGATGTGGCGGGCAACGAGAGCGTCGAGAGCAATCCGTTGGCGGTGACGATTGATACGGCCAGCCCGGCGGCTCCTTCGACGCCGAGTCTCGATTCGGCCAGCGACACCGGCCGGTTGAACAACGACCGAGTTACGAACGACCTTACGCCGACGTTGACCGGGACATCGGAAGCCAACGCCACGGTGGAGTTGTTCCGCATGGATGCGACGGGGAACGTGTCGCTCGGCACAACGGTGGCGAGCGACACCGGGGCTTGGAGCTTCACGCCAACGACGAACCAACCGACCGGCGCCGACGTCAAGTTCGTGGCCCGGGCCACCGATCTGGCGGGCAACGTCGGCGGCCTGAGTTCGGCGTTGACGATAACCATTGACACAACGCCGCCTGCTACGGCGCCGAGCGTCGCTACGCTCAACCCCGCCAGCAACTCGGGCGACCCGGCGGACAACATCACGAACTTCCGCATGCCCCAGTTTACCGGCACCGCATCGGACGGCACGACCATAGAGATCGGTTCCGATCGCGATGGCGTAATCTGCCGTGCCATCGTCGCCAGCGGAGTGTGGACCTGCACTCCGTCGACGCCGCTGAGCGACGGCGTTCACAACATCCGGGTGAGTGCCAGCGACGACGCCGGCAACCCGAGTGCTCCGTCGCCGGCCGTGGCGATCACGATCGATTCGACGCCGCCAACGGTCATCGCGCTCGACCCGCCGATCGGCGGCGTCACCGGCGGCGGAACACTGACGGAAATCACGGTGTTCTTTAGCGAGGCGCTCAGCCGGACGACGGCCACGAACGTAGCCAACTACAAGCTTGTCGGCGCCGACGGCGGCACAGTGGCCGTCACGCCGGTCTTTGACGAGAGCAATCCGATGGTGGTCCGCCTCTGCCGCAACGCGACCTGCGACCTGCCGTTCGCGCCCGACACCTACACGCTGACCGTCATCGGTGCGACGTCGGTAACTGATCGCGCCGGCAACAAGCTGGCTGGAGGCAACGACTTCACGGCCCGGTTTACTCACAGCGCCTCGCCCGAACAGCCGCGGCCGATTGACACGCTCATTCGGGCCCGCGGCGACAAGCGGACGACGACCAGTCTGTATGTTGCGTTCAGCCAGCAAATGAACGCCGCTCAGGCCGCCACGGCCGGCAATTACGAGGTCCGGAGCTCCGGCAAGGACAAGACCCTCGGCACTCCCGACGACAAGTTCGAGCAGTTCATTGCCGACTACTTCCCGGCCGACGGTGTTCAACCGGCACACGTAGTGTTGAATTTTGCACCAGGGTTCAAGAACGGGCAGGCGGTTCAATTGACCATCAAGTCGTTTGAAACCGAGGACGGCGATCTGCTGGACGGCGACGGCGATGGCACCCCAGGCGGCGATGCCGTGCGGATAATCACCCGTGGGGCCTCGATCCAGGGGTCGGATGCAGATGGCGACAGCTTCTTGTTGCGTCTGAAGCGAGGCTTCCTGACTCTGGTCCAGTCCGTGGCCCGGAATTTGCTAAACCTGCACGTCAGCGACACCCAGGGGTCGTCCAGCGAACTTACTGCGCAGTTGGGTGGTGGCAAGAAGCAGGCGGTGACCCGCGGCAACGGTAAGGTGACGTTTGAGTCGATGACTGTTGACCCAGGTCGGTTCTTCAGAAACGGATCCCGCAAGGCGCAAGGCTTGGTCAGCCCAACATTTGAAGTGGGTCCGCTGACTCGAAAGCAGGTTGACGAGTTGATCGACGCATCGATCCAGACCCTACAGGATGACCTATTCCTGTAATCGGCAATATGTTGTAAGAATGCAACGCGCCGCTAGGTTGGGTGGGATGTACCAGCACGGCGGGTGGGCGGTGGCCTGCGAGGCGGCGTGTCGGCCGTTGGACTACAGCCTGAGAATGGAACTGTCGAAGTTCCAGCATGTCTCCGGGGGGAGGCTCTCCACGCCTGACGTTTTGCGGGCGGCCTTGATCGCCCGTGTTCTGCTTCCGCCGGTTACGGACAGGGGCGTTTTTTGGGAATCGAGGTCCAACAAATGACGAGACCAGGGTCCGTGAACCGGCCTCCTCACTTGAAGGCGAAACGGCGGACACCGCGCAAGAGTTCCGGCCAAGGCATGTCTTTGGAACGGCTGGAAGAGCGCGTACTGTTGGCGTTGGATATTCCGGAAGGCGCCCACCCCATTTTCGCGCCAGGTACTCCCCAGGAGTACATGGCGCAGCATCCTGATCACTTCCGAGAGAACGGGCTGCCTGGCGGGGCGCTCGGATTCACATTCAACGACGTGGACCGCTGGTCTCAGACGGCCACCGACGGCGCCGGGCTGAACCAGGGCGACCCCACAACGCTGACATGGGGCATCATTGCCGACGGAACACTGATCAACACCGGCGCGACGAGCAACCTGATTGCTCGCATGGGCACCATTTACGGCAGCGTGGCGGGGCCGGTCAACGCCCAGCCGTGGTTCACGGTCTTCCAACAAGTCTTCGATAACCTGCAAGCGAACTCAGGTATCGACTATGTCTACCACGCGGCCGACGATGGCGTTCAGATGACGCCCGCCAATCGCGGCATCTTGGGAGTGCGCCCCGACATTCGAATCGGCGGTGCGAATATTGACGGGAACTCTGGCACGCTTGCCTATGCCTTTTTGCCGAACTTTGGCGACATCGTCATCGACACCAACGACAACTTCTTCAACGACACCGGCGGCAACTCGCTGGGTTTTCGCAATGTGCTGGCTCACGAAGAGGGGCATGGCGTCGGACTCGAGCACTCTTGTCCGGTCGATCTGACGAAGCTCATGGAGCCGACCGTCACGTTCGCGTTTGACGGCCCGCAACATGACGACCTGTTGGGGATAAACCGCGGCTACGGCGATCGCCTGGAACCGAACGACAACACACTTTTTGCGACGGACCTGGGCGTGCTCAACGGGACGACTGCTTCCCTGAGCAACGTCACCATCGACGACGATTCGGACCTCGATCTGTTTCGCTTCAGCGCCACAGGCCCCACCACGACAACCGTCACCGTTAACCCGTTTGGGTTCACCTACCCGTCGGGGCCCGAGATCGCGACCAGCACCTGTGGGGCGAACAATCCGAACTTCGACTCACTGAATCAGAGTGACCTGAGTCTGGAGATACTCGACAGCACCGGCGCGATCATCGCCAACGCCAACGCCAACGGTCTGGGCGTGGGCGAGAACCTGGCGAACGTGACGTTGCCGGCGGCCGGCGACTATTTCGTGCGACTGCGTGGGGCCCAGAATGCCGCTCAGTTCTACACGCTCAGCGTGAACGTGGCCCAGTCGGCTACGGGCGGCGGCAAGAGCGGCAGCACCGTGCAACTGACGTCGGTGACGGCCGATGACGTGTTGAACACGCCGCGCGACACGTTCGGATTTGTGCTGCGCCGCAGCGAGATCGACGCGCTGGGAGGGCAGCCGGCCCTCGATATCCGCGACCCCGTGTTGTTGCCCGACCCGGTGAACGACATCAAGGCGTTTACCGTGTTCTTCGACGGCGCACTCGACCCAATCAGCGCCGAAGATGAGGCGAACTACGACCTGCGCAGCACCGGCAATCCGGTGACCGCGTCCGATGATGGGCTGTTCGATACCACCGACGACTTCCAGTACCACGTCACTCCGCGCTACATCACGACGCTCGACAACCCTGAAGACCTCGACACCAACCCCGACCCGGCCGTCGTGCTTGAAGTCCAGCTTCCGGCGGGACTGACCGAGTTCCCGTCCGGGCGGTTCCGTCTGACGGTGCGCGGCGGCGACCCGGTGCTGGGCGCCAACAACCTGCCGATTAACTCACAGGACGCGGGACCCGATGAAGTGTTGTATTTCAAGACGGTTCATCGCCCCACGGCGCAGCCGCCCGACGGAGTGACCGCGAACGTCTATGTCGACGTGACCAACACGACGGCGCCGTTCCTTGGCACAAGCGCCGATCCGTTCAATGACATCCAGACCGGATTGAACGCAGCGGCGCCCGGCCAGACGGTGTTGGTGCGGTCGAACCTCGCCAGGGTCCCCTACGTTCAGGACGATCTGGCAAACGACGGCGTGCAGGATTTCGACCGCAATATCACAGTGCCTGCCAATGTTCGGCTGGTGTTCCAGCAGGGCGCGATCGTAAAGCTGCGCGATGCGATCATCGACGTGTCGGGTGCGAATGCGCAACTCGACGCGATTGGCACGTTCGACAACCCGGTCGTGTTCACCTCCTTTGCCGATACGCTGCCCGACACCGGCGCTCAGACCGGCGCGCCGAAGGCTGAAGACTGGGGCGGAATCGTTTTCCGCGCCGGCTCGGATAGCGCCGGGTCGCGGATAGAGTTTGCCGAGATACGCTACACGGGCGGCGAGGTCGGCAGCGTGCGCTATGGCGCGGTGCACGGCCTGACTTCCCAGCCGACGGTCACGAACACCATCATCACCAGTGCGGGGCAGGCCGCGTTCAGTTTCGACTTGTTGAGCTTTACCGGCACGGGTCCATCGCTCGCCGGCAACTTCCTGGAACGCAACACCATCAACGGCGTGCTCGTGGTGATCCCGCAGGGGACCACGGTGTCGAACGTGCCTGGCCAAGCCGTCATGTTCGATGACCCGATCGACCACGTCTTCACCCAAAGCCTGACGATTCCCGGCGGGGCCAGCGTAACGACCAGCAATACGAACCTGAAACTGTCCAAGGCCGTCATCGATCTGCGCGGCGCGGCCGCAGCAGGAACGCCGTCATCGCTTACGGCCATCAACACCCACTTCACGTCGATTCAAGACGACACGACCGGTCGGACCGCCGACGAAGTGGGCAACCTGCAGACCGACGCCACCGGCAACGGCAGCGTGCTGGCGCCGCAGCCTGGCGACTGGGGCGGCATCGACGCAACCACCGACGATCCGACGCTGCCCCTCGGTCCGTCGCTGACCATTCTGAGCGATGTGGACAACGCTGGCGCGCTGGCGGGCCAGATTCAGCCTGATCCGGCGCTCTCGCGTGTGGCCTTCGGCGCGGGCACGTTCCTGCGCGGCGGGTTTCCCCAGATCATCCGCGGGAACATCGACTACGGCGAGACCTTCGCCAACGATGGCAACTTGGCAGACTCGCACGGCAACACGATCAACATTCAGGGCACGACCATCGCGTCCAGTTTGTCGGCGGGGCTGTTCCTGACCAACGCGGGCGGCGTGTTTCAGGACAACGATTTCCTGAGCAACAGCGACGCCGCAATCTCGATCGACACCACCTCGTTCCACATCCTGCGCGACCCGGTGTTCCGGCGCAACATCACGCAGGGAAACCAACTCAACGCGCTGGCGATCCGGTCTGGGACCTTCGGCGGTGGTGCGGACCGCCTCTACGAGTTCAACGATCCGGACATCGTACACGTCGGCAGGGGCAACCTCGCGATCAGCGACGGTTCGGGGCTCGCCGTGCTCACACTCCATCCGGGAGTCGCCTTCAAGGCTCAGTCGGGCGCGGGGCTGACGGTGACAGGCGCCGACTATCGCACCGCGTTCAACAATGTCGGCAACGGAGCGCTGGTGCTGGACGGCGACCCTGACGGTGCGCCGTTCCCCGGCAAGCTGGTGGGGCGATTCACCACGTCGTTTGCCGGCCTGAACAACGACTTGTCGTTCACCGCGCGGGAACCGCTGCCGCGCGGGAACTTCACGATTCGGTTTGTGGCCACCGGTGCGTTGAGCGCCTCGGTGGTTCCAGGAGCGGGCATCGGGGGCGCCGATCGCATTGACATCACCATCGCAGCCGGTACGACCACTGCGAAACATGTGCGCGACGTGGTACTTCGTACGCCGCGCGTAGCGGCCGTGCTCGACGTCGCGCTCGCGGCCGATTCCGACGGCACCGGCCTGGTTGCCGCCCTCGCCGAGACCGCGCTGCCGTTGACTCCAGACGAATCGCCGCGCCCGATCCAGTTGACCACGATCGCCGACGATTCGATCGGGCCTTCGGTGTTTCGGTTCGGCCAGGATGGCCGGCCGGGCCGAGCCGGCGTCGATGACGACGGCGATGGCTTGACCGACGAGGGCGATGAGCTTGGGACCGCGGCCAGCGACGACGAGGCCGTTCCGCAAACCGACGCGCAGGGCAATGGAAGCAGCACGCCCACGGCAGCCGACTTCTGGACCGGCCTCAATTACAGCTACTTCTCCAATGATCTCGTGCCCGAACGAGACATCAACGGCAACGGTGCGCTCGACCCTTGGGAAGACCTGAACTCGAACGGCGTGTTCGATCAGCTTGAAGAAACGCTCGACTGGCGCACGAACAATACGGCTGGACTGGACATCGGCGAGGACCACGACCAGGACGGCGTGCTGGAACGCATCGTAGGCAACGTCGCCAACTTCATCGAAGTTCGGTTTGCAACCAACGGCATCCTGCACGAAGGACCACGACACAGCGCCACACTGGCCGACTCGCACGATGGCGAACTCGGCGCCACAGGCGTCAACGAGAGCATCGCCACCGCGACCCCGCTGGGCAACATCGGCGGACGCGACGGCAATGATCAGGTGCCGTCGTTCCGGACCCCGAACCGCGCGCTGCGGGCGACCGGCAACATTGCCTCCGGCGCCGATGTGGACTTCTGGTCGTTTACGGCCAACCCCGGCAGTACGATCACCATCGACATCGACCACACCACGACCCGTTGGGCCGGCGACAATCACCTCGACCCGATCGTCTCGCTGTTCTACGTAAAGCGCGACGATCCGGGCGCGGGCAAGTTGATTCTCTGGGCCGTCGCCAACAATAACGACTCCGCGGTGGACACGGTTCTGGATCCCCTCGAGCAAGACGACACCGATCCCGCCCTGATCAACATCAACGTCCCGGGTATCGCGGCGGTCGACGACACCTACTACGCGGCCGTCACCGCGTTCAACAACCTGCCCGATTTCTTGTTCGCGCTGCCGCTCAGCGGCCCGGACATGCAACTCGCCAACTACGCCTGCACTGCGCGGCCGGACGGCGGGTTCGACGTCGTGGTACTTGACTTCGACGCGATTCGTTCGGACGACACGTTCGACGAGAATAATGCGGTCGCCACGAACTGCCCGGGCCTGACCGGGCCTAACACAGGAGGGGGCGACAACGTCGGACAGTATTCGCTGCTCATCCGTGAAACGCAGCGCGACATCGTCTATCCGAGCGGCTCGTTCGAGGTTACCAACAGCCAGTTTCGCAACATCACGGGCGACGCCGTTCGTATCGCCACTCCGGCCGACCCGACCATGCGCGATCGGATCGCGCCAGCCGTTCACACCGGTGGTAACACGGCGCTGCCGACCAACGGCACCGGACCGACGCTGCTTGCCACCGGGGCTCGCATTGAGAACAACGAGTTCGCCAACATCGGCGACGACGGCGTGGAGCTGATCGGCGATCCGGGCGCCGGCCGCTCCATCCGGCACGACTGGGTGTTGAACAACACGTTCTTCAACACCGGTACGGGCCTCGACCTGCGCAGCCGACTGGGCGCGACCGTGCTCAACAACATTTTCGCCGACGTGACCGGCACCGCGATCGCCAGCGACGGCACTTCGGCAGTGGGGTTGGGTGCAGGCACCGACAGCCTGGTCGTGTCGAACAACTTGTACCACTCGAACGGCGCGAATGGCTTGTTGGGCACTGTGTTCTTCCCGAATCTGCAATCGCCTGCGAGTGATCCGCTGTTCTTCGATCCGACCGGCTTGTTCCCCGACCTGCGCATCACCGATAATTCGGCGGCGGTGGACAGCAGCCTGAGCGATCTCGAAGACCGCCTGGGCAACGTGCGTTTGTGGATGGGGGTGGACCCAAGTTCGCCAGTACCCGTTGGCGGCCTGAGGCCGGAGTCGCTGCTGGTCCCCGAACGTGTGGGACGCGACACCGCGTTGGACCGCAACCAGATTGAGCGCATCGATCTACCCGAGCTTTCGAACCCGAATCTCGGCTTGGGTGAGGATCCGTTCTTCGATATTGGCGCCAACGAGGCGACGGATTTCCTGCCGCCGCAGGTAATCCGATTGGGCCTCGCGCCGCAAAGCGACACCGGCGAAATCAACGAAGTCGAACCGCTGCGCACGCGGCAGTCGCGGCCAACCTTCCGCGGACTCGTGGTTGATTTCACCGAGACTGTGGGACGGCCGGAGCTGGACGAGGTAGCCGGCCTGCAGGTGGACATTGACGTGGATGGCGATGGCTACGACGACGGCGCCGCGACGACCAGCCTGTTCTTCGACCCCGAAACCGGTTTTCCGGTGTTCTATAACGTCCGCAACAACGGGCTGGTCGTGGTGCGCGAAGTCAGTCTGCTGCCGACGGGCGCCGAGTTTCGACGCGTCGGCGTGTTCGAGGTTCAGTCAACGCTTGATATTGTTGACTCGGCCGACCTGACCATTCGCGCGCGTGTGCTCGACAAGGCCGGACGGTCATCGGCCGACCGACCGTTGCGCATCGCGGTCGATACCGTGCGACCGGGGGTTCAGACCGTCACGTCGAGCCTCAGTTCGTCGGACCTGGTCATGGAGTTCGACGAGCAGGTGCTGCTGGCCGGCAATAACCTTCAGGAGAACCTACAGCTCGAGGTGACGACCGGCGCGGCGGTCACGGCGGCGCCCGACCTGGCCAACGCGGCCCTTGTAGGCAACAGCGGCGGCGCGGCGGGCGACCTGTTCGGCACACAGCACACAGTGAATGACTTCGTCATCGCGCCGCTTCCAGTGGCCGGGTCCGATGGTGCAGCCTTCTTCCGTGGCCCCTTCAACAATACAACGGGCGCCGATCGGCCCGTCATCACCGTCAACGAAACATCGGGCGCGAACCTGGACCTCGCACCGGGGCGACTCTTCGAATTCCCTGGCCCAAACAACGACCTGTTGATTACCGGGCGCGGCGCGCTGCCCGACGACACGGTGGTGTCGGTCGAGTTCCGCCACGTCGCGCTGCCGAATCAGCCGCTGGGCGTGAGCGTCGTTCGCACCCAGGCGTCGTTGCCCACCGCGCTGGCCGGCGTGGACAACGACATCGTGTTCACGGCGCACCCGACGAACTTCCCCGGCTCGGCGGGCAACGCACTGCGCATCGAGTATCGGGTCGCCGGCCTGAACACACCGCTCACCGTGGCGGTGAGCGGCGCCGCCATCACGGTGAACGTCGCGACCAACGCGACCGGCCAACCGACTAGCACGGCGGCCCAAGTGCGCGACGCGGTCAACGCAAGCGGGGCGGCCAGCACGCGCGTATCCGCCGCACTGGCGTCGGGCAACAGCGGCACCGGCGTGGTCGCCGCCCTGCCCACCACGAGCCTCAGCGGTGGACGAGACGCCATTGGGGTTACGCTCGACACGGACGGAGCAGGCGCCGTCGATAGCACGACGAGCGGGCCGAACGCCGCCACGACTGTCCGCGACGCCATCAACGCCGCGGCCGGCACATTGGTAACCGCCTCGCTGACGCCGACCGACACGGGCGCCGCCAACACCGGCGCCGGCGCCGTCGCCGCGCACGCCGCCGCACCAATGAACACGGGCGAGTTCACCATATCGCTCTGGACGTTCATCCGCGACCACGGCGCCGGTCCGGGCGTGAGCAACGTCGATTTCCTGTCGCCCACGCGCCGCCCGCTGGCGACGAAACGCGACGCGACAACAGGCCAGGGTTGGTCGCTGGTGCTCGAGAACATCCCCACCGACTCGCCGGAGCAATTTCTGGTGTTCGAAGTGTACGACGCCGCCGGCGCACGTACGCACCGCATTCAATCGACCAGCGCCGTGCCGTCGAACCAGTGGGCGCATGTCGCCCTGTCGTATAACCCGGTCACCGCTGAGTGGCGGTTCCATCTGCTGCAATCCGCCTCCACCGTAATGGACCCGGACGGCGACGGCGCGGGCAACGACCGCCTGCACTTCGTGGCTGCTCAACCGGGGGCGATCGGCAACAGCGTATCGATCGACTACACGTTGGGGGCGGCCGAGCAAGTGTTCGTCACCGGCAGTGCGGTCACGGTGCAGCTCGTGGCCGGCACGACGACCGCAAACCGTGTGTTGCAGATGGTCGCCGCCGACCCAAACGCCTCGCAACTATTTGTCGGGCGTTTGGCGCCCGGCAGCAACGGAACCGCAGCGATAAGCCGGGCCGTGGCGACACGGTCGCTGACGGGCGGTCAAGGCCCTGCGGTGGTCACATCCGGCGAGACGCGGGCCGAGGTCACGATTGGGGCGGCGGCGTCCGCCGTCCGGTTCCAGGCGGTTCAAGCGGGCGCGGGCGGCAACGCGATTCGGGTTCAGTACACTGCGGGCGGCACGGCCCAAGTTTCCGTTGCCGGCAGCGACGTCACCGTGCAGGTGACGGGAACCACGACCGCGGCCCAAGTCGTGCAGTTGATCAACGCACACACTCAAGCCTCGCAACTGCTCCTTGCCCGGTTGCCTGATGGATCGATCGGCGGCGGGCTAGTCGGCGCGGTTGGGTTCACGTCGCTCACCGGCGGCGTGTTCCCGCTCTCGGCGGCGACCACGGGCGACCTGCTGATCGGCGCCGAGGCGGTCCCGGCGGCGTCGGCCACGTTCGACGGGTTCATCGACGAAGTACAGATATGGAACCGCGACGTGTCGCTGGACGAAATCAGCCAGCTTCCGAGCGCGGAGCTTCCGCGAGCCATCGCGGTGCGCAACGTAACCGGAAGCAATCAGGACCTGCCGATCGTCGCCGTTTCGCTGACGACAGTGGCTGGCCGCACTCAGGTGACCGCGACCGTCGACGGCGATCCGACGACCGCCGGCGTTCAAGTCCTGCCGCGCGGCAATGTGTACGAGCTGGAAGTATTCGCCCAGCCGACGCTGACCGACGTGGCGGGCAACCGCATCAACGGTCGAGTCATTGCGTTCGGTGTGGGCGAGGACGTCTTCGACCTGAACACGTCGCAGTTCAACGCGCCCCCCGAGTTCCCGCTCGACCCGAACGGCCGCAATGACGCGCCGACCACGAACGTGTTTACCGATCTTGGCACAACCGCCCACCGCGCCGTTGTACTCGACTTCTCACAAAGCGATCTGACGGTCACTCCAGTCTCGGCGGCCCCGGCGCTGCCGGCTGACGAAGATTGGTTCCGCGTAGATGTGTTGGCTGCCGGCGAGTTCACGGCGGGCCTCACGGCTCGCGACCCCAACAACGACGGCGTGCTGAACGCCGACGAAGGAATAGTGGTCGAGGTGTTTCGAGCGGCCGACACAACGACTCCGGTCGCCGCGGCCACACCCAGCCAAGTCGCCACGGCGACTCGGACTTCCGCGGTCTCCGTTTCGGCCCGCGAGCTGCTCTTCTTGCGAGTGCGCACCGACGACGGCGACGACTTCAATCGTTATGAGCTGGAGTTGATCGTCAACGATTTGTTTGACGCGGCGGCCGGCTTCACGCTGCCGCCGGCCACAGGACCGTTGCCGATCGACCTGGCGGGCCGGAACGATGACGCTCAAGCAATCATGGCGGCTACGCTGATCACAGCGTCGCTCGCCCCAGGCAATTCGGGGGCGGGCTTCGTGGCGCCGCTCGACTTCCCGCTGGCCGGCGGAGTCGATACGCCCGCCACACAGGCGACTCTCACCACCAGCGTGGCCGGTAACGACAACGACCTCGTGTTCACCGCAGTACCAGTGGGCGCCGCCGGCAATGGGATTCGCGTGCGGTATGTGAACGCCGGCGTCAATCAGCCGCTGGGCGTGACAATCGATGTAGCGAACCGCATCATCACGGTTAATCTGGCGACGAACGGCGCTGGCACAGTAACGACGACCGCCAATGACATTCTGCAACTGTTGCAGGTGCGAGCGACCGACCTGGGCGGCGTCGCCGATCGCTCGCTCAGCGACTTCGTGGGCGGATCGGACCTCACCATCGCGGTCGACCCGGTGAGCGGCGCGCCCGACGTCGACTTTTATCGCATGACAAGCACGGCGGTGGGCACGCTGTCGCTGTTCATGAACGTGCGCGACCCGAACGGCGACGGCCAACTCGACGACGGCCTGGCCAGCGGCCGCGATGAACGCATCGACCTGGCGATCGTCAGTCCCGCCGATCCGTTGGGTGCGGCGCTGGCGACGGCGACGCAGTCGGTCCTGTCGCCGTTCCTGTTCGAGATTGTGAATCAGTCGGTGAGCACGGTCGGCCAGGAGTTCTGGGTCCGTGTGCGCGGCACGAGCGCTGAGTCGGCCAACGCCTACGACCTCCGAATGGTGAACGATGATCGGTTCGAGTTGGCCGCGTCTGTGGCGCCGGTCGGCGACGGCATTTTGCCGGACGATCCGGACGGTCGCAACGACGTGGTCGCCGCAGCCACCGACTTGGGCACGGTTTTCACATTCGCCGAAGACGACCTAACGATCACGTTGGGCGACGGCGTGGTTCGCGATACCGACTTCTTCCTCTACACTGCGCCCGACGACCTGGTGTTCAACGTGTTTGCGGACGTAGCCGACATCAACCGCAACGGCGCGCTCGACGCCGCCGAGACGCTTGGCCTCGAAGTGCTCGACCCCACGGGCACGACCGTACTGGCCACCGGGTCGGTGTTCGGAACGTTCCCCGGCAGTGTGATTGTCGATTCGGGGTTTGTTCAGCTTGCGTCGGGCCAGTCGGTGCTGATCCGCGTGTTCGGTTCGGCCGGTGTCGCCAACAGCTACGATCTGCGGGCCTTGGCCGACGACCGGTTCGATCATCCGTTCCGGTCGGGCACGGTCGCGAAACCAGGCGGCGTCGATCCGGCCGGTCGCAACGACTCGTCGGACGACGCCAGCGGCGCTGGGGCCGATGATGTACGGCGCACCGATTTGGGTACGGTCGTTCACCTGACCGAGAACTTCCTGCGTGTTTCCGACGAAGACAGCCACAATTTCCTGTTCACCGCACCGACGCCGGCGGCGGGTCTCGACGGCCAGACGCTCACGATCGACGACGGACTGAACCCGCCGACTATCTTTGAGTTCGACAACAATGGCAGCACGGCGCTGGGCCAGGTGGGAGTGAACTTTGCCGCGTTGACGACGGCCGATGAGCTGGCCGCAGCGATCCGCAGCGTCATCAACGGGATCGGTGCGGCCCTGAACGCAACGGCGTCGGGCAGCGGCTCGCAGGTCGCCGTGTCGAGCGCGATCCGCGTCGTGAGTGGTGCGTTCCCGATCGCCGCGGCGCACGACGGCGATTGGTTCCGCGTGACGGCCGCCGTATCGGGTGCGCTCGGCATCCACGTAGACCTGATCGACGCCGATCGCAACAACCAGATCGACGCCGTCGAAATCCTCGGACTCGAACTGTACGAACTGGACCCAATGACCAACCGGGCGGGCGATCGGCTCGCGGTTGGCGTGCTCGACGTGGTGAGCCGTCAGGTTCGTATTGACGGCTACCCTGCGATGGACGGCGAATCGTTCCTGGTGCGCGTCCGTGAGGGTGTGAACTTGCCCGTCGCCGCCGTGTCTGGCGGGGCGACGGTGACGTGCAATCTACAGCCGTTGGGGCCGCCAGCGCCGGCCCCCGTTGGGCAACCAAACGACGACCTTTCGAGTGGGCCGTTCAACCTTGGCTTCACGTTCGAGTTCTTCGGCAACAACTTTACGCAGTTCTTCGTGAACAATAACGGCAATATCACGTTCACCGCGCCGCTGTTCTCATTTACGGCAACGGGCTTTCCGAACCCCTTTGGTATTGCGATGGTGGCCCCGTTCTGGGCGGACGTCGACACCCGCGGTGCGGGTTCCGGCCTGACGCGACTGCAACAAGGCACCAACCCATCGACCGGGCGACCGTTCATCCAGGTGGACTGGCCCGATGTCGGATACTTCAGCAGCAACGTTGACAAGCTGAACGACTTCTCACTGTACATCGAAGATGATCCGTTGGGCGACCTCATCTGCTTCGACTATCGCGATATGGAATGGACAACGGGCGATGTGTCGGGCGGCACCAATGGGTTTGGAGGTACGGGCGCCGCTATTGGTTTCGATGCGGGCGATGGAGTGAACTTCATCAGTTTGGGCCGACCCAACGATGCGACCGGAGTGGCGGCGTTTGCGAACCGGACTGAGGTTTTCGTGCTTGGGCCAGGCGGTGTGCCGGGAGCGCCGCCGAGTCCGCCGCCGCCGGGAACGGTCAACGCGTCGAATGACGGCGGCAACGACCAGGTTTCGCCTGCCGCCGCGATCAATCCGCTGGACACCCGGGACGTCGCGTCTGTCGTTCAAAGTGTGGACAACAACACCGGTGCATCGGTGGTGGATGTCCTCGCGTCGAACGACGGCGGCCTGACGTTCACACGCACGCGGTTTACATCTACGTTTGACGCGCTCGGATCGGGTCGTCGTTCGAGTCCCGACGCGGTGTTCGACGCCAACGGGAACCTGTACGTCGCGTACGCATTCGATAATGGAACGACGCGTCGAGTCGTGGTGACACGCAGCACCGACCAGGGCCTGACGTTCAGCGCGCCTGCGTTGCTTACTCCACTAGGGGCCGGGGCTGTTCCCGAGACAGTCTCGGTCGCGACTGGCCGCGACGTCGTGAACCCGAACCAGCAAAACGTATTCGTCGCTTGGAGTGAAGTAGGCGGCGGTACGGGACTCGGCCAGCGCATCGCTGTAGCCGGCGCGGCGGCATCGACCCCGGGTGGCACGATCAACCCGTTCAGTTTCACGGTCACCAAGGACGCATCGTCCAATGCAGCGACCGGTCAACAACCGCGCACGCCCGACATCGGCGTGGACCGCGCCGGACGGGTCTTCGCCACGTGGACCGACTACGGGTCGAGCCCCAACCCGATTCGTCTCGCACGGGACGATAATTTCTTTGGAACCGGTCTGGCGGGGTTTGGTTCGGCCAGCGTGGTGACCACGAACCACGTCGGGTTCCGGCGATCGGTCCCAGCGCAGCCGCAGCGCGGAGTCAGTGCCAGTCCGTCGATTGCCATCGATCGCAGCGATGCGGCCGATCCCGACTTCGGCCGGAATTCCGGGCGAATCTACGTCGCGTACACCGAAACCGGTCTGGACGGCGTCGGGGACCTGGACACGTTCCTGCGCTTCTCGGACGATGCCGGCGCCTCTTGGAGCCGCCCACAGCGGATCAACTCGCAGAACCGGGCGAGCCAGTTCAATCCTGCGATCACCGTCGATTCGACCACGGGACATGTTTTTGCCGTCTGGCAGGACACACGTCGCGATGTGGCGAACACCCTCGCCGAGCCGTTCATCGCACAGAGCATCGACGGCGGGCTGAACTTCCAACTCGACGTGGCACTCGCCACCGCGCCGTCTAGTCAGGCGGGGAATGCCGAACCGATCGAAGATTTCGGCGATCGGATGGGCATTGCCGCGGCCAGTCATGTCGTGTTCGCCGCATGGGCCGACAACACGGCTCAGGCTACGGATTTGGAAACACTCACGAACCGGCTGGTGCAGGTGGGCGGGCGCAATTTCTACAACCTGACGGTCGACAACTCCGATCGGCGTGAGTTGCAGACGGTGGACCGTGAGTTCGACGCGACACTGAACTCGGGGAACCTCTTTGCATCCACCGACGGCGTCGCCGGCATCGGAGTCGCCGGGCCGCTCGCCACATTGGACGAGTTCACCGGCGCGGGGACCGTGCAGACTGAGATCGATACGCTGCCGGCGTTCGTTCAGCGCGTCGCTGGGGCGATTGGCGATATCGACTTCAGCCCAACCGGCGAATTGGTGGGCGGAACGGCCTTCGTCAGTTCCGCACAGCCTGGCGAGACGCTAGTGTTCGTCGATCCGGACACCGGCCTCGTGTACAACCAGGCGACTATCACCGGAGTGGGACTGCCGCAGAGTTTCTCGGTCACCGCGCTCGAGTTCCAACCGGGCAGCGGCACGCTGTTCGTCGCCTTGGACTTTGATCCGGGGACCAAGGGATCGCCGTCGCAGTTGGGTACGATCAACGTCGCCGGTTGCGGCGTGGGAACTTGCACGGTCAACTTGCTGGGCCAGACGAACGTCGGCGAGATAGGCGGGCTGGCGTTCAATCCGGTCAGCGGCGAGCTCTACGGCGTCACGTCGACCAGCGTCGGTGGCGGCGACTTTGTCGTGCTCAGCACAACGACCGGTGCGGCCATCTCGACGGTGCCGTCGGGCCGCCGCGACTACACCGGACTCGAATTCTCGCTCGATGGACTCGCGCTCTACGGCGTGCTGGGGCCGGATGAAACCATCGGCGCCCCCGGTGACCTGGTGTCTATCGATCCGTTCACCGGCCAAGCCGGCACGATTGGCGCAACAAGTCTGATCGATCCGCGCACGGCCGGCCCATTGCCAAACGCGATCAGCGGCATCAGCTTCCGACCGCGGCGCAACGAGCGGCCGCAAGCGGGCACGGGCGGCGGCCGCTTGGCTCAGGTCACGGAAGCCGACATGACGCTGCTCGAAGGCGAAGAGGATTGGTATCGCATTCAGATGCCGGTCGCGGGCGGGTTGACCGTACGGCTGGACCTGCCCGACTCCGTACCAACCGATCGAAACTCGGACGGCCGAGACAACGACGGCGATACGCTAGTCGACGAGGGCGACGAGTTCGTGTTTGGCTTCCTCGACGCTCAAGAACAACTTGGACTCGAACTGTACGACAGCACCGGCGCAGTCCTGCTGGCCACGGGCGTGGTCGACGACCTGGCCGCGGTCGACGGCAGCGGATTCGGCGTGTTCATCGACCACCAATCCGTCACGCCGGTGGCAGGCGCCGTAGACCCATTCCTTTTGGTTCGAGTGTTCGGCGCCGCCGGATCGTTCAACGAATACGACCTGGTCGTAAGGAACAACGACCGATTCGACCAGGCTTTGGTCCCGTCGGCCCTGTTTGGGTCGGACGCGGCCGGCCAGCTTGTGACGGTTAATGGCAGCACCGGGCTGACCACCGCCGTCGGGCCACTCGCGCCAGTGCCGACCGACATCGAATTCCATCCGCGCGATGTACTGTTCGGCGAAAGTCGGGCGGCGGCAGGCAGCTTCAACAATCTGCTCCGAGTTGATCCCGCCACGGGCACTACGACGGTGGTGTGTGCGGCCGCGCCGTGCGACAACACGGTGTTCGCCATTACGGCGCTGGAGTTCGATGCGACGGTCGGTTCGCCCACCTACCAGCAACTGTTCGCCGCCACGATCAACAACGACTCGGCCATCCGCACGTCCACGTTGATCTCGATCAACCCGAACACAGGTCAAGTAACGAACATCGGCGACACCAGCACGGGCGAAATCACTGGTCTGACTTTCGCACCGGATCCGCAAGACCCGACGCAGCAAGTGCTGTACGGTGTGACGAACGTGTCGGGTACGGGCAGCAGCTTGGTGCAATTCGATTTGACGACCGGTCGCGCGACGACGATCGGTCCGACGGGTTTTGTGGACCTGGTCGGGCTGGACTTCGACCCGACCTTCGGTTCCGGCGGTACCATGTTCGCCGTAACGGGCGACAGGGAGGCGACGGCCAACCGCCGCAGTCTAGTGCGGATCGATACGGCAACCGGCGTCGCCACCCGCATTGCCACCGGCGGCGCTCTGGGGCGGCTCCTCACCGGACTGACGGTCCGGCCGCAGCGGTTCGGCAACGACGCGATCGCGCTGGCCACCGACCTTGGCTTTGTGTCTACCAGGAGCGAGCTTGACCTAAGCTTGCCGCCGGGCGAAGAAGATTGGTACACGTTCGTCACAGCAACGCCCGGTCGCATGGAAGTCCGAATCGACTTGCCCGACAGCAACGGCGACGGTGCGTTGACCGATCCGGCCGAGCGGTTGGTGTTGGAACTGTATGACTCCGACGGAACGACTCTGCTCCGCACCGGCGTTTACGATACGACGCTCGACGACGATGGCAACGGCGTTGCGGGCCGGGCGCACCTCCGAGCCATGATCGCGGGGACGGACAACGACCTACGGTTCACCGCAGCAGCCGCGGGCGCCACGGGCAACCTCGTCAGCGTCGAGTTGCGAGACCCCGGCGCCGCCAGCCAGACACTGTCGGTCACGACGGTGGGGAATGCGATCGTCGTGCGGTTGGCGACCAATGCGACAAGTGCGATCACCAGCACCGCGCAGGACGTGATCGATGCAATTCGCGCGAGCGCTGCGGCGAGTGCTCTGGTCAGCGTCGCAGGCGACAACACGCCGCCCGGCGACTTCACCGCCGGTGGCGGCCTCATGGCGCCGATGGCGGCGACCAACCTGATCGCGGGCGACCTCGACGACGGCTTCAGCGCCTTCATCGACGATCGGTCGTTCCGCGCCAACCGAAGGCTGTTCCTGCGAGTCCTCAGCGCGGGCACGGCGCCCAACCTGGGACTCAACACGTACGACCTGTCGGTCAACATCCAGCCGGACATTGTGCCGCCGCGCATCACTAGCTTCACGCCGCCCGCCGGGGTCAACGAGGCGATCGGCCCGGTGAATCAACTTGTGTTCGACGTCTCTAAGGACTTGGACGCCGCAAATGTTGCCGATCTGAGCAACTATACCTTGGTGTCCAGCGGCAACCCGACTTCGCCGCTGCCCATCGGCTCGCCTACAGTCGCTGCCGCGTCGCCGGCCACTCTCACCACCAACTTGGCCGGCAACCACAACGACCTTGTCTTTGACGCGCGTATTGCGGGTACCGACGGCAACGCAATCAGCGTCGCGTACGTGTTCGGCTCGAACCTGTCGGTATCGGTTGCGGGCAGTGCCATCACGGTGAATGTCGTGCCCAGCACACGGGCGTCGGAAGTGCGGCAGGCACTGCTGAATAACGTCGCCGCGTCGGGCTTGGTCCAGGTCACATTTGCGCCGGGCAACGACGGGTCGGGGTTCGTGTCGGCCCTGGCGGCGACCAACCTGGCGGGCGGAATGGGGGCCCGCGTGACGATCCCGATCAGTCCCCCGCTGGTCGATGAGGTTTACACGTTCACTATCGACGCGACGACTCCATCGCCGTTCTTCACCGACAACATCGGGAACCGACTGGACGGCGAGTTCGGCGGCGTCCTCCCATCGGGCGACGGCGCCGAAGGGGGCAACTTTGTCTACACGTTCAAGCAAGACACGACTTCCGCGACCATCGACGACTTCGACCTCGACGCTTCGAGCGACGACAACCCTGCCACGCCGCACGACGCCGCGTTTGCGGACGACAACCGTACGGCCGACTCGACGCCGACTTTCACGGTGACGGCCACTGACCTGCTGCCCGGCTTCATCCCCGGCGTTCGCGCCGACATCGACGTGGACGGCAACGGGTTCAACGACGGGTCTTGTTTGTTCGCTGGGGCGGCGACGGCCACGACCACTTCGTGCGTGGTCACAAGCACCACGACGATTCCCGACGTGGTCGGCCGCGTCGTGGCCGTGAGGCTCACCGACACGTCGGGCAACACATCGACGGCGAATGTGACGGTCGACGTTGACGCGCAACCGATCGACACGGCGATGAGCACGTTCGGCCTATCGGCGGCCAGCGACGACGCGCCCGCCGGCAGCGTGGCCGGCGACAGCAAGACTAACGATTCCACCCCGAGCTTTGAGGGCAGCATCCGCGACACGGCGCCGTTTGGCGCTGTGGCGAATGCCGCGAGCCTTGTTGTGCTGCTCGATGCCGACGGCGACGGGCAGTTCAACGACGGCCAGGGCACGACCAACGCCGACGGCAGCTATACGGTCACGTCCACGACCACCCTGGCGGACGGAAGTTACACCGCCCGGCTTCAGGTGGTCGACAAGGCCGGCAACACGCTGGCGACCGACCAGACGCTGAGCACGACGTTTACCGTGGGCACGACCGGCCCGCGTGTGATTGGCCTGACCCCGTTCCCTGGCACGATCACGGCCCCGACCGAGATCGTCGTTACGTTCGACGCGGATGACGTGAACCCAACGACATTGATCGCGGTCAATTTCGTCCTCACGGGCGTGAACAGCGGAGATATCTCGGGCCAGATGACGATCGACGCGGCGAATCTCGCGGGCGACACGTTCACCATTCCGCTCACAGGCATCATCGCGAGCGACCTATACACGTTCACGATCGAAGGCGACACGAGCGTTGCGGATGAGGCGGGGAACCGCATCAATGGCGAGTTCAGCGGTGCGTTTCCGTCCGGCAACGGGACGGCGGGCGGTGATTTTGTCGCGCAGTTCACGGTCGATAGTATTCCACCAGAGATCACCGCGTTCATTCTGGCCGACGTGAGCGACATCCAGACTCAGCCGGGCAACAACGGTGCCAACATTGACGACGACCGCACAGACGATGCGACGCCGGTGTTCAGCGGGACGGTCACTGATCCGTTCCCCGGCTCGCTGACCCTGAACACGATCCGCATCGACATTGACGTGGACGGCGACGGATTGTTTAACGACGGATCGGGGTTTGCCGACGCGGCAGGCAACTTCGCGGTGACGGCGACCACGGCCATCGCGCCCGATACGGACTCGCGCCAGGTGCGCGCTCGTGCCACCGACTCCGGCGGACTTGGCAACGCCAGTTCGGTCGTCAGCACGACTATTCAGGTGGATACACAGTTCCCAGACTCGACGTTCGAACTGCGCCGCGACGACGGCGCTGCCCTGCCAACGAATCGCACAAGCGACACGACGCCGAGCTTCGGCGGAGTGTTCAGCGACCCTTCGCCGTTCAACACGGCGGCCGATCTGGCCGGCGTGACGGTCGAACTCGACATCGACGGCAACGGGTTCAACGACGGCTCCGACCAGACGGATTCGACGGGCGCGTGGCAAGTGGAGACCACGGCGGCGTTGGCGGTGGGCGTCCACCCGGACGTACGCGTTCGGTTCTCGGACAAGGCGGGTCACGAGGTCATCAAGACGCTGGCGGGCGGGATCGAGATAGAGACGACGGCGCCGCGAGTGACGTCGATCACGCCGCTCGGTTTGCGGAGCCAGGCGCCGACGACGATCGTCGTGGGCTTCGACGAATCGATGTTGAACGTCACGTCGGGCGCGTTGTTCGCCCATTCGGTGCGCAACCCCGCGAACGTCGACCTGCGGCGCAGCGGCGGCGACGGCGTCTTTGGCAATGGCGGCGACGTCGTGATCTCCCTGACGAACTTCGCGTACAGCGAAACGGGCGGGTTCCGACTGACCATCACGCTGCCGCTCGGACTGCCCGACGACCAGTATCGATTCACGGTCGATGCGACCAGCAGTTTTCGCGACCAGGCGCTGAATCAACTCGACGGCGAGTTCGTCGACCGCAACTTCACGGGAACCCAAGACACTGCCGACCTGCCGTCGGGCGACGGCGTGGCGGGCGGCGACTTCGTCATGTTCTACGCGGTCGATACACAGAGTCCGTCGGCAACACTGGCGCTCAACCTGCCGATCGACGTGACGGGCCCCGACTGCCCCGTGTTCATTGCAGCGTACTCGGGTTCCGTGGGCGATACCGGCGTCTTGTGCGACCGCCAGACCAACCTGGATCGACCCTTCCTGTCGGGTCGTGTGGATGATTCGTTTCCTGGTGTAGACGGCAATCTGCCGGTTGAACTCGACGTAGACGCCGACGGTTTCGATGACGGCACAACCACTACACGACCGGACGGAACGTTCCTGATCCAGCCGTCGGGCGTGCTGGCCGAAGGCACGTTGCCGGTGAGCGTGCGCGTCACGGACTTGGCCGGCAACGTCGCCATCTTCTCTACCACCGTGATCGTCGACCTCATGTCCCCGCCGGCCGCCACGCAGCCGGACTTGGTCGACACCAGCGACACCGGCTTGTTCAACACGGACAACAATACAAGCGACAACACGCCCACGTTCCGCGGCTCCGCGGAAGCCGGAAGCACGGTCGCGCTATTCGCTGGCCCCACGCGCATTGGCTCGGCGCAGGCCGACTCGACCGGGGCGTGGGTGGTCACGACCGACCCGCTGACTGACGGATTGCACGCCATCACGGCTCAGGCAACCGACGCGGCTGGCAACGTGGGGCCGGCGTCGCCGGCGCTGCCAGTGACCATCGACACCGTCGCTCCCGCATCACCCTCGGTTCCTGACCTTTGTTCCGGGATCACGGCGTTGTGCACACAGGTGAGCGATACCGGGCCGTTTAACGGCGACAACATCACCAACGACAACACGCCGCAGTTCGTAGGTAGTCGGGGCGCGGCCGGATCAACCATCGCGCTGACGGTTGGCGGTCAGGCGGTCGCAAGTGCGACGCCCAACAACACAGGTGCATGGGTCGCGACGATCACGCAGCCGCTGGCGGACGGCGTCTTCGATTTCCAAGCCACAGCCACGGACCTGGCGGGCAACGTGAGCCAACCGAGCGGCAACCTGACCGTGACCATCGATACGGCGATCCGCAACCCGAGCACGCCCGACCTGGCGGACGCTAGCGACACGGGTAGTTCGAACGCGGACAACATCACGGCGGACAACACGCCGGAGTTGTCGGGCACCGCGGACGCGGGGGTGACGGTGTCGATCCTGTCGGGCGTGGTCGAACTGGCCAGCGGCGTAGCCAACAACGCGGGCACTTGGTCGATTACACTGCCGTTCCGTAGCGATGGCGCATACAGTTTCACCGCGCGGGCGAGAGACACCGCCGGCAACACGAGCGGTGTGTCGCAGGCGATCAACGTCACGATAGACACCGGCATCGCGGCGCCGAGAATCAGCGGCGTCTCCAAAGACAACGGTGTCAGCGCGACGGATGGGCTGACGAACGATCCGACGCTGATCTTCAGCGGCACGGCCGAGATCGACAGCCGAGTTACGCTGACGCTCGTCGGAGGAGCGGCTATCGGTACGGCTGACCCGACGGATAGCCAAGGAAACTGGTTCTTCGACCACTCGGGGACGCCCCTCGCAGCCGGCACTCATAGATTCACGGCAACGACGACCGACGTGGCGGGCAACACCAGCACTGAGTCGGTGGTGTTCAGCGTCATCATCGACCTGACGGCGCCGCCGACGCCGCCGACCGCGGTGCTGGCCGACGACACTGGCGTACGCGGCGACAATCGTACCAACCGCAGCACGCCGGCCCTGCGAGGCTCGACTGGCGAGGCGGGTGCGTTGGTCGAAGTGCTCGATGCATTCACTCGCGTGGTTGGCACTGCTACCGCGGGCGGCGACGGCACCTACGCAGTGCAAGTGTCAAACGCCTTGGCCGATGGGCCGCACAACCTCCGCATTCGTTCCACCGACCCGGCCGGAAACGCCAACGAATCAGCCGTGTTTACAATTACGGTGGACACGACTCCACTGCGAGTGCTGACGTTCACGCCGGCCCCGGGAGCGCTTGCAGTAGCCCCGACACAGATAGTTGCGACGTTAAACGGCGACGACATCAACGCCACCGCCCTGGGCGATCCGGCGTTCGGAGGGTCGCTGCAGAATCCCGCGAACTACAGCCTCGTCCGTTCCGCCGGCGACGGGGTGTTCGGCGACGGCGACGACGTCACCATCGATATCAGCAACAGCCGTTTCGAGTTCATCCCGGCTACGAAGCAACTGGTGATCACTCTCCAGAGCGCGCCCGGGGTGCCGCTGGTGCTCGGCAACGACACATACCGGTTCACGATCAACGGCGTCGGAAGCCTCCAAGACATTGCTGGCAACGCCATCGATGGCGACAACAACGCCGCGCCGGGCGGAAACTTCGTCTCAACGTTCGGAGTCAACGTCCCCACGCCCAGAGTCATCGACATTCAGATGGCGGGCACCAAGAAAGTCGTCAGGGAGGTAAGGATATTCTTCGATCGGTCCCTCGACCCAGCCACCGCCCAGCGGCTTGACTTCTTCGATCTGCGCGACGCCGGCAAGGACGGCCGATTTGACGATCCGTTCGTGGCGCCAGGCCGAGCGAGCGACGATCGCATCGTGCAGTTGTCGTTGCCGGTCTACACCGAAGACACCAAGACGGTGCTGCTGAACGCGGTGCGCGGGTTCATTCGCAACCGGTTCTTGCGGCTCGTGGTGAAGGACGACGTGCGCGACCTGGCCGGCGGTCGGCTCGACGGCAACGGCAACGGCGTCGCCGACAACGATGGCACGGGTGATACCGATCATCACACTGCGTTCATCCTGCGTGGCAACAGCGCTTCGTTCCGGGACAACAACGGCGACAAGGTGACCATGGGAATCCGCAAGGTGGGGTTCTTCGACGTGGTCCAGAATGCCGATCATTCGGGGCGTAGCATTCGGCTGGATGGCGTCAGGCCGGACCCGAATCTGACACAAGTGTTCGGCAGTGTCGCTGGTGGCGATGGTCGTGTGCATTTCGACGCGCTTACCGGCTCGGCGGGCATCGACATCTTACGGTTGCCTCGCTGCACCACGCCGACGTCAACCGGGTGCTTTGACATTGGCACTGTATCTGCACAAGTGGCTGACGCGGCATTGGGTTCGGGCGAAACAGCCGCAAGTCTGTTGGCGGATGCGATCTTACATGCGACACCAAAGTTGCGGCGACGCAGATAGCACACGAAAGTAGTGTTTTTGAACAGAGGGTGACTCTTGGCAACGTTCGACATGATGAAGCCGCTGAGAGGTTCCGGCGTTAGCCGTCCCGTCCGAACTCACACGCCTCGGCCGCGAGGACGAAACGCTGCGCCCGCGGCATTGGAGCGGCTCGAAGAGCGTGTCTTGCTGGCCGCGAGCCCGTTCGAGCCGATATCGGAACTGGGGTTTGTGCCGCCGGGAGCGGTGGCGCTGCCCGCCGACTCGTTCGACCTGCGATACGCTCACTTGTTGCCCGGAGGTCAGGCCGAGCCCAATAGCGATCAACAGGATGCGGCGGCAGCGTTGCGGCAGCAGATACCCGATCTAGTCACCCGGACCGACGGATTACTGGGCGTTCCGTCGTACATGTTCAACTCTGCGGGAGTACTAACCGGCCCCTCCAGCGACGCGCCCGAACTGATTGCTCAGAACTACATCGCGCAGAACAGCGTGCTGTTCGGCCTGACGAGCAACGACACGAGCGACATCACGGTCAGCGATCAGCACACCAGTTCGACCAGTGGGCTAACACACGTCTATCTGCAGCAGCGGCATGGCGGTATCGAGGTGATCCAGGGCGTGGCGAATGTCAGTGTAGACGCTGCGGGCCAGGTTGTGGTCGTTGGCAACAGTTTCGTGCCCGACGTTGCCGGCGTTGTGAACACACTGACGCCGAGTATCAACGCCGAGACGGCGGCCGCGCGGGCCGCGGCCAACATTGGGCTGCAGCCCGGTTCGTTCACGGTCGTGGCGCCGCCGTCTGGGGCGGACCAGTCGCAGGTGTTGTCGGATGGTGGAGTCTCGCGTGGGCCGATTCCCGCTCGGCTTATGATCTTTCCGGTCAGTCGTACGCAGGCATTGCTGGTGTGGAACGTCGCCGTTGCCATGCGCGAACGGCCTGACGTGTTCGCGTTCAACGTGGACGCGGTGACCGGCAACGTCCTTTCGCGCACTAACTTGACGGACTACGACAGCTATCGCGTATTCGCGTTGCCCACCGAACATCCCGACGACAACGGCGGCTTCCCGGGCAACCACACGGTGGTCGTGAATCCGTCGGATGGCACGGCCTCGCCATTCGGCTGGCATGACACAAACGGAACGTCGGGAGCTGAGTTTACCGACACTCGCGGCAACAACGCCGATGTTCATGACGACCTCGACGGCGACGACTTGCCAGGTTCAAGGGCGAGCGGAGGGGCGAACAACGTCTACGACTTCCCGTTCGACCCGCTGCTCCCCCCGATAAACAACCAGAAGGAGGCGCTGGTCAACGCATTCTATTGGGTAAACGCGACGCACGACATCCTGTATCAATACGGATTCGACGAGGCGTCGGGCAACTTTCAGTTCAACAACTACGGTCGCGGCGGCGTGGCCGACGACGCCGTCCAGGTAGACGTACAGGATCCGACTTTCTTTGGCCCAAACATGTTCACGCCGGCCGAGGGGTTCACGTTCTTTGGCCCGCCGCGGCTGGAAATGACCGATAACTCCCAATTCGCCAACACTAGTCCCGTCCGGGACACATCCAATGACAACCAGATTCTCGTCCACGAATATGTACACGGACTCACCAATCGCCTGGTCGGCGGGCCGGCGAACGGGTTCGCATTGGACGGTATTCAGAGCGGAGGCATGGGCGAGGGTTGGGGCGATTGGTACGCCTTGGTCCTGACCGCCAAACCGACCGACATCGCGAATGGCGCGTATCCGATGGGCACGTATACGTTGGACAATACGGGCGGTGTTCGGCGTGTCCCGTACAGCACGGACAAGTCGGTGGATCCGTTGACCTACAACGACATTGGTCCGCTCGCGGATGCGACGTTCTCGGCCAACCCTCCGCTGAACCCTGAACAGAATCCACCGTTTGAAGTACACAACGTCGGCGAGGTGTGGGCAAGCACGCTCTGGGACCTGTACTGGAACCTGGTGGGCCTTTACGGCTTCGACCAGAACCTGTACAGCGGAACGGGCGGAAACAACGTCGCGTTGAACGTCGTGACCGAGGCGCTGAAGCTGACGCCGGCCGACCCGACTTTTCTGGACGCGCGCGATGCGATTCTGCTCGCCGACCAAAGCCTGAATGCGGGCGCAAACCAGTGCGTGATCTGGCAGGCGTTTGCCGGACGCGGCATGGGTGCGAGCGCCGATGACGGCGGCAATCACAATGAGACTCTGGTCACCGAAGACTTCACGCTGCCGCCGTTCTGCCGGACGCTTTACGTGGTATCGACCGATCCCGTGACGACGACGCCGCCGACCGCGCCGACGTCCGTCAATGGGCCGGTGGACCACATTGACTTCACGTTCAGCGAGCCTGTGGACCCGGCCAGCTTCTCGCTGACCAACGACGTCGTCAGCTTTACCGGCCCCGCCGGGGCAAACCTGATCACGGCAATTGCCAGTGCGACCTTCTTGCCTAACGCGGCCGGCGCGATCAACTCGGTGCTGCGCATTGCATTCACGCCGCAGGGCCCGGCCGGCCGCTACAGCATGACCATCGGTCCGAATATCAACGACGCCAACGGCGAGCCGATGGATCAAGATCGGGACTTCAACACAGGCGAGGCGGTTCAGGACCGGTTCACGGCCACCTTCGAGGTCGTCACGCCGCGCGTCGTGTCGGTGAATCCCGATACCAGTTCGGTCGTCATTCAATTCAACAAAGACGTCGTTCCCGCATCGCTGACTACGAACTTCATGGATCCGGCCAACCCGGCGGACGATCGCGGCGTCGTCATTGAACGCAGCGGCGGCGACCGCGACTTCACCAATGGAAACGAAGTGACCGTCGCGACGTTCGACTCGACTGCGGCAGCCACCGGCAGCTACAACGCGACGAACTTCACGTTGACCGTCACGATACCCGCGAGTCAACCACTGCCGAGCGACCTGTATCGAGTGCGCATCGAGGACAACGTCACCGATGTCGCGCCGATGCTGAATCGGCTGGATGGCGAGCATGATGGCCCACCCGCCGCGGGGAACAACAACTTCTTCCCGTCCGGCAACAACACAGTTGGCGGCGACTTTGTGTACCCGTTCTTTTTCGGATCGGCGCCTGTGTCGGCGGGCGTCCTGCCGCCCGTGTCGCGGCTGGGAGACCCCGTTAACGCAAGCAACATCGGCGGGCAAACGAACGAAAGCCGACCGACCATCGCCATCGACCCGACCGACCCGACGAAACTGGTGACGGTGTACCAGGTCCTCGAGGGCCAGAACCTGTGCGTGGCTCAGGTCGGCAACCCGCCGCCTGCTGTGACGCAGTGTGCGGCGTTCAGTTTTTCGATCGATGGAGGAGATTCCTGGTTCTTCGGCGGTACGTTCGATCCGCCGCGGAACCCTGCCACCGCCACGACCACCAGCACGGGTGTATCATTCACCGCGACGCTCGCGCCGTCGGTGGCATTCGATCGGGACCACAACTTCTACATCGTGTACTCCGCAGTGAGCGGCGATGACAACGCTATCCTGCTCGAGAGATTCGACTTCTCCGGTACGTTCCCGATTCGAGACTTCGGCGTAGACCACAGCACCTGTGCGACCGCGTTGTTCTGTGCGGCCAGCGGCGCCGCGGACGATGTAGCTCGCAATCCGGTCGTCGTCGTCGATACTAGTCCGGCCGCCTTCACCGACCCCGACTCAGGCGTGGTTTACCGCAATCCTTACACGGCGGACGGGATGACGCCCGTGTATGTGGCGTGGGACGTGACGCGACCGACGCCGGCGGGTGTCACCGGCGACTTCGTGACTCGCGGAATTCAGTTTGCTGCGTCGGCCGACGGCGGCGTCGGCTTCAGCGCGCCGTTCAACGTGAACGGGTTCGGGGCGGGCAACGCGGCGGGGTTTTTCGGATCGGACCGCAGCCTGTTGCCGGTTCTCGCCGTCGGCCCAGCCCTTCCCGAAATCACGCCGGGCCAGCACGACCCACAGAGCGGCCGCGTACACCTCGTGTGGGAGGATTTCGGTTCAAACGGCGGTGTCGATGTGATCCGCTATGACCGCACACTCAACGACATCACGGCCAACGGCACCCGTGGCCAGGGCACGTTCGCACGCGACCCGTTTGCATTCAATCCGATCTTCGACACATTCACGACTGTCGGCCAGATTGCGGTTCCCGAGAGCTTCACGATCGACGATGTGAACGTCGAAATCCGGCTGGACCATCCGGACCTTCGCGACCTACGGATTCGGTTGCGTTCGCCCAGCGGCACGGTCGTCACGGTGGCTGCGTTGGGCGGAACGGCGGCTATCGCCAACTTGGGTTCCAACGTTCCCAACAATCCAGACGCGATCGGCACAAAGATCGACGATGAGGCCCCTCTTTCGCTGCAGCAAGGCACGGCACCGTTCGAAAACGGTGTGTATCGCCCAAGCGGGTTCGGGTCTTTGGCCGCCTTTGATGGCGAAAACAGTTCCGGCGTCTGGACGCTCGAAGTCCAAGACTTAACCGGCACTTCGACCACGGCGGTTGGGACCTTGTTCAGTTGGGGGATCCAGCTAAGTGGCGATATCGGTCAGGGCGCTTTCGACTTCGATCGTAATGTCGGCATTGCCTCACTCAAGGCCAACGCGCCCACCGCGATACCGGCGTACCCCCTGGGAATAATCGCCGCCCCGGCAATCGCCGTGGACACGTCGCTCGGCAGCTACAGCCCCAACCAGGGAGCGATTTATGTGGCCTTCGCCGATCGGCCGAACGCCGGCGCAGCTCCCAACGATTCGGATGTATTCCTGGTACGGTCCACGGACGGGGGCTCGACATTCCAGGCCGGCAACAACGGCGCACCAATCAACGACGACCACGTCAACGAGACGACCACAGGCAACCGCTCACAATTCCAACCCTCGCTGGCGGTCGATCCTCTGACCGGCACGCTGGTGGCCTCGTGGTACGATGCGCGAAACGACTCAGCTTTCGTAGCAGACGCTGATCCGAACACGCAGGAGCAGTTTGCCGGAATGCGCCTGGCTCGCTACGTCGCGGCGAGTATCGACGGCGGCCAGTCGTTTTCCCAGAACGACTTTGTCAATCGTGCCCAGTTGGAAATCGACAATCTGAACGTGCTTGGCCCGACCATCAACAACGGCCCGATTCCCGACAACCAGTCGGCCGGCAACCCCGACGCAGACGCGACCTTTGGGTTTGGCGATCGTCAGGGTTTGGCGGTGTACGGCGGTCGCTTGTATGCGGCATGGTCATCGAACGAGAACCAGCGTGGCATCTTCAATGGCCAGCGCCGGCTCGATATTCGGGTCAGTCGAGCGGCCCTGGCCGCCGGCCCGCGCGTGGTCGATTCCGATGCCGCCGGTATTCCCGGCGCGTCGATGGGGCCTGTGCCCCAGGTTGGACCCACACCGCCCAGCGTGTCGTCGTTCACGGTGAACTTCGACCGGCCTATCGACCCGGCGTCCTTTGATGTGCTGCTTGGCGGGTCACCACTGTTCCAGGCCGACTTCGAGGCGGCCAATGATACAGTTTCGGGCGATGGCCGATTTGGTTTCACGATAGCCAACAGCATCGGAACCGATGGTATTCGCGACGAGGACCTGAACGCCGACGGCGTGTTCAACAATGGGTCGGTCGCACCGCGACTCGACGAGGTCCTTGGCGGCGTCGACTACAACCGCGACGGCGACATTCTCGACGCCAGCGTCACGGAAGACCTCAACGGCAACGGGATTTTCGACGTTGCACCAGCGGCCACCGGCCCGACCGCCCAGGGCCCGGACGACGGCCTGTGGCATCGCACGACCTCTCGCGGCCCCGATACCGGTCACTCGCCGGACGCGAGCTTCTACTTTGGTATTGGCGAGGGGGCCTTCTTCGGTGGCACTACGTACAACAACGCTACCGGTACGATCACGTCGCCGCCTATCGACCTGACCGGTGTGACGGGTCCCGTGCTGCTGAAGTTCACGCACCTGCTTGAATCGCTGGATACGGCGGACGAGGCGAGTGTACGCGTGATTGTCGGTGCGGCCACGACCGAAATAGCCGACAACGTGGCCATCGGCAACCTGCCGGATTCGACCGGGGGGCAATTCCAACTGGTGACGTTGGACCTTTCGGCGTTCGCCGGCCAGACCATTCAGCTTCAGTTTGCGTTCACAACCAACGCATTCAGCGCGACGAACTCAACGTCCGAGGGTTGGTTCATCGATGACGTAACGATTGCACCGGACGCATTCGTCGCGGGCCGAGACGAGTTTGGGCTGCCGCTGGCCGTTGTGCCGCGCGTTCAGAACGTCGTGCCCAGCGATTGCAATCAGTTTGGCTGCACCGCATTCACCGTGAGCTTCGATGAACAGATGCAGCCCGGCACGTACAGCTACACGATCGGACCGGGCGTGCGCGACCGGGTTCGTCGTAGCGATGCGGCCGGGAACATCGCAGCGCGCGGAAATGAGATGGACCAGGACGCCAACGATGCGACCGGCGGCAGGCCGGACGACGCCTACTCCGCACCGCGATCGAACTCGGATACGGCCACGATGCCGCTGATCATCCCCGGCCCGCACATCGTGTCGAGTAACGTGGGCGTTGAGTATCCTTTTGTCGAAACGCCTACGCCGGTGGCGTTCGATGCCGCCACCGAAGAATTCTCAATCACGATCACCGATCGCTACCCAATTAACGACTTGGATGTGTTGCTCGATATCGCCCACGGCAATGTCGGCGACCTCACCGTGTCGCTGGAGCATACGGACCGCTTAGGCAACACGTCCGGTCCGGTCGTCCTGTTCGATGGAACCGGTGCAACAGGGGCCAACTTCCAGCGTACGGTTCTCGACGACACGGGCGCGAACGGCGCCATCGCCGACGCGACCGCGCCCTTCGTCGGCAGCTTCACGCCGGAATCTCCGCTGGATGTGTTTAGAGGGATCAACCTCGAAGGAATCTGGACTCTCACGATCAGCGATGCGAGTGGCGGCACAGGCGCTTTGCGGGGCTGGTCTCTGATCGTGAACCCGAATCCGATTTCATTCACGAACCGGACCCGGACCGACATTGCAGCGAGCGCTCAGACCGATTCGATCATCACCATCGACCGCTCGGCAACCATCCGAGACCTGAACGTCAATCTAACTCTCGACCGGGGTCTCAATCTCGACGACCTGCTCGTCCGACTATCGTCGCCCGACCCGGATGGACCGAATGGCCCGGGCTTGCCGACGACGGTGCTCTTGGCACAAGACGTTGGTCCCTCGTCCGGCTCGCTCACGAATACCACTCTTGACGATGAAGCGGTTGCGGCGATCAACGCTACGACAGGCAATCCGACCTACACGGGCCGGTTTATTCCACTCGGTGCGCTGTCAGCGTTCGATGGCCTGGATGCGAAGGGCGATTGGCGGCTTGAGTTGGTGAACAACGCAGCGGTCATGGGCGAGCTGGAAAACTGGTCGCTGATCATTGACACGAGGCCTCGGCATCCGCTGGCGTTCGCCAACCGGACGGCGACGACCGTCGCCGACAACGCGGTCAGCAATTCCATCGTCACCGTGCCGCAGTCGATCACGGTGCGCGACCTGAACGTGCAGGCGTCGATCTTGCACGCCGACACGCGCGACTTGGATATCGTGTTGCGCCACCTGCCCAGCGGTCGCGTCGCCACGTTGGTTCAGGATGTGCCGGTCGGCGCAAGCGCCGGGGCCAATTTCACCAACACCACGTTCGATGACGAAGGCGATGCGATCACCAGCGCGGCCAACCCGTTCACAGGTCGATTCCAATCCGCAACGCCGCTCGATGTCTTTGACGGTCTCAACGCACAGGGCGATTGGCGACTTGAAATCACCGACGACATGGGCAACGCCGTCGCTGGAGTGCTGCAGGATTGGTCGCTGATCATTGATCCGTTGATTCAGACAATCGGCACGCCCACACAGGAAGAAAACCTGGTCCTGAACGGCACGACCAGTTTCCTCGACGTCGTGTTCGATCGACCGATTGATCCGGATACGTTCCAGACCGAAGACATCGGGCGACTGATTGGCCCGGCCGGGCTGATCGGTCCTCACCCTGGCGATGTGTTTGGCACCGGCCCGCTTCGGATGGACATTCCCGACGGCGGGTCGCTTACCACCACGATCGTCGTGCCACGGTCAGCGACCATCCGCGACCTGAATGCCCGGATCGACATCACACATCGCGACGCCGGCGATCTGCGAGTGGACCTGACGCGAGTGGACGCAACGGACCCGGCGAACGACGTTACGATTACGTTGTTCAACGGCGTGGGTGGGACGGGTGATCATTTCATCGGCACGGTACTGGACGACGAACAGCCTGTGTCGATCGGGGCCGCGACGGCGCCGTTTGCGGGCCGTTTTCGGCCGCAGCAGCCGTTGTCGACGTTCGACGGTCGAGACGTGGCAGGCACATGGCGGCTGGTAGTGACCGATGCAGTCGCCGGCAACGGCGCAGGGCGGCTCGAAAGCTGGTCGTTGTGGCTGGATCCGTTCACGATTACGCCGAATCCACTGGGCACGGACGCCGATCCATCGGCGCCCCAGACCTATCGCATCGCCTTCCCGAAGCAAGTGTTGAGCGGCACTTATCAGATTCAGATTGGGCCCAACATCGCGACCCCGGACCCCGACGGCGCAGGACCGTTGCGGGCGCTCGGAATGGACCAGGACCTCAATGCGGGCTTGGATGCACTACGCAACGCCGCGCCGACCGTCAAACAGTTCACGCCGGTGAACTTCACACAGACGCCGATCACGGAAGGTGGCATCCCGACCCTAAGTTCAATTCTCATCGAAGACAGTTTCATCGTTCGCGATGTGGACGTTCAGTTGGACATCGTGCACGAAAACGTGTCCGACCTCGACGCATTCCTTGTGTTCACGGATCTTACAGGCGCACAGACCCGCGTTGAACTGTTCACGGGCGTCGGCGGCGCGGGCAACAACTTCAGCCAGACGGTGCTGGACGATGAAGCGGCCCTGGCCGACGGTTCGCCCCGAGTCATCGGCGGTGCCGCCACATCGGCGCCCTTCCTGGGCCGACACCGGCCGGAGCGGTTTAGCATCGGCACGGCCGGGACGCGCCTGGCCGACTTCAACGGTCGGAACGCCCGCGGCGCCTGGACACTGGAGCTGCTCGATGCCGGTGGCAACCCGGCCACCGGCTCGTTGAATAGTTGGTCCCTGACCTTCCAACGAACCAATACGGTCGAGCCGACACTGAATTTCGACGAGACCGGCATGGGCAGCTTCGGCGCCGACAAGTTCACTGCCGGATTTCGCATCTTCGTCATGGACCAGTCCGACGTGCGAGCCACATCGGTCTGGACGCCCTTGGGACCGGCAGGGATCGGGGCCGGCGCCGCCGCCGGACGAACTGGCGCGATCGCCGTCGATCCGTCTGATCCATCGGGCAACACGGTGTACGCTGCCGGCGCATCGGGTGGCGTCTGGAAGACAACCGATTTCCTGACCCCCGATCCATCCGGACCGACGTGGGTGCCGCTCACCGACTTCGGACCGACCTACAGCCTGAACGTCGGATCGATCGCGCTGTTCCCACGCAACAACGATCCCAATCAGACAATCGTCTACGTGGCCACCGGCGAAGGCGACGCGGTAATCGACGGCACGGGGTTGCACAACCCACAGCCGGGCGGCCTTGGGTTCCTCAAGTCCATCGACGGCGGGGCCACCTGGCAAGTGTTGGACAGTACCGACAACACAGTCCCGTTCGGCCAGCGACTACACGACTTCGCATTCCTGGTCGACAATACCGTGACTCCCCCGCAGCCGTTGATCAGCCCGGTCACTGGCCGGCCCGTATTCGTTGGAACGACGGCGTCCAAGATCATTGTGGACTACACCGATCCGAATAACGTGTTCGCCGCGCTATCCCGGTCTGCGTTTCGCGACCCCAACATTGCCAACGACAACGGCGGCGGTGTGTGGCGGTCCACCGATGGCGGCCAGACCTGGACCCGAACCAGAGCCGGAACAGCCACCGACTTGGCCATCGATCCGCTCAATCCCGAGGTGCTTTACGCCGGCTTCGTGGGCGAGGGTGTGTTTCGCACGCCAAACCGCGGGTTCCGCTGGGACTTGCTGGTCGGCGGCGTGGGCAACCCCCAACTGGGCGATGACGGCGTCGTCGGTACGCCGCCGATCCCGGTAGACGCGCCCACCGACACGCCCAATGGCGCGAAGGGTCGCATCTCGCTGGCCAAGCCGCCCACCAACGATCCGCGGTTTCAAGGTTGGCTCTACGCGATTGTGGCCAACCCGAACAGCACGCTTAACGGCGTGTTCCAGACCAAAGATTTTGGTCAGAACTGGGTGCGGCTCAACCTGCCAGGCCTCCCCAGGCTGATATCCGTGCCGCCATTCGATGAACGCATTTTCCCAAGCAACGACGAAGCTCTACCCAACGTCGAACCGTTCTGCACGATTACGGGTTGTAGCGGCAACTATCACCAATCGGTCGCAGTCGATGCCGTCAATCCCAACATAGTCTACGTGGGCGGCCGGTCGTCGCCGAATCTGATCAGAATAGACGCGACTCGCACCTACGACGCGCACGCACTGATCGCGGTGGACAACAACAACAACGACGGCGGCCGCCTCGCTCAGGAGACGACGGCGTTCCTTGGCGGCATTCCGGTGGGGTTGGCCCCAGCGCCCACGTCGCCCCCGGCCAACGCGGGCAGCATCGTGCGTCGCTCGTACGCAGTTCCACTGCCGTTCGCCGGAACGGCGCCGGATATCGGCAGTCCGCCTCGCCACACGCGCGGCTACAACGTGTTCCAGGGGCTCCAGACCAACATCGACCGAATCGTCAACTCGGGACGCGAGACGCACTGGGAAGTCGTCACGCTCGGCGAACACACTGGCCACCACGACATTGTCACGTTAGTGGACCCGGTGACGGGCAAGAGTCGGCTCATCGTTGGCACAGACGGCGGATTCTGGACCGGCGTCGACGGCGAGGACGTGCCCGGATCAGGTGAAGCCTGCCTGGCCCTATACTTCGCCCCCTGCAGCCTGAACGCCGAGTCGCGAGTGGGGACCGCCCTGGCAGGCAGCGGCAGCCGTAACGGTAACCTTCAAATCGCACAGTTCTTCTATGGCGGATTGCAACCGGACCAGCGCGCCGCGAACGTGGCGGGGACGCTCTACTTGGGCGCATCCATCGAGAACGGTCTGACGCAGTCAAGCCCCGATGTCCTCCATGATGGAAACACCGTGGCATCTGGCCCGTTCAGTGGAACCGGCGATGTGGGAAGTGTTGCCACCGATCCGACAGGATCGGGCTTGTTCTATTCCTACTTCTGGCCCCTGACCGAACCGTTCGTGACGCGGACAGAGTTCTTCCTGGTGAGCGACCTGGACGCGACGACAACAGGCGCTCAGGTCGGCCCCCACGTGAACGGTCTGTTCCAGTTTGTACCGCCCGGTCAGTTGCTCCCGGAATGGCCGACGATCGGTCCACTGTACGGCGCCAACTTCGCCGTCAACCCGCGCGACGGCCAGCAACTTGTGCTTAGCTCAGCCACGGGTCGCGTGTACAAGATGGACCGGGCGAGCGATCCGTTCGCGGCTTGGTTCCAAATCGGCGATCCGGCGATTTTCGGAAACTCGCAGGCGTTCGGCCTTGCCTACGGCGCCGCGGCGCCCGACCTGAACCCGAACGATGCGATTGAACCGGACGAGATCCTGTACGTCGGCACGTCGACCGGACTGGGAGGCGGCCGAGTATTCGTCACATTCACCGAGGGCGGCAACACGGGAACCGATTGGTTCGACATCTCCTGTTCGACTCGTTCGCTCGCTGCGCCGTGCGACCTCGACGGGACCGGTTTTTCCTCGGTGCGCCAGGTCGTGACCAACCTGCGCGAGGGCAGCAAAGAGGCATTCGCCGTGACTCTGAACGGCGTCTATCGACTGGCCGACGCCGAGGCCGCGGTGACCGAGGTTCAGAACACGACCGTGCCCGCTGGTCCCGGTACGCCTGGCACGCCCGGCAACAACCTGGCCGTGCCGTGGCAGGATATCACCGGCAATCTGTTCCAGGTAATGAACACCGTCTTCGACGGTTGGAACGCGGACACGCCGGCGATCGACGACGAGGTCCCGTTGCTGCTCCGCACGATCGCGGTCGACGATCGTTACCAGATACCCGGTGGTGCGAACACCAACTGCGCCACGAGTCCGGACCAGTGCCACCCTTTGATTTACGTGGGCGCCGACTCGGGGGTCTATCGTTCGTTCAACTTGGGTCAGACGTGGGAGTTGTTCCCATCCATTGGGACCGACGGCGCCTCGCGCGACGGCGGTTTCCTGCCAAACGCGATGGTCAGCGACCTCGACCTGGCCAGCGGGCCGTTCGACCCGGCTACAGGGCTCACGGATTTCACTCAATCACTCGACCTGTTGACGGCCACAACATTTGGCCGCGGTACGTTTGCGATTCGGACGTCGCCCCTTGTCTTGTCCGGCGCCGGGTCGGGCGTCTCCAACGCACCAGACCTCCTCGACATCGATGATTCCGGCGTCTCGAACGCCGACGACTTCACGGCGAACAACGGCGCGAGCACCGCGCCGCTTCGCTTCACCGGCCTGACCATGCGTGGTGCGCTCGTAGAACTCTTCGAACAGGACGTGAATGGCGCCTTGCGTCGCGTCGGCAATAGCGCGGCCGACCCCGTGACCGGCAGTTGGCAAGTCGAGGTCGCGTCCTCCATGCCGCTCGATTGCGGGCCACACACGCTGCGTGCTCAAGCCACCACGTTCGTCGGCACCAAGGGACCGCTCAGCGACCCGATCATCGTGTCCGTGCTCAACCAAGATCCAACTCAGACGGCCAGCCCCGACCTGCTCGACGCCGACGATAGTCTTGGACCGGGCGGAACCAACACTGACAATCTGACTAATGTCGCCACACCACAGTTCAGCGGGCGTACCGTGTGTGGCACGTCGGGTCAGCCCGTGCCGTCGGCCGATATCGAACTGCTGGTGCTCGACAACGTCGGCGGCGACCCGGCAATCGTGGACGGCGCCGGCAACCTGTACCGCGTAATTGGAACCGGCATCACCGCCGCAGACGGCTCATGGACGGTGCAGGTGAACTCATCCAGCGCACTGGCCCAAGGCGAGCATCAGATCGCCGCCCGCGCGCTCGATCTGGCGGGCAACGTTGGACCCGTCTCGGCCACGACCACGGTAACCATCGACACGGCGATTGCCCCGCCGTTGTTCGACTCGATTGCCACCGACACTTGCGAACCCGATCCGGCCGCCCCGGCGAACTGCCGGTTCGGCACATCCACGGATGAGATCACAAGCGACAACACGCTGGTGCTTGGTGGATCGTCCGAGGCCAACAGCACGCTCACGCTCTCACTCGGGGTCGGCGCGGCGGCGACCGTGATCGGATCGACGACCACGAACGGCGCCGGGCGGTGGACATTTGACTTCACGGGCACGACGCTTGCCGAAGCGACCCACAACTTCAGCGCTACAGCTATTGATCGGGCCGGCAACACGAGCGCAGGTTCGCCTGATTTTGCCGTGCGTGTCGACCGCACGATCGCGGTCCCGTCGGTGCCCGACCTGCGCGACGCCGACGACACGTGCGCGCCGCCGAACTCAATCGCTCCAGCCGCCTGCGACCGCGGCAGCCACACCGACAACCTGACCCGAACCACCACGCCGACAATCATCGGCACGTCGGAGCCGAACAGCCGAGTCGACCTGTTCAGCGACGTACCCGCCCTGGCGAACTTCGGATCAACCGTCGCTGACGCCACAGGCGCCTGGTCGTTCTTGGTGCCCGTGGCCCTTGCCGATGGTCTGTATAACCTGACCGCAAGCACGACCGATCTCGCCGGCAACACCAGCGGCGTCACAGATCAGTTGGCGCTCACGATCGACACGGCACCGCCCGCCGCGGCGGCCACCACTCCCGACCTCGATCGTTTGAGCGACACCGGTGTTTCGGACACCGACGATATCACGCGAGACACCACGCCGACGTTCCGTGGCACAGCGGAGGCGAACGGCATCGTCACGCTGTTCTCTGGCGCCAACGTGCTGGGTACTTCGCCGGTCGACAGCCTAGGGAACTGGGCGTTCACGGTCTCCGCGGCAACTCCGCTCGCCGACGGTCCCCACGCAATTACTTTCCGAAACACCGACCCGGCCGGAAACGTGAGCGGCCCGTCGGGTACGCTCAACATCACGATCGACACTAAGATCGCGCCGCCGTCGCCACCCGATCTCGACCCGGCCAGCGACACGGGCAACGACACAGACAACAACACACAAGACAACACGCCCACCTTCTCGGGCACGGCGGAAGCGAACAGCCGCGTTGAGTTGTTCTCGGGCGTGATCTCGCTGGGAACTGCGACAGCCGACGCCGCAGGCAATTGGACGCTCACCAGCCTGGTGACTCTCCCCGACAACATCCACAACGTCTCCGCCCGCGCGACGGACGTGGCCGGGAATGTGAGCGCACTTTCAGGATCGCTGGCGGTTACGATCGATACGGTCAGCCCGCCGCCGCCGACGATTCCCGACCTCACGGCCCAGAGCGACACGGTCGGGCCGGGCGGCACGAACACGGACAACATTACACGCGACAACACGCCTACCTTCACCGGCGCCGTGACGACAGGTACGACGGTTAGGCTGTTCGCCAATGGCAGCCTGTTGGAGCCTGCGTTCGTCACTCCGAACGCGGCTGGCGCCTGGACCTTCACTGTAGCCAACGCGACGCCGTTGCCCGACGGGGTACACGACATCACCGCCACCGTGACCGACCTGGCAGGCAACAGCAGCCTGGTGTCCGCAGCACTACGCGTCACAATCGACACCACGATCTTGCCGCCTTCGATTCCTGACCTGTCCGAGGCGAGCGACACTGGCGACTCGAAAACCGACAACATCACTCGCGACGCCACGGCGACGCTGGTCGGAACCGCCGAAGCCGGCAGCACCGTCACCCTGCTGGATGGCACTACCTCGCTCACGCCGACGGTGGTCGCGACTGCGGGCGCATGGACCTTTACGACCGCCGTTCTCGCCGACGGCGTGCACAATCTGGCCGCTCGGGCGTCCGACGTAGCAGGAAACATCAGCGAGGTCTCTGGGGCGCTGGCCGTCACCATCGACACCACCACGCCAACTCCCGCGATCACCGGAATCACCGAGGACCGCGGGCCTAGTGCGAGCGACGGCGTCACAAACGACCAAGAGTTGATCTTCCGCGGCACGGCGGAGCGGGGCAGCACGGTCACGCTGACGCAGGTGGGCGTTGGGCTGTTCGGCATGATCAGCGCCGACTTGGCGGCGGACACTTGGACGTTTGACGACACGGCTCGCACGCGACTCCCCGGCAACTACAGCCTTACTGCGTCGGCGGTGGATCGCGCCGGCAACATCAGTGGTGTGTCGCCCGCTTTCAATTTTGTGATCGACCGGACTCCGCCGGTCATCATTGCCCCGCCGCCGTTCAATAGCGACGCGCCCAGCCTGGCGCTCGCCAGCGATACCGGAGTCCGGGGCGACCGTCGCACGAACTTGGTGCGGCCCACGCTCACGGGCGACACCGAGCCGAACATTCAGGTGGAGATCATTAGTACCGCCACGCCGCCGGCCACGCTCGGGACGGGCACATCGGATGCTAACGGAGTTTACAACGTGCAGTTCGTGGCCAACCTGGCCGATGGGCCGCACACCGTTCGAGTGCGAGCCACCGACAACGCCGGTAATGCGGTGGTTTCCACCGACTCGCTGACGTTCACGGTCGATACTGTGGCGCCATGTGTTGCCCAGTCGAACCAGGCCACGCCGCCGACGGTCGGTTGCAATGTAGTCGGCGGCGTCCTCCAGATCACGCCGGCCGCTGCGACTCTGGGTGACACCACCGGTCAGATCGTCGTCACGTTCACCGAGGACCTGAACGCGACGGCCGCGGGCGATCCGGCATTCGCCGGCTCGGTGCTGAACGTGACAAACTTCACCCTCGTACGTTCTGGCGGCGATGCAACGTTCGGAAACCCGAACGATGTGCCCTTCAGTCTGGCCACCAGCCAGTTCCTCTACGACAGCACAACCGATAAGCTGACGATCAACCTCCGCGATCAGTTGGGCAGCCCCGCTACGCTGGCTAACGACACGTGGCGGTTCACGATCGATGGAATCACCAGCCTGCAGGATGTCGCCGGCAACCGGTTCGACGGCGACAACAACGGATCGCAAGGTCCGAACTTCACTCACACCTTCAAGATCGACGTTCCGCCAGCCGAGGTCGCAGGCGTCAGACTCGCGGGCACCAAGAAAGTTGTGCAGAACGTCTTCATTGACTTCGAGTCGCCCGTGAGTGAGGAAAGCGCCGAGCAATTGCGCAACTACGAGATGCGCGACGCCGGCCTTGATGGGGTCTATGGCAATGAGGATGACCGGGTGATTCCACTGGCCCTGCCCCGGTACTTCGCGAGTCAGAATCGCGTAGTGCTGACCGCCATTCGCGGCTTTGGGCTGAATCGCGTATATCGACTGTTGGTCGCCGACGAGGTCACCAGTCCGGGCGGAGCGCCGATCGACGGTGACGGCGATGGCGTGGCTGGAGGCGACTTTGTCGCGTTCGTATTGCGTGGCTATCGAGCCGACTACCGCGACAGCGACGGCGACCTCGTACACCTGGAATTGCCCAAACGAGCTGGCCTATTCGACCTGATTCTCGATTCTGACCGCGATGGACGTACGATACGGTTGGAGACCGACGTCCCCGGCCAGAATGTCACGCCGGGTCGCAGCCGCCTGAGCGGCCGCGTGACACGACGTAATGGAAGCGACGGTGAAGCTCTATTCGACACCTTGACCGGATCAGCCGGCATCAACCTCGGCGCGCTGCCGAGGTGTCCTAGCCCGGTGCCGCCAGACGGCAGTCCGCCGGTCGGTTGCTTCGATATCGGCGACGTCTCGGCGTCGGTCGTGGATCGCATGCTCGACTCGGCCCCAGCCGCCAGCAACATCTTGGCCGACGCCATCGTCAACCCCACCATGCGGCGTCGTCGGCGCTAGGCCGCGGGTGATTCCGCAGAGGCCCAATCCGTCTGGCCCGGCTGACGCCCGCCGCTCCCCAGAATCTCTGGCCACACCGATGGCTCGAGCTCCCAACTTGCTCTAGCCTCGTTTCAAAGCAATCGCTATATCACCTCGCCTATCGTCGGAACCAACGAGTCGCGCTGCGGGTGATTCGGAAACGGGACAGGAAACGGAACGGATTCACTTACGCTGAGGTGTGCCATGAGACGATTGTGCGCAGCAATCGTTATCGGGATGGTCGTGAGTTCAGTCGCGTGGGCGCAGGCGGCGCCGCCGCCGGACAAGATCTACAGTCGCCAGAAGGCATTCAAGATCCCATTTCAGATTCCGGACCCGTCGGAACAGATACAGATCCAGGAAGTGCAACTGTACTTTGCTCGCGACGGTGGCATCTGGGAGAAGTACACCTCGTCGCCCGCCGACGTCCCGTCCGACAAGCGGAGCTTTGTGTTCCGAACGGACCACGACGGCGAGTTCTGGTTCGCCGTCCGCACCGTCGATCGGCGTGGCGTGGCCAATCCTGAAAACGAGACCAAGCTGCAGGCGGGCCTGAAGGTCGTCGTCGATAGTGAAGTGCCAAAGATCGTTCTGCGACCCGCTGCATCTGGAGGTCGCGAGATCGGCGTCGAATGGGAAGTGCAGGACCGAAACGTCGATGTTGCCTCCCTGAAGCTGGAGTATCGCGTGGAAGGTCAGGAGACCTGGCAAGCCGTGCCCGCTGTGGTGCCCAAGTTCATCGGCCAGGCCACCTGGGCGCCCGACCATGCGGGCAAGGTGATCGTGCGCTGCCAGATACAAGACCGCGCCCAGAACCTCGGCATTCAGACCATTGAACTCGATCCGATGGCAAACGCCGCCAGCCCGGGTGTTGACTCATCGAACCCGATTCCCACCGGCCCACAGCGCGGTTCGGGTCGGCCGGCACTTGATCCTCAAGACCTGCCGACAAGACGGCCGCCATTCTCTACGTCGCTTACCGACGACTCGCAGCGGCAGCTTCCGTCGACCGGTTCGCGACCTGCACTCTCAACCGCGGCCGGCGTCACACCGCCGGGCGACGCTCGCGACTCGACTGCAGGCGCCGGGCTTACCACCAAGTCTCCGCTCTTTGGCAACAAGTCCCCGCTGCTCAAGACCGAATCCGCGCCGCCCGCCGGCGCGCCAGCACCACCCGAAGACCGCCAGATTGTGGGCGATCCGCAGGTCAGTCTCGACTACGAGGTCGAGGACGAAGGACCGTCCGGCGTGGCGATTATCGAACTGTGGGTGACGACCGATCGGGGTCACACGTGGAAGCGATTGGGTGAAGATGCCGACCGGCGTTCGCCGTTCACCGCGACCCTCGGCCCAGATGGCATATACGGACTGACCATGGTGGCCAAGAGTGGCGCGGGACTTGGCGACCGCCCGCCTGCACCAGGCGACGAGCCGCAGACTTGGGTCGAAGTCGACACGACCGCTCCCCAGGTCCGTCTGCTCGGTTCGGAACTAGGCGCCGGTGCTCAGAGCGGCACCGTCACGATCACGTGGCAGGCGCAGGACGCGAACCTCGGCAATCGCTGCGTCAACTTGTTTGTGGCCGACGCGGCGAGCGCCGAATGGAAGCCGATCGCGACCGGCATCGACAACGTCGGCCGCTACGTGTGGAAGCCCACGGGGCAGCTTCCGAGCCGGTTCCGCGTGGCGGTTGAGGTCAGCGACCTGGCGGGCAACGCCAAGTCCGCCGAGTCGGCCGAGATAGCGATCGACGTGTCCCGGCCGCGACCGCGCATCTCGCGAGTCAACGCCGGAGCCTCCGTGCGACGCTAAGTACTGTGCCGCATTGAATAGGGTCTGAAATCGGCTTCGGTCGTTTAACCCGCAGCCGCAGGCGAGGCATGGCTGGCATTTGTTGTGCCTCGCCTACGGCTGCGGGTTAAACGAATTCGGACCCCTTTCAATGTGGAGCAGTACTAAGAAGCAAATCTACGAAGCAATCCAGAAGCACACGCCCCACTTCGCGCCTGAAGTGGGGCGTTTTGTTGCGCAGCAATGTCCGCCTACTCGACCGGCCACATTGCAAGACCGCCCAGCCGACCCCTATACTCCGCCACATGGCAAAGTCCGCGACACCAGCGGGAACCGTATCGGCCTTGGCTGTCCTCGAAAAACCAAGCGCCCTCGAGCAGAAACCGGTCTACGTCGTCTACGGCGACGAGGAGTTCCTGCGATCGTCGGTGATCGATGCAATTCGCTCTGTTGTGCTGGGCGACGATGGCGACGAGTTCGGCGTTGGGCGGTTCGACGGCAAGACCGCCGCGCTGGCCGATCTACTCGACGAACTTGCGACGCTGCCGTTTCTGACGCCAAGGCGACTCGTCGTGCTGTCGAACGCAGACCCGTTCGTCACCAGCCACCGTGAGGCGTTGGAACGATATGTGGAAAAGCCCCACCGCACGGGCGTGCTCGTGATCGTCGCACAAAGTTGGCCCTCGAACACGCGACTGGCCAAGAGTGTGGCTCGCAGCGGCTTGACCGTCGACTGCAAGGCGCCCGATTCACGCCAGCTCGCGCCGTGGTGCCGACGCTGGGCCAAGGACCGATACAACAAGAAGCTCGGCGTCGAGGCGGCTGATCTGCTGGTCGAGTTGGTCGGCGGCGGCCTCGGCCAGCTTAGCGCCGAGATCGACAAACTGGCGTCCTATGTGGGAGAGCGCACAGAGCTCTCGGCCGATGACGTCGACCGGCTCGTGGCGGCTGGGCGCGTGGAGACCGTGTGGAAGATTCTCGACGCAGCCGCCGCAGGCGACGCAGCGACCGCCGTGAACATCCTCGAATCGCTCATGAGCGCCGGCGAACAGCCGGTCCTTATCTTCGGTGCGATCAGTTCTCAGCTACGCAAGCTGGCCAAGGCGCACCGCCTCATCGCCGGCGGCCACAGCATCCAAGCGGCACTGCCCAAGGCGGGCATCAACTTCTACACCGACCGCGCCTCGGCCCATCTGCGACGCCTTGGACGCGAGCGGCTGAGCCGACTCTTTGGGTGGCTGACCGAAACTGATCTGGGAATCAAGGGTGACAGCAACTTGCCGGCCCAGCACCTGCTCGAGCGGTTGGTGGTGCGCGTGGCCGCCAGTTGAACGAACAGCACAAACCACCATCAGCGATCGGGCGACGGCGACCTCGATCGAACAAGGTCGAGGCCCACAAGGAACACGACGCCCATCAGCGAGCCAACTGCATCCGCCAGCCAATCGTACAAGTCGCAGCCGCGACTCGGCGTCAGCCGCTGGCCTAGCTCGGTGGCCGCCCCATGAATTGCGCATGCGACCAGCGCCGCCAGACGACCGCCCAGACTCGCCCCGGCATATGCCCATGCGGCCAGAACAATCAACGCGAAATAGCCGCCGGCATGAACGAGCTTGTCTAGGTCAACGCCCTCGGGACCGTGGACCACAGGGAACAAGAAACCCGGTACGAACAACAGGACCGTCCATGCCGCCGCGTACGTCCAGAATACCGTGCGAACCTGGCGCATGCGTTTGGTCTCGAGTGAATTCAACGTAGGTCCTCGATTGAATGTCGCGGCTCGGCACCCAGTGTGTCACGACGGACATACAGCCCGCGAACTTCCCCGGCGGCGGCCAATCGTGTGGTGGGAACATAGTGCCGCCGTAGCAACTCTTGCAACTCCGAAAACGGCGACTGCCCAATGAAAATGAACTTCGGCGGCGTCGCCTTCAGATCGGCAACGATTCGCGCCTTGCGAGGCCGCACAAGCGGATGATCGCTCGTGTCGTATCGCTGCATCAGCGGATCGGTGAAGAAGTAGGGAGTCACCGAGTCCAGCCCGCTATACAAGTGCAGCGGACTCTGCCAGCCCCAGTTGAACAGTCGATCTTGGCCGCCGACACCTGGCGTGGAACGAAGACCCATGCCGAGTTGTCGCAAGGCGACCCACTGGCCGCCCCCCTTGTACTCCGTCGTGATCACCTCGGGCGTGAGTCGAACATAGTGAACCCACTGAAGCCACAGCATTCCCGCGGCCGCCGCGATCCACACGCCGCCGAGTGCGAGACGGGCCAACCCAGGGACGGTTGCCGCGTCGTCACGCGCTCCGCGTAAAGCATCGACGAGTCGGTCCGCAACCAGCGCCGCCGCCAAGGTGATAACGGGGACGAGCAGCATGTAGTAGTGCTGCCAGAAAAGCCCCGGCCAAAGGACAGCCACGATGGCAACGCCCATGTAGCCCATCACGAGATACCCCACGTCGCCACGTCGCGGCCGAACGATCAACGCAGCAGCGACGGCCATGACCCACAGCGGCCAGGTCCCGGTCGCCCACCAAACGGTCGCGTGCGGATTGCCGCGAACCAGCCACACCAGCGACAACAGCCAACGGTTCTCGTCGACCAAGCGACCGAGTGACGGAGACCATTGGTTCAGGCGCAGCACCTCGGCTGGGCCGTAGGTGTCGCGCAGTTGGGAGGCTGCTTCGCGAGCCAACGTGGGACCATACGCGAAGACCGCTTCATGAAACTGCGCCAGTACTCCCTGGGCGGCGGCGAACCCGACACACGCCAACCAAGGAATCGTGAACCCAACACACAAGGCTGCGACACGCCCGAGCCGGTACGACGTCCATCGGCCGCCGCCTCGAGCCAAGTAAACTCCGTACAGCGGCAGGAACAGGACGCCCACCTGCTTCAATGCGGCCGCGGTCCCGGTGCACAGTCCGGCGACCAGCGCCCAGCGCCAGACGCCCGTTTCGCGCGCGCGCGCGGCCGCGCAAAGCGAACCCACCAGCGCGGCGTTCATGTACACTTCCAGATTGGCGCCGTTGGCGAACGTACACGGGTCGCTGGAAGCAATCGCGCACAGTGCCGCCGCGGCCGCCGCGGCCCACCGGCCGCCGTACCGCCGCGCGAAACTCCATGACAACCACAACGTGATGAGCACGAACGGAACGGGCAGCACTCGCATGCTGCGCTCGGTGTACCCGCCCAGCGTGATGCCGAGCGCGTACGGCAGGTACGCCAGCGGCGGCTTGTTCTCGAACACGTCCACATAGAGCCGATCGCCCTGCAGGACTCGGTGAGCCACGTAGCCGTAGGCGGCCTCGTCGCAGTCCAACGGCTCGTCGATGGTGTGCCAGCGCAAGGCCACGACAACCAGCATCGCCAGCGCCGGGACCGAGTATTCGATCCGCGCCGGACGTGGCAGATCCGCGGCAGATTGAGTTTGCATGAACGGAACCGTTGAGTGCCCGATAGAGACTCGCGGCACATGTCGCGTTCTCTTGACGACCAATTCGTCCGTGAACCATAAAGGAACGGCTTCGGCATGACAATCTTGATGTAGTAACTCCATGACCAAGCGTCCCGATGGTGCAATGGGTGACGACGCGGGCCTCGTCAGGCCCGTCCACTGGCTTCGGCCGGTAGTCGCGGGCGCGATCTTTCTGTGTCTGACGGCGCTCTTGAGTCGGTGGCCGCGGCACAGCGGCAACGTCTGGTCGAGGTTTGCCACGGTCGACTCGATCGTCGAGCGAGGCACGTTGGCGATTGACGAATCGCCGTTGCGCGGTTCGGCGGCTGTCGACGTCGTACGGTTTCGCGGACGTTTCTACTCAGACAAGCCACCGATGTTGTCGGCGATGGGCGCAGTCGTCTACGCGCCGCTGGCCTGGGCCGGGATTCGATTCGTCGGGCAGTCTTCGCAATGGGTTCTGGTGAATTGGGTGTTGGTGGTCGTGATTGTTGGAACCAGTTCGGCAATGGCGATCGCGTCGCTGCGTCGGTTGCTGCAGTACGTGGACTTGTCGCCTTGGCAGGCGGACCTGCTCGCCCTGGCGGGCGGGTGCGGTTCATTGCTGCTCACCTACGGCGTCACGTTCAACAACCACAGTGTCGCCGCGGGCCTGCTGACCGCGGCATGCTCGCTCGTGGTCGATCGATTGCGCCTGGCCGGTCGCGAACCTGGTCGCCAACTTGGTCGCGACCTTGGTCGCGTCACCTCCAGTGATCCTTCTCCCTCTCCCCTTTGGGGAGAGGGTCGGGGTGAGGGGTTGACGCGGACGCGCGCCATACGGCCGGCCACCGCCGGTTTTCTCACTGCACTGGCGGCGACAATCGACATGCCCGCGGGCGGCACCGTGTGGGTCGCGTTGATCGCGTGTCTCGCACTATGCGAACGGCGATCGGCGCTGTGGTTCCTCGTTGGATCGGCGCCGCCGGCCTTGTTGCATTGTTTTTTGCAGTCGCAAGTAACCGGCTCGCCGTTGCCCGTGGAATGCTACCCCGATGCGTTCAATTATCCTGGGTCGTATTGGACCACGGCGGGCGTCTGGCACGAGCTGGGGCCGCGCTGGCGTTTTGGAATGGAGTTGATACTGGGTCCGCAAGGCTGGTTGACCGTTACGCCGATTCTGGCGGTTGGATTGGTCGGGATCGGTTGGACGCTGCGAAACCCTTCGCACCCGCTGTGGTTGCTCGCAGCGTTGGTGGCGGGCGTGGTGGTGGCTCTCTGCGGCTACTACACGTGGGGAGTGCGCCGCACCGACTTCGCCGGTCTTTCGTTCGGCGTTCGGCACCTGCTGGCCGTGACGCCGCTCGTCTACTTCTTCTCGGTCGTTGCCATCGCGAGATTACGCGGCGTTGTTTGGACGCTGGTGTTTTGTATCCTCATGGCCGTTTCCACGGCCTATGCGTATGCCGGAATGCTCGACCCCTGGAGCCGAATTGAGAAGCGCGTCGCCGCCGGTACCGACCCTGCGCTCCAGCTCTTGCAGACGATTGTGCTCTGGCCGTGGAGCACCTACGCGCGCTAGCCGGAGGGCTTCCAGCCTGCCAACTCGTTCGTTCGCCCTGGCGAGCTGGAAGCCTGGCCACGTCGCCGTTTTCGACGAGTCAGTTCGCCTGAAAGTCCTTGGCAAACGCCTTGGCGTTCAGTGGCTCGCCCGTGGCAGACTTGGTCAGCTCGTTCCAACTCAGTGTCCGACCGGGGGCGAAGACCCGCTTCGTCAAGAAGTCGCCGACGGCCCGGTTGCCGACATAGGCGATAGCGGGTGGATTGGCGCCGTCGAACACCTCGCGGGCGACGGTGTGATGGAGTTGCGACGCGAACAGCTCACCCATCATGTAATTGTGGTAGTACACCGGTGCACTCACGACGTGAATCTTGCTGGCGTAGTCAGGCTCGCTGCGTCCGTCGGGCCGCCGCACCTGCTGGTACTTCTCGACCAGGTCCCACCACAACTTGTTCAAGTCCTGGTCCGGGTCTTCGTACAGCCCTTTCTCGAATCGGAGCATCACCTGACACCACCGCGAGAAGATGAGCAGTTGGTTGCGCAACAGCTTGCGTCCCGTTTCGCTCGTGGCCTTGCGGTCGGCGGCGTTGGCCGGCGCGATCATCATCTTCTCTTGCCAGACGCCGCTTTTGGCGAGCCGGCCGAACATCATGGCGATGCCCTCGGTGGTCAGGATGTGAGCCTCGCCGCGCAGCACGTAGGGTACGGATTGCGGGATGTTCTTGCTCGAATACACCGCGTGACCCAACTCGTGCAGCATGGTGTCCATCCATCGCTCGTTGGGCACGATATTGGCCAGCACGCGTACGTCGCCCTCGCGGTCGATGTCGGTGCAGAAGGCGTGCGGACTTTTCCCCTTCTTCTCGTACAGGTCGCTGCGGGCGATCACGTCCTCGATGGGCAGGCCGATGCCTGCGTAGAAGTCACGGCACAGTTTCAGGATGTCGGCCTTTTCGTACAGTCCGTCGAGTCCCGCGCCGAACACCGCCGGCGATTCCTGAAAGAACGGATCGTGATAGTGCCAGGGGCGAAGCTCGCTGACCTTGATGCCGCAGTTTTCGGCCAGCCGCTGGTCTATTTCGGACTTGGCGGCGCGAAACGGCCCGTGCGTCAGCTCGTCCAGTTCGTCGAACAGCTTGATGATGTCGGCCTGGTTCTGTTCGTTCAGGAACAGCATCATCTCATGAAAGTTCTTGAAGCCGAGGCCCGTGGCGGCTTGGTTGCGCAACTTCACCAACGACTTCAGATCGGCCTCGACGACGCGGCCGACCCCCTTGCTTCCCTCCCACACCGCGCGTCGCTCGGCGGAACTCTTGGAATCCTTCAGCACGCGGCGCACGTCGTTCTCGCTCATCTCGCGACCGTCGACTTTGGCACGGTAGATGTTGAACGCCTTCTCGACGGCGTTGGCCTTGGCGACCATCTGCTTGAGCAAGGCCGGATCGACCTGTTTTTCGAGATACGCCAGATACAGCACGTCGATCTGGCGTCGCACGTTCGCGTCGTCGATTCCGCCGCCGTCTTTGATCGCCTTCAACTCGCGAAACGTCGCGGCGTCGGCCAGTGCTTCATCGATCCTGTTCTGGGCCTCTTCCTTGCGAGCAAAGTCTTCATCCTTGCCCGACACGTTGGCGTCCCACCAGGCGATCGCCGCGGCCTTCTCGAGCGGTCGTAGCTTGGCTTCGTGTTTCTTGATGAATTGGCTGGCTTGCATGGTCGCAGGTCCTTGTGCAATGGTCGGCCTCAGGCTGATCACAACGGCGACGGCCGCCGTTGCCAGTGTGCAATTGACCGGGAATCTCGCGTGGTACATGTTAGCTCCTGCCTCGATCGGGGATTGCGGCGAAGGCGGGCGTCATTCCATCGAAAGGGCGTTCATGCGTCAATTCCGTATTGCGGTTACGGGCGACTTTCTGAACGAACCACTCGCGTCCGGTCCGCCGGAAAATGTCGTCAACCCCGAAGTGCTTGGCCGCGCGAGGTTCAGATCGAAGCTGGCTCGATTTCGAGCGAATCGGTCGGGAACGCTTTGACCTCAATCGCCTGCCGGGCCCGACGAAGTGATGCGATCGACAGGGCGGCGAAGATCACCGCGAAGGTCAGGCTCGAGAGCAGCACGGAAACCTGGATCTCGTCAGCGAGGCCACCGCGTGAGTCAAAAGCCGAGGCTCCGATCCCGACCAACGGGGTCAATGCAAAGACCGGCAGCGCCCCCTGATCGGCCCCCGTCATGGCCAAGATACTGCCGACAATGAGCGGCATCAACCAGACCACAAACAAGAACAACAGGAAAAAAGGCTGGCCGCGACGGGCGAAGTTGACTTCGAAGTACTGCCGGGCGAAACCGAAGTAGGCGACCACGAGCATCGCCGCGGCCGTAGGGCACCAGAAGAATCGGCTCCTGAGGCCGGCCACGTCGACGCTGATCTGAGCCAGCGCCGCGGCGGTCATCATGATCAAACAAAACGCAAAGATAGCGCCGGTGTTCGGCGCCAGGTCGCTCCAGGGCGCCAGTCGACGATGGCCATGCTTGGCGGCACGACGCAATCCGTTGGCATAGCCGCTCGCACCCGGAGTGACCGCGAGCGTCAGCAACACGGCGGCCAGCGTCACCGTGTACACCACGACTAGCACCGGCCACTGGTTGATGCTGGCCGGCAGCAGTCGCGGCAACGTTGTGTTCCACATCTCGCCCAGCGCAAGTACGGCGATCGTCGCTACAAACGCAACCGCTTCGATCTTGGAATAGGCGTGCGCGCGATCGGATCGCATCTTGCGCACCGCGGCGATGTAGAGGAACACCAGAATGGGCAACTGATGGACAAACGATTGCACGTACAGCGGCATCTCCATGCCAAAGAAGCCCGGCACCTTGTCACGAAGGTCGATCATCTCTAATGCCTGACGGACGGTTGGAATCACGGTCATCAACGCCGGGGCCGACGCGCCGCCGAGAATCGACTGCATGCCGATGAAGTGCACCAGCATGGCGATGCCGACCACCGCTCCGCCCGCGCCGCGAGGCTTGCGCGAAACGAGACCCACCACCACCGCCAGCATGTGGAACAGAAACGCGCTGAGCAGGAGTACGACTGAGACCGCTCCCCACCCCGCGACGCTTGGTTTGCCCATTACCGCGGGCACGAACGAAAACGGCAGCGTGCACGCGAACATCAAGTACTCGCGCACCGGCGCGCCGACGGCAAAGCCCATCGTCACCCAACTGGCGGGCAACGGCGAGACGCGGTGAAAATCCAGGATGCCCGAGTCTTTGGCGAACGCGACCGCGGTCGCCGTCTGCGATGTGCCCATCACCACCAGCACGCCCCACTGGATCAACAGCAACACAATATACGTGCCGCCGTTCTCCAGTCCTCCGAGCGCGTACCCACCCCACAACACGCATCCGCAAATGATCAACACGACGGCCAGCGACGGCACCAGGTGTTGGAACCGCAGCCGCGAACGGATGTGTTTCCATAGGATTGGATTGTCGTAGAGCCCCGCCAGCGCGTTCATGAGAGTTCTTTCGCCCCCACCTTGAGGAAAAGGTCCTCCAGCCCCTCGCGTCTTCGTGCGAACGACGCAACCCGCACGCCGGATTGGATCAGACTGCGAAGCAGATCGCTCGCCGCCTCGACGTCGCCGTGAAATGCGAACTGAAATGTGTTGTCCTTGCGCGTGATCGAACCGACTCGCGCATCTTGTCCCACTACACGCTGAAACTCGTCGGTTGGACCGAGCACCTCGACGAGCAGCGTGCCGTGGCCCATCACCTCGGCCATGACGTCGTCGACCCGGCCGCTCACGACCATGCGGCCACGCTCCATGATGCCGACCGATGTGCAGAATTCCGACATCTCGGACAGAATATGCGACGACACCAGCACCGTCTTGCCCTCGGCCGCGAGCGTGCGCAGGACTTTCTTCAGGTCGGCACGGCCATGCGGGTCCATGCCGCTGGCCGGCTCGTCGAGCAACAACACCTGCGGTTGTGGGACCAGCGTCTTGGCCAGCACCAGCCGCTGCCGCATACCGCGCGAAAGTTCCGTCACTATCGCGTTGCGCTTCTCGGTCAGGCCGACCATGTCGAGATACCGTTCGACGACGCCCGGTCGCTCCGACGGAGCGATCCAGTAGCTCGCGGCCCACAGGTCGAGGAACTCCCAGACCAACAGGTCGTCGTAGACGGGCGGGAAGTCGGGCATGAAACCGAGCACCTGGCTCGCGTCTTCAGGTCGTTCGCGGATGTCGACGCCGGCCAGTTCGATATCGCCATAGGTCGGTTCGAGCAGGCCGACAATGGCCCGCATCGTGCTGGTCTTTCCCGCACCGTTCGGGCCGATCAGCCCGAACACCTCGCCCGGACCGATTTCCAGCGTCAGGTCGTGTACCGCACAGACATTGTCGTAGTCGACTCGCAGATCGCGCACCCGGATCATCGGTGTCCTCCCAGATCACACTCAAATGGAGCGGCACTAGATGACCGTTTCATAAGTCCTTTGCCACCCACTCGAATACCGCAGCCCGATGCGCCAGCGAGGGTTCCGGTTTCTTCGCTTGCGCGTCGGGCTACGGTAACTGCTCAAGGACTTACGAAACGGTCATCTAGGATACTGACGACGTTGCACACCGTCCATACACCCACTGCTATGTTGACTAATTCCGCTGGAACTACTACAAGCCCGCAGTGTCGCGCACCTTGCTGCGGCGCTGCCAACACGAACTCGTCGATCGTCCGGCGAAGTTCATCTGTGGACGAACCCATGAAGGGACAGGGACACAAGCTTGGTCTGCTTTTTCTGGCCAGTGACCTGGCGGTTGCAACGGTCGCTTGGTTGGCCGCGTACTGGCTGCGATTCCTTACGGCGTTTGGCCCACCGGCGCCCGACGGCACGCCGCCGTTTGATTGGTGCCTGAGCGGACTGCCGCTGATTCTGCTGCTCGTTTGGGTCAGTTGCCGTGTGGCGGGACTCTATGAACTCCACCGGTTGCGCGGCTGGTCGGCCGAACTGCCCGGCGTCGCGCGAGCGAACGGCTTGCTGTTGTTGCTGCTCGTCTCAGTGTTGTTCTTCTTGCGCGATCCGTACAAGTCTCGCCTCGCGATCGGCCTGTTCGTGGTGGGCAACGCGGCCGGCCAGGCCGTGACGCGCCGAGCGGCCTGGTCGCTGGTCCATTTTCTGCGCGGCCGCGGCGTCAACCCCAGCCCGGCGATCATCGTGGGCAGCGGTCGATCCGCTCAGAAGCTCGTCGCAGAACTCCGCCGCAACGCGTGGACGGGTTTGGAACCGATTGGCTTTGTCGACGACACACCGAGCATCCGCATCCATGGACTGCCAGTGCTGGGGCCACTCGCGAATCTGGCCGATCTCGTCGAACGTCGCCAAGTCGCCTACGTCTTTGTCGCGCTCCCGCTCAGCCAGTACGTCGCGCTGCGCGGCGTGCTCGATCAACTGAGTGACCTGCTCGTGGACGTGCGACTCGTTCCCGACGTGCCGCAACTAGCGGGCGCTGCGTTGGCCACGTCGCTGCTCGGCGATCTGCCAATCGTGTCGCTACGAAAGAACCCGTACGACGGAATGAACCGACCGATCAAGCGAGTCTTGGACCTCGCGGTCGCGTCGATCGCGTTGGCGGCTTGTTCGCCGCTGATGGTGCTGATTGCGGTGCTCGTCAAGCTCACCAGCCGCGGGCCAGTGTTCTATCGTCAGGAACGCGCGAGTCTGGGCGGCGAGCCGTTCGAGATGTTGAAGTTTCGCACGATGCGAGTGGACGCCGAACTGGTCAGCGGGCCGGTCTGGACGACGCGGCATGACGGTCGGTGTACGTGGTTGGGTTCGCTGCTGCGTCGCACGAGCCTCGATGAGCTGCCTCAATTGGTCAACGTGCTGCGCGGCGAGATGAGCATCGTCGGCCCACGGCCGGAACGGCCTGTGTTCATCGGCCGCTTTCGCCATTCGGTGCCGCACTACATGTTGCGGCACGCTGTTAAGGCAGGCATCACCGGTTGGGCACAGGTCCACGGCTGGCGCGGCAACACATCGCTGCGCAAACGCGTGCAGTACGACCTGCACTATATCGCTCACTGGACGCCGTGGCTCGACCTCCGCATCATGTTCCTCACGCTCGTCCGCGGCATGGTCGGGCGCAATGCCTACTGATCCTGGCTCTCGGCCAACTTTGGGGAAACCTGTGGTGTGGCCGTCGCGGCCGCCTCACATCTGGCGGATGAAACAGCAGGCGGGACGCCTGGGCCCCAAACTTGGTACTGTGCCACATTGAATAGGGTCTGAAATCGGCTTCGGTCGTTTAACCCGCAGCCGCAGGCGAGGCATGGCTGGCGTTTGTTGTGCCTCGCCTGCGGCTGCGGGTCAAACGAATTCGAACCCCTTTCAATGTGGAGCAGTACTTAGCTTAGGGAGATCCCTCATCCTCAATCGCGACTGGGCCGCGCGAAATCAGGCGGTCGAAGGGGAAGAGTTTCCCGGGGCATTGTGTGTGGCTGCCGTGTATGTCGCCGTGGGTCGTGACGCCGCGCGGCGCGACGCGATAGCGCAGTTGCAGATAAGCGACCAGTCGGCGGGCGGCCTCGACCTGCTTGGGCGTCGGGGGTTGCTCGTTGAAGTTGCCCACCAGGCAGATGCCGATGCCGTGCTCGTTGTACTCCTGCACGCCCTGCGGCTTGGTGTGCGCGCCGTGTTTCTGTTTGGGCCAGCGCGAGCCGACCTCGATCTCGCCGTCGCCGCTCTCGGTGCCGTTGCCGATTACGAAGTGATAGCCGCACTCATCCCAGCCGTTCGTCTCGCGGTGAAAGCGGTCGATGCTGGCCAGGCCGCCGTTCGACTCGCCGCTGTGGTGCAGGATGATGTACTTCCACGTCCGCGCCGCGCCCGTGGTTCGGAACAGTCGCGACGGATCGGCCACGTACCGCGCGACTCGCCGCTCGACGTCGCCCGACTCGATCGCCAGGTCGATCGACCGCGGCGCGATGTCTGGACGCGAAGCGGTACTCGATGGGCGATCGAGATCTATTCGATCACGCGGCGTCGGTTGCGACTGTGCAAAGGCTGGCGTCTTCGGCGTCGTGCCGCGAGCCGTCTGCCGCGAGGCTGTGCACCCCGTCGACCAGCACACCAGTGCCGCCGCGCACCAAGCGCCGGCAACGATTCGGAAACGAGTGTGGGATGGCACGGTTGATCCGGGGTCAGGGGGTGGTGAGTTGCTAGCCCGCTCGCTGAGCGAACCCGCCTCGATCGTTTGCGATTCGAGCGGTCGCAACGCCGTGGAGCCATCGCTTCATCTCCGACGGCGCGAGCTGTTGCACGCTGGGGGAGGCGATGCCGCGCGAGACAAACCGCTGCACGACGCTTTGCACCAGTTGCTGCGGCCGGTGCGATTGAGTCACAAGCAGGATGCGGCGATCGTCGCACGGCAGCACTAGGTCGTGCGCTCGAACGGTCGCAGTGATCAGCCGGTGCAGAGCCACGATGCGGTCGGTTTCCGTGGTCGCGAACGCCCAATAGGTCAGCGATTCATTCGGCGCGCGGGCCGCACGAGCCAGATGGCGACGCACGATCGCCGCCGGCAAATACAGCGGTAGCGTGAATCGGAAACAGCTTCCCTTGCCCGGCGCGCTCTCGACCGTGATCTGACCGCCGTGTAGTCGGACCAGCCGTCGCACAATGGACAGTCCCAATCCGATTCCGTTATGGGCGTTCGATCCCTGAGAAAACCGGCGGAAGATGCGGCGCATGTCGCGCGAGGAGATCCCCGCGCCCGAATCAGTAACCGAAACAGCCGCCGTGGAAACCGAGTGCCGCTCGACCTTGATGCCGACCTGGCCGTTGTCGGGGCTGAACTTGATAGCGTTCGATGCGAGGTTGGTGATGATGCGGGCCAGCATGTCGTGGTCGGCAAACACGCGAGGCAACTCGCCGGGCAAGTCGACGGCGAGCCGCACGCCGCTGTTCTTCAGCGCCGGCTCGAGCGAGTCCTGAACGTCGTGCAGCACATCGGCCAGATCGATCGCCTCGCGGTGCGGGTGAACTCGGCCCGACTGCAGTTTGGCGCCGTCGAGCAGGTTGTCGACCATGCGGGCGGCATCGCCGCAACGGCGCTCGATGATGCTGATGTAGCGACGCTGCTGATCGGTCAGGTCGCCGGCGAGCCCCGCGCTCATCAGGTGCGCGAACTCCTGGATCGCCGCCAGCGGTGTGCGCAGGTCGTGCGCGATGTCGCCGAGCAGCCGAACCTGGCGGTCCACGATGCGCCGCGATGCGTCCGATTCGCCGTGGTTATGGACAGCATCGCATGCCACGTGTTTCGGGCCGATCGGCAGGTCGACACCATTTCCGCGATGGGACGTCAGTCGCTCGACCGCGGCTCGCACTCGGGACGCGAACTCCGGGCCCTGTTCGATCGCCTCGCACGCGGCCGACTCGCGCGACAGCATCGCTGCGAAACTGGCGACGTGCCCCTTGGACGCAAGCACCAACAGCGGCACTCGCCCGGTAAGCAGCGTCTGGCCGCCGACCGGGAGCAGCGAAAGCACCGGCGGCGTCACATCCGTTACAACCAGACCGGCCTGAGAGAATTCTCGCGAGAAGAAGTCGCTTGAGATCGAAGGGCAGACCTTGGTGCTGTGGCCGGCAGCGTTGAGGGCGTGTGCGATTTGGGCGGCTAGCTCAGTGTTGTGGACTGCAATGAGAATGGCCATCGCGCCGTGTTCTCCGACATTGCTGCCTAGACGTTCTGCCAATCCTTCGGAGCTTTCCCAGCCATCCTTGGCCAAACAGATTATCGGCGGACCCGGTGCGCGGCTGGTCCGGATTCGGACGAGATGACTGGCTCGCTCAGCGGCCATGCGCTAGAATCGCACGAAGCACGCCGGACCGCTTTTTCCGGCAAGGAGATGATGCGATGGCTGTGGCGACCGCGCCTGAAACGGCGAAGGGATACATCGTGAAGCGGCTGGCGGACGCGCCGACCGTGCCGTGTCCGTGTGGAGCGAGCACGCGGCCCTTGACGCGAGCCGACTCGCCGGTGTGCAACCTACACGTCACTCACATCACCGACTCGGTGCGACACTACCATAAGCTCTGCACCGAGGTTTACCTGGTGCTCGAGGGCCGCGGCAAGATGCAGCTTGGCGGCGACGTCGTCGATGTCGAACCCGGCACGGTCGTGTACATTGAACCCGGCACACCACACCGGCTGTGGGGCGACGTGCGAACGGTGGTCTTCGGCGTGCCAGCGCTCGAACCCGACGATGAGTACTTTGATTGTTGAGAAGTTGTGAAGAAAGTGGGTGAGCCGAGTCTCCAAGTCCCACCGCTAGGAACTTGCTCGGGCAATGGTGAGACTCGAAGACGGCCCACCCTACGCGACTCGCGACGCGCAACGGACGAACCCCATGCCCTATCCCAAGATGTTCCGAGTCCGCCAACACTTCGACTCGCCGCGTCTGGCGGACGTTGCCGGAGCGGTCCGCGACGAGCTGCGGCGGATCGACTTGAGCCGGATCGTGAAACCTGGCGAGTCGGCGGCCGTCACCGTCGGCAGCCGCGGAGTTGCCAACATTGCCCTCATTACACGAACGGTGGTCGAATGCATGAAGGCCGTGGGGGCCAAGCCCTTCATTGTGCCCGCAATGGGCAGCCACGGCAGCGGTACGGCAGAGGGGCAGCGCCAGATCATCGAAAGCTACGGCGTGACCGAAGAGTACGTCGGCGCGCCGATCCGGTCGTCGATGGACACGGTCGTCGTCGACAAGACGGAAGACGGCATCCCAATCCACTTCGATCGGCACGCCTTCGAGGCCGATCGCGTCGTCGTGGTGAACCGCGTCAAACCGCACACGGGGTTCGTCGGCGAAATCGAGAGCGGCCTGTTCAAGATGATGATGATCGGCCTGGGCAAGCACGCCGGCGCCGGCGTCTATCATCGGGCGATCATTGACCACTCCTTCGACCGCATCATCCGTACGGTCGGCCGCACCGTGCTTGCGCAGTGCCGCATCGCCTTCGGACTCGGCGTCGTCGAAAACGCCTACGACGAGACGGCGCTAGTCGAGGCGATGTTGCCGAGCGAATTTGAACCGCGCGAGAAGGCGTTGCTCGTGCGCGCGAAGCAGTGGATGCCGCGTCTGCCGGTGCGCAAGGCCGACCTGTTGATCGTCGACCGCATGGGCAAGAACATCAGCGGCGCCGGCATGGACACGAACATCATCGGCCGCAAGCACCTGGCGCCCGCCGCCGACCAGCCCCAGATCACTCGCGTCTTCGTGCGCGAACTGACGCCGGAAACGCACGGCAACGCCGCGGGTATTGGCTTGGCCGATTTCACGACTTCGCGATTAGTGCGTTCGATGGACTACCGCGCCACGGTGGTGAACTGCGTAACCGCCGCGCACCCCGAGGCGGCCGTCACGCCGGTGCACTACGAAACCGATCGCGAGGTCGTCGATGCCGCGCTTTCGACCATCGGGCTGCAACCGCCAGACGAGGCCCGCATCGTCCGCATCGCCGACACGCTGCATCTCGCCGAAGTCGATGTTTCCGGGCCGTGTTGCGGCGAACTTGCCGGGCGCGGCGACGTCCAGATCGTCGGCCCGGCTCAGCTCGCGTTCGACCGTTCGGATAATCTGCTCCCCATGGCTTGATCCAGCGCATGGACTACGTTCAGTTCGCTCTGCCGAACCAACTGCCAGTCGTCTGCGTGCACCGTCCCGGGGCCAAGACGTTTGCCGCCGTGCTCGGCTTTCGCGCCGGGTTTCGCGACGAGCCGCCGGGCAACGACGGCATTGCCCATCTCGTCGAGCACCTCTCGTTTCGGACCGGCAACGGCGAAGCGGTGCAGGCGCTTGGGCGCAAGGGGGTGTTCCTCAATGCCATGACCGGCTGGGAGCAGACCATGTTCTGCGCCGGCGGGCACGCCAGCCTGATCGGCGATTGCGTGACATTCCTGCGCGGCGTCGTATGCGGCGTCGCCCACGACGCCGACAGCATCCGCGCCGAGACGGAAATCCTGGCGCACGAGTATGCCGGCCAGAATCCGGCCGAACTTCAAACTGCCCACCAGTTCAACAACGTCATCAGCCAGATCATCGGCGATCCGTCGCTGGCCAAGCACCAATCGGCATACGTCAGAAACCTCGGGCGCCTGAGACCCGACGCCATCGAGCAGTTTCACTCGCGATTCTACGCGCCGGCCAACGCGTTCTTGGCGGTCGTTTCGCCGCAGCCGGCCGACGTCATGCGACCGATCATCGAGCAGCACCTCGGCGACGTCCCCGCCCGTTCCACGCGGCACGCCCCGACACGCCAGCTCAACCCTCGCCCGGTCAAGCCGCTGCGCGTCTGGCGCTATCCCGGCTCACAGGTGTTTTTACAGGTCATCTATCACTTTCGCCCGCTCGATCGGTTCCCCTACTCGGCGGTCGCAACGGTCTGCGATTTTCTCGGCGGCGGGCAGCATTCGTTTCTGTTCCAGAACATCCGCCAGCAAGGCCGCATGGGATACAACGTCGGATCATTCCTGAACAATTTCACCGACTGCGCCTTTCTCGGCGCGTCGGCGCTGGTGCACAAACGATACCTCGCCGCCGCGTTAGGCCAGATCATCCACGAGTTTGATCGTCTCCGCGCCGAGGGGTTGCCGTCGCCGCAGTTTGAGGACACGCGCCTGCGTCTCATCCGCTCGTTCGACAACCTCGAAGACAACCCGTTCGAGTTGTGCAGCTTCCTCGCCTACGAAAACATGATCGCTGCCGGCCGACCTATCCGCCTGCCCGAAGACTACCGCTCGCACCTCGGCGAACTCACTGCGGACCGATTGAACGACGTGACTCGCGAGCTGCTGCGCCCCGAAAACCGCGTCGTGCTTCTGACGGGCGCGGTGGGTCTGCTCAATCGCTGGCGCGCCCGGCGCATGCTCAAGCAGTCGCTGCAATCATGAGGAACACGGTCGAACGGTGGGCGTCGTGCGACGGGCCACGCGACCCGCACTAGCCCTCAAACAAGCGAACTTTGGAGTGCGGTGGCTGGACACCGCTTTGGATCGATCGCCACGGACATTCCAGGCAAACCAAAGCGGTGTCAAGCCACCGCACTCCAAAGTTCGCCGCCTCACGACGAGAACGCTGGACTCTCGCAATATCTCGCGAAAGTTCGCTTGTTTGGGGACTAGCGGTCCCCAAACACTCCGACCGTGAAACTCGTTGGGTGGGCGGCGGACCGGTGGACGCGGTGCGTCGCCATGCGGAAGTCTTCGGGCTTGGCGAAGTAGATGTTGGGCACGAATGTTTGGGGGTTGCGATCCACCAGCGGAAACCAGGTGCTCTGAATCTGCACCATCAAGCGGTGCCCCTTACGGAAACGGTGCAGCACGTCGAGCAACTCGAATCGCACTCGCGTCGGCTCGTTCGGCCGGAATGCTTCCGGATTTGCGTAGTCGTTGCGAAATCGGCCGCGGAACGACTCGCTGCGGACCATCATCTGATAGCCGGCCAGCGGCGTCGGCTCGGGGGCGTCGGGGTGCACGTCGATCAGCTTGACGATCCAGTCGGCGTCGGTGCCCGTCGTGGAAACCCACAAATCCGCCTGGATCGGTCCGGCGAGCACCAGGTCCTCGGCGAGTACGTCGGTTTGATAGACGAGCACGTCGGGCCGGCGCGCCGCGAACCGCTGGTCGTCGGTCATGTACTCGATGGTCATGCGCGGGGTGATCGTTTCGGTGTACGGCACTGGCCGGTTCGGATCGCTGACAAATTCGTCCCAGTGGCCGGCCGAGTCGCCGCGCGAAGCGCCGCGATCTCCGTTTGTCGAAGCCCACTCCAGTTTGCCGCCCGCACGCACAAGGAGCGACTTGGTCTCGATCGAGCGCGGCGGCCAGCGTTCGAACGTGCGCCAAACGTTCGCGCCGGTCTCGAACACGGTCGCCTCGGCGGGCGCGGGGACCTCTTGATTCTTCAGGTACTTCTCGAAGAACGGCAACTCGATCTCGGCGCGATAGAAGGCCGCGGTCTTGGAACCAAACGGCACGTTGCCGAGTCGGTCGCCGTCGACGCTCGCCCAACCACCGTGGTGCCACGGGCCAACGACAAGCACGTTGTTCACGCGCGGGTTCTTCGCCTCGATCGACTGATAGGTCTTGAACGAGCCGTAGAGGTCCTCGGCGTCGTACCAACCGGTCACGACCATGACCGCCGGCGCGACGTTCTTCAGGTGCGGCATCAGCGCACGCTTCTGCCAGAACTCGTCGCGATTGGGATGCTGCATCATGTCGTTCCAGAATGGGATCGTGTCCTTCAGATAGAGCCGATTAATGTTCTCGATAGAACCCGCCTCCAAGAACATCTTGTAGCCGTCGGGCGTGGGATAGACGAATTGCCTTACGGGTTCGGTCGTGGGCGAGGTGCGTGCGTGGTCGTTCGACGAAAGCCACCGAAAGGCGTGCGCCAGGAAGAATGTTCCGTGGTGCAGGAAGTCGTCGAAGAACCAATCGCCGACGGGCGCCTGCGGCGAGACGGCCCGCAGCGCGGGATGGGCGTCGATCATGCCGGCCGCCGCGTAGAAGCCAGGGTACGAGATGCCATACATGCCGACTCGGCCGTTGTGCCCAGGCACGTGGGCGAGCAGCCAGTCGATCGTGTCGCGCGTGTCGGAGCTTTCGTCGGTGTCGGTCGGCTTGTTCTTGTTGGGTCGATGCGGCGTGACCTGCACGAATTCGCCTTCCGACGCAAACCGCCCGCGCACGTCCTGGTTGACGAAGATGTACCCCGCCTTGACGAAATGTTCGCTGGGCCCGACCCGCGCGGGGTACTTGTCCTCGCCATACGGAGCGCACGAATACGGGGTGCGCTTCATCAGGATGGGATACTTGCGGGTGGCGTCACGCGGCACGAAGACCGAGGTGAACAGCTTCACTCCGTCGCGCATCGGCACCATGTACTCGTGTTTCGAGTAGTGCAGCCGGATGTAGCTTTCAAGTTGTTGAGCGTCCTGCGCCGCCGCGCCACCGGACGTCCAGGCCACCGGGACGACAAACAACAAGCTGATGCGAACGATGTGCTTCACGAGCGATTCCTCCCAGTGGTGTGCGAGGCGAGCCACTCTACCACGCGCCGCGGCGCACGTCGACCGGCACGCACCTTGTACGGTTTGAAAACAGCGGGTATATGAAGCCCCGCAACAAGGTCGCAACGAGGAGCCAACGATGGCAAGGGCAGATTCCAAGTCGGGGAGCAATGAAATCGCGATCGTCGGCGAACTGGACGACTGCCAGGCCGACGTGGTCGAACGATTGCTGGAGCTGGACGAAGGGGCCGAGTGTACGCTGTTCATTGATTCGGGCGGCGGTCGCGTGTACTCGGCGCTGGCGATCATGAGCCTGATTCAGTTGAAGGGGCTGCGCGCCCGGGCGGTAGTGCTCGGCGCGTGCTCGTCGGCGGCGCTGATGGTGCTTGCCGCGTGTCGCGAGCGGTTCGCGGTGCCGTTCAGCGTGTTTCAGTTTCACCCGGTGCGTTGGGAGAGCGGCGAGAACGTTGAGAAGACCGAGGCGTCGGAGTGGGCCAGACATTTCACTTGGCTCGAAGAACAGTGCGACGAGCTGATGGCCCGGCTGCTCGGCGTAGACCTGGCCGTGGTTCAACAATGGTGCCGCTCATCGCGCTATCTCACCGGCCGCGAGTTGGCCGAGGCAGGCGTGCTGCGTCTGATCGATCCGACTCAGCCGGCGGCATACCACGAGGTTAGGTCCGAGTCGCGCACGCGAAAGGCCGCGCGGACCGCGAAGTAACAGGAGGAACCATGAAACGGATTTCAAGCCGGACAATGAACCGTATCAATCGGCCAGCCGTCGTCGTATCGGCTGCCGCGCTGCTCGCGACGGCCGTCGTTGGGTTGGGCGTGTGGCACAGCGCGGCCTCGGCCGCCCAGAGCGGCAAGCGCCCCGCGGCGAGCCAGGCCGACGCCAAGGCCGCGGGTGGCGGCGAACGGTTCAAGTCGGCCCAGGAACTCGAGCAGCATTTCGACCGATTGAAGATGCAGGCGCTGGCCGAGTACGTGTCGGCCGGCAGGAAACCCGACGCCGAGCACGCGTACATGATGCTGTTCAACGCAGTCATCGATCACGACATGTTCGCCGACTACGAGAAGCACGCAGACCAGTACCTGCGCGAATGGCCAGACGGCGCGGTCCGACCGCTGGCCGCGTCGATCAAGGCGACGGCGCTGGCCGGTCGCAAGGAGTTCGCCGCCGCGACCAAAGTCTATCGCGAGATGCTCGGCGAGATCGACGGCACGAACGCGGCGTTCGCGTTCAGTCTCGGCGAGTCGCTGGCCCGCCCTGCTCAGCGAGCGGGCAATTATGCGGCGGCCCGCGAGTTCTACTCGGCGCTCGCGAAGAAATTCGCGTCCGATCCGGAAGTCCGTGGCCAGGTCGAGATGAATCTGAGGCGACTCGAACTAGTCGGCAAGCCCGCGCCGACGTTCGAGGTCGCCGACATCGACGGCAAGAAAGTCTCGCTGGCCAACTATCGCGGCAAGGTCACGCTGATCGACTTCTGGGCGACCTGGTGCGGGCCGTGCGTGGCCGAGTTGCCCAACGTCCGGGCCGTGTACGACAAGTATCACCGCCAGGGTTTCGAAGTGCTCGGCGTCAGCCTGGACGAAAACGCCGCCGCGGTCCGCGAGTTCTTGAAGGAGCAGAAGCACCCATGGCGTCAGGTGCTCAACAAGCCAGACGGCGACAACGACATCACGATCAAGTACGGTGTCGATGCGATCCCGGCCGCGTTCTTACTCGATGGCAGCGGGGTCGTCCAGCAGATAGATTTGCGTGGCGAGGACCTCGAGCCTGCGGTGAAGGCGCTGGTCGAGAAGAAGCCGATCAAGCCGTAAGGAGCATTCCCATGAAAGTGCAGATCGTTTACTGCGTCCCATGAAACCACCTTCCCCGAGCCGCCAGTCTGGCGACGACGTTACTGGAGAAGTATACGCACAAGATCGAGGCGCTCGCGTTGGTGCCGGCCGAGGGCGGCCGCTTTGAGGTCTCGCTCGACGGCGCCGAGGTGTTCAACAAGAAAGTGGCCGGGCGATTTCCGGAATCGGCTGAGATCGCGAAACACGTCGAGTCAAGGCTGTAACACAACCGCCTCGCCGAACGACGCAGTTCGCTCTTCCAGGTCGAACGCCGGTCTGTCGCTGTTTTCAGCCATCACCGTTCGTGATTCGGGGATTCGTGATTCCTTTGGCACGAGCTCCGTCATTAGTCATTCACCGCGCCGGTGCGGCTGCCTGGACGCGGGGCGGTGCGGCGCCGGCTCTGGTGAGCAGGGCTTCGCACAGCGCACCGAGTGTGGCAGGCGATTGAGCGCCGGCCACCTGGCCTGCGAAGGCGCGCAGGTCGGAAAAGGCGTCGTCCAGCTTGCGCTGGCGATCGGTCTCGGCCATCGTGCCGTAGAGGTAGTTCAGTTCCTTCGCCGCCAGAGCGAATTCCTGCGCCTGGGTGCCCGGCGATGCGGCGGCCTTGCCGATGCGGCACGCACCGAGATACAGCCAGCACTCGAAGTACTGCGGCGGCTTGGGCCGCATCAGGCCGAGATAGTTGGCGTACTGCCGCCAATGCTTGACGGCCAGGTCCCAGTTTTGCGGCGTCTCGGTTGCCGACCACGATAGTACACGCCCATACTCGACGATCACGTCCACCGCCTTCTTGTTCTCCTGAAAGACGGCCTCGACGGTGGTGAGGGCCTCGGAGTATTTCTTTTGCAAGCGTAGTGCGGTGACCAGTTGCAGTCGCGTCACGGTGAGCACTCGCCGTTTTTTCGGGTCTTGGTTGACGGCGGCGTCGCTGGCGAACTTGGTGATGATCTCGCGGAACAGACGTTCGGCGTGATCGTAGGCGCCGAGGCCAAAGAACGACGCGGCGATCCAATTCAGACTGTCGAACGTCTGGCCCGCCTGACGCTTGCTGAGTCGGTCCAGGAACGCCAGGAACGAGCGTCGCGTTTGTTCGGCGCCGGCCTTGTCGCCCAGCTTTTCGAGCCGCTCCATTTTCTGCTTGAGTTGGGTCGCGAGCGATTGGAACAGGGCGGTGATCTCGGCGGTGTCTTTGCCAGTCGCCTCGATCTTGCCCATCATCGCTTCGGCCTGGTCCAGATTCTCGATCCGCACGTAGCCCTGCATCGCCGACGTGAGGACGGCGAGTTCCAGTTGGGCGAGGTCTTTACGTTCGCCGACCGCTTTGACGAGCGGCTCCAGCAGTGTGATCGAATCCTTGTCTCGACCGCCTTCGAGATAGATCTGGGCCAGGAACAGGTCGGCCCGGACGTTGTCTTCAGGCACGGGCTGGCTCGGGTTAAGTCTCTTCTGGCGATCGTCGCGCGTCTTGCTCAGCAGGTCGCCGGCCTTCTTGAGGTAGATCTGCAGGTTCTGCGTCTGGCCTGCGGCGGCTTCGAGTCCGTTGAGGTACGCGTTCCAATACGCCTCGCCCGCTTTGGTTTGCGACGACAGGTAATCCTCGGACTTGGGGCTGACCCGCTCGAATGCCGCGGCCGCGGCGGCATGCTCCTGACGTTGCTGAGCGACGCCGGCCAGAACGAGCCGCGCGAAGTCGGCTTCAGGAGTATCGGGCCAGCGCGATTCGATGTACTGGCCCATGCGGTCGATTTGCACGCGCTCCACTTCGGGCTGCTCGGATGGCTTGGCGGCTGCATGCGATTGAGCGAACGAGGCCAGTGAGATGTACGCAGAGTTCAGCGCGAGTCCACTGTCGGGGTGGCGCACTGCGATATGCTGAGCGATGACGCCGGCGGGCAGGTAGCGCTTCATCTGGTAGAGACAGAAGGCGTAGAGATAGCGGGTGCGGTTGATCTGGCTGATCTCCTGTTTGTCGGTAACGGCCGCGAGCGCGATTTCGTAAGCCTCGACGGCCTCGGCCCACTTGCTTTCCTCGCGGGCGCGTTCGGCGAGCGTCAGAGCTTCGTCGTAGTTCAGCAAGCGATCGCGCTTCAGCGAGATGACGCCCCACTTGGCCTTCTCTTGCAGGGCGAGCTCCTTGAACTCGCCTTCGAACCGGGCCACGTCGGTCCAGATCGAGCTGGCCTGGCCGAGCAATCGATTGCGTTGCGGGTCCTTTTCGTCGAGCTTCTTTGACTGATCGCGCAGCGCCGCGGCCAATTCCATCGAGACGCCCAGTCCTTGCTTGCTGCGCGCGAGTCGCGGGTTCTGGCTGATCCATCGTTCGGCGGTGGCCTGAGCGAGCACGTGGTCGCCGCGCTTGTTCATGCAGATGATGTGAAAGTACGCAACCTGCCGCTGTAAGGGGGCGAGCTTCTGGTCCTCGTGTTTCTCAAGTTCCTCGTAGAAGCCGACCGCCTTGCGGATGTCGCCCATTTCCTCGAAGCACTTGCCCATCCACATGCGTGCGTACAGACCGGCCAGCCATTCGCGATAGTTCTTGTACACGTCCTCGAACTTTTTGACCGCCAGGTTCAGCGTGTCCTTGAATTCCTTGGTCTCGCGGTCGAAGCTCTGGGCGTACTCGTACTCGATCACGGCGAGATGGAGCTGTGCCTGCATGAGGTTGAGGTGGGCGTCGCGGCGGTCCTCGATCTGTTGCTTGGTCCGCGGGTTGTTGGGGTCGATATAGGACGGGAACTTCTTGTACTCGGCGAGGAACTGTTTCTCGGCCTCTTGGAACTGAGTGCGGGCCTTGCTGAATAGGTCGCGGGCCTGCTGCTGGAACTCGGCGCGCTGTGCACGTTTCGTCGGACTGTTCGATTGCATGACGGCGACCCGGCCGCGCTCGACCAGGATCAGCGCCAGGTCGGTCATCGCGCCCGGCGCCCGGGCGTGGTTGGCGTGCGCGTCGACGAATCGCTGCAGGTGGACGCGCGAGTCTTCGAGCTGCTGGTCGCGCTTGACCAGGTCGCGTTCGTCTGTGGCCTGAAGCAGCAGTAGTTCGCCAATCTCGTAGTCCAACACATCCTTGACCGGCGCCGGTAGATCGGGCCGGCCGGCGATGCCTCGAAGGTACTCGATCGCCGTGTCGTAGTACCCCTGGTCGCGCAGGGCATAGACGAAATCGAGGTGCCGTTCGTCGGCGTGGATTGGTGGGCACAGGAGAACGAACAGCGTCGCGGCGACGAGCAAGAATCTTTCGGTCATGGTGGTCTCCTGATCGAGCCCTGAACCAATCACTGAATGACTAATCACTAATGACTAAGGAATCACGAATGACGAATGACCGAGTTTCACGACTTGCGGTGAATCGTGGCGAAGATTAAGTGGAGTTCTTTCGCTTCCTGCCACACGGGTACGGCCTCGTTGCGGAGTTCCGGCTCGGCCTTGGCGATCATCCGCAGCCAGTGTTTCGTCTCGCGTGCTTCCTTGCGGCAATAGCCGATCTTTTGGCGAAACTCCTTTTTGGAACTGGCATCGTCCGCTTCGCAGTAGTTCGCGCCGACGCTGGTTCCTGATCGCACGAGCTGGTCAATCAGCGACTTTGTCACTTGGTTCACCGGGACCTTCTTGGCAACTGCGACCACGGTCTCGCCGAACAACGCAGTTCGCTCTTCCAGGTCAAACGCCGGCCTGTCCTTGTTTTCAGCCATGACCCTTCGTGATTCGGAATTCGTGATTCCTTAGTCATTAGTGATTAGTCGTTAGTCATTCACTACGGCCTGCTTGGCGCGGGGGAGAGGGCCGGGATGAAGGGTCGTCGGCCTCCAGGTGAGTTAGAACTTCGGCACCAGGTTCGCTCGCGATCCGTAGAGCTTGCTGTGGCGTCCCTCGTGAATGCTGACGCTGAAGCCGCGCGACAGTTCCGCGCGGGCGCGCGAGGCCCAGGGTGTGCCCGGATGTTCCTCCATCACGCGAGTGAGCAGCTTTTCCGCCCGCTCCATCGGCTCCTTGATGTGCTTCTCTGGCGCCCAGGTCTTCGTCTTGTGCGCGGAGTGGCCAATGCCCCAATAGACGTTGTACTTGGCGTCGGGCTTGTTCTTCGGCACTTGCGGCCGCGAGACGAAGTCCATCAAGAAGTACTCGTACTCATACAGCTTTACCTGGTAAGCGTATATTTGGCCGAGGATCAGATCGTAGTGAGCGCGCCAGCGTCGCGACGGCTCCTTGTCGCGCAACTTTTCGACGTCCATTAGGTACTTGTATGCGGCGGCCAGCAGTTCGCGGTTCTTGCGTGCGTTCACGTACGCCGCCTCGGCCTGAGTGCGCAATTGCTGCGGCTCGATGCTGAACGTCAGCGGCACGCCCATTGGGCCGCACTTCTGGATCACTTCGTAGATCGCACGCCGGAACGGGCTGGCGTCGCGATCTTGCAGGTACTCGCGACGAATGCCGTACGTCGGCACGTACTCCTTCATGTCGAGCGGATCGTAATGCGTTTCCGGGACCTGCTGATCGGGCGTCGGCAGCATGAAGTAGATGCCGCCGGTGTCGCGAGCCAGCCGAACGAGTTCGTACGGTCCGAAGCCGGCCGACTGCTCGTCCCACCGGCTGTGCAGAGCCTCGGTCTGCAGACACTCGACGTCGCCCGCTTCGGGGCCGCGCGTGATGGCCGGCCAGTAGTGGTCGCCGGTCTCGGGGTCGACATAGGTCACGTGGGCGAACGGAAAGCCGAAAATCGACTGACGGCCAACCATGTAGATCGGCATTTGAATCTTCTTGGCCGCGGCGATGGCATCTTCGAGGTACGCGCCGTCGCTCTCCTTGCGATCGGCAGTGGCCCGCTCGCCGGACTCGTCCGTCGGGATGATCAGGACGACCTGGCGGCGTCCCTGAGTGAAATAGCGTGCGTACTCGCGGGCGATCTGGATCACGAACTTGCACGGCCATTCCTCGCCCGACGGATCGACGGGAATCTTGTCGATCGCTTCGCGAATCTCGCTGATCTCGCTGGTCGGCTCCTTGGTCTGCTGGTGCAGGTTCTTGCCATAGCTGAGCACGACCGTCTGCAGCGCGTCGCCCTTGGCCTGACCCGACAGGTTAAGTTCCTCGTAAATCTTGTCGAAGCGACCCTTGATGTCCTGCTGGTCGTCTTTCATGCTGAGTGATTCGTCGAACAGCCAAATGACGAGGACCTTTCGCTGAGTGAGCATGCGAAGGATTTCGCGTGTCAGGCGGTCCATCACGGCTTGGTGATCGCCGACAACTGCGCTCTCTTCGCCCTTGACCTCTATCTTCAGGTCCAGATCGCCGCGGCCCGGCACGTCGCCCATGCCCAGGCGCGCGGCCACCTTCACCTCGGGAATAAGCGTCTGGTCGACCTTTGGTGCGGAGGAGCCGCCAATGCCGCCGGTCCCGCCCGATCCGCCGCCGCTGCCACCCGATGCGCTCGCGCCGGCGCGTACAACCGATGTGGCAGTCATGTCGGTCGTCGCCTCGGTGAGCTCCTGCATCAGTTGATTGAATTCAGGCACGGCGCGTTCCGGGTCGATGCGCGTGTCGATACGCACGGGATCGGGTTTCTTGACCGCCGCCGTGGTCATCAACATCAGCACGATCACCGCGACGACGTGTACGATCACGCTCAGCACGCCGGCCGGCGCCGACCGAATGTATTCGGAATAGTTCCGTTGGCGGCGAGTCACCAACGGCTTCGCGCTTGCTTCGGTTCGTTCTTGAACGGGCTCCGCGGCCGCTGTGCTCATACTGGCTCCTTGCGGTCAGACGGTCCGCTGATCGCTTAAGAGTCTAACAGGCCCAGCAGCCAATTCAACTGGGACGCCTGCAAGCCGCAAGCTTGACGGTTGGCGGCCAGAGAATATAGTGACGCGCGTGACTTAAAGACTGGTCAGCAACGAAGGCCGAGGTTTTTCCGGAGGCCCGATGAAGAAGGACCGATTCCAGCGCGCGAGTCGCGTGGCACGACAGCTTCTGCTGGTCGTGGGCGCTGCGGCGACCTTTGCGACGCTGGCCTTGGCGGCCGATGAGATCGACCGGCGCGGCTCGAAGAGGACGCTGCGCGGCACGATAACGGCCGAAACCGCTACTGAAGTGACGATCAAGGTGATGCAGACGGGCGAGACGGGAGAGGTGAAGGTGCCCGTGGCGGAACTAATCGACGTGCGCTACGACGGGCCGGCCGGACTGGCGCTGCGCGTGGCCGCGGGATTGGAACGGGCGGGCGAGTTCACGAAGGCGATCGAGCAGTACCAGAAGGCCGCTGCCGGCGCGTCGGGATTCGTCGGTGCGGCGATCGAGTTTGGCCAAGCGCGAGCGGCGGCCCGCCAGGCGCTGAACAATCCGACGAAGGTCGGCGACGCACTGAGCAGACTGGATCAGTTCAAATCGAAGCATGCCAACTCGCGGCACCAGTTCGCGCTCGCGGAACTGGCCGGTCGACTGCACCTCGAAAAAGGCGACGCCACGACCGCTCGGGCGGCATTCGCCGAACTCGCCAAAGCGCCCTGGCCCGAGTACCAGAACCGCGCGGCCATCTGGGAAGGCCGCATCCTGATGAAGTCGAAGAGCTTCGCCGAGGCCGTGACGAAGTTCGACGCCATCGCGGCCGCGCCAGCCAAGACGCCCGAAGAAAAACTGCGTCAACAAGAAGCACTGCTGGCCAAGGGCGAGTGCCTGGCCCAACTCAAGAAAGTTGACGAGGCGGTCGAACTGTTCCGCAAGATCATCGACACGGCGGCACCCGAAGAAACCAACCTGCAGGCGACCGCCCAACTCGCACTCGGCGACGTGCTGCGCGAAGCCGGCAGGCCGAAGGATGCACTGATGGCCTACCTCGCTATCGACGGATTGTACAGCGCCCACGACGAGGCTCACCCCCGCGCGCTCGGGCACATCGCGCAGCTTTGGGATCAACTCGGCCGTCCCGAACTCGCCGCTGCGGCGCGCGAGAAACTCCAGAGACTGCACCCCGAGACCGCGTCGAAGAAGTAGCCACAGGTCCGCAATAGCGGACGTGGCCGACGCTGCCAGCGTCGGCGCAAGACCCTGGCAGCGTCCCTCATGATGACGAGATTATTCGTGCCGACGTGAACGCTGCCAGCGTCGGCGCGAGGCGCTGGCAGCGTCCGCCACGTTGGGTTGCGGGCGAAGCCGCGCTACGTGTCTTGTTCGAGGTCCTTCAGAAACTCCTCAGGCGGCGCGACCGCGTCGTCGGTGGTTGGAACGCTCGTTGGCGGGGCGTCTGGTGCGGGCCGCACGTACATCTCGCGCAGCATTGCGGCCGTACGACGCGACCACCAAGTCACGGCAACTAGCGCGGCGATCAACAGGACGGCAATCGCGACCATCGCACCGTGCGTCCGCAAGCTCGTGCCTGTAGCCGGCGGACGCGGACGCCAGATGATGGTGCGGCCGAGCAGCAGCGGCGCGTAACGGTCGCCGTCGCCCGATCGATAGGCCCACAACTTCAGGAAGTAGCCGGTGAACGAAACGGATTCGACGATGTCGCCTCCCAGCGGAAAACCGTCGGGCAACTGGCTAGACACGATGACGTAGGGATGGTTCTGGGACTCTTCGGTAAACAGCCAGCCCTCATAAAGCCGCTCGAAACCTTCGCGATTGGCGATCGGTTTTATCTCGGTCATGCGCCGCACGTAGCCCCGCAGAGCAATCGCCTGCCCGCGCAGGTCGTCAGGCCGCGTGGCAAGGTGCGCGAACGTAATGCCGGGCCGAGCTTCCGCATCGAGCGCCGTCTCTGGCAGGTTTCGGGCGACGTCGAGCAAGTGAAAGTAGGCGCGCGGCGACAACGACTTGGTCTGATCGCTCACGCCGTCGAACACACTACGGTCGATCTCGGTTGGCGGTATCGGTTCGGTCGATTCGCCGCCAGGGCCGGGCGGCTGAGCCGCGCCGCCGCCAGACTGAGCGGCCAGGAACGCCCCGGCCGGCAACTCCTCGCGAATGCGCAGAGGCTGCACTCGGTTATGCTGCGCGGCGAGCGGGTCCAGTGCCACGATGGCCGCCATCTGCTCCGATGGCCTTCGGCCGCGCGGGATTGCCGATTGGTACACCGCGAACAAGACCGCCGCCAGCAACACGCCCATCGTCAAGAGGTGCGTCATCGGCCGCGCCGGCGGGGGACCAGGTCTTCGTGATCGAAATGTGCTCATCGGTGTGGGCTATTGTAACGCCCAGTCATGGTTCCACCGAGGCCGACCACAAGTTGATCTGTCCGATCTGTCTGATCTGTCTGATCTGTCCGACCAAGTTGGCCGTCGGCTGGGCCGGACTGCCGAATCAGCTGCTTGCTTTCGCCGAGTTGCTTGCGCATCATGGGCCGGACCTCGCGAACGTACCGACGCCCACTGCAACACGGAGAGGGACCTGCAACTGTTGACGCGATCACGCCAGGCATTCACGAGAACCTTGTTCGGGCTGGCTACCGGTTTGGCGCTGGCCTTTATGCTTGGCACTTCGCCCGCGGCCAACGGCCAAGAGCCGGCGCCGACCGACACTGCCGCGGACAAGCCCGCGGCCGCGCCGGCGCCGCCCGCCGAACCGGCCCCGGCCAAGCCAGCCCCGGCCGCCGCACCAGCCGCCACGGCGACCACCGATGCAGCGGGCGAGAGCATGTTCGTATGGATCTACAAAGCCGAAGGACTGTTTTTCTTCCCGCAGCTCGTCATCTCGATCATCGTCGTCTGGTTCATCGTGCAGTATTCGATCGTGATGCGGTCGAGCAACTTCGTGCCGCGTCCGTTTCTCGATCAGTTCGAGGCCAACTTCCGCGACAAGAAGTTTCAGGAAGCGTATGAACTGGCCAAGCGAGAACAATCCTATCTCGGCAAGATGGTGGCCGCGGCCATTGGGCGGCTCTCCGCCGGCCAGCAACAGGCTATGGAGGCCGCGCAGGAAGTGGGCGACGACGAGGGAATGAAGCACGAGCATCGCCTGAGTTACCTCGCCATGATCGCCAACATAGCCACGCTCGTCGGATTGCTCGGCACCGTGGTGGGCATGGTCGCGAGCTTCATGGTGATCTCGCGGAGCGACACGGCGCCGAAGCCCAGCGAACTGGCCACCGGCGTTTCGCAGGCGTTGTGTACGACCGTGGCCGGACTGCTGCAGGCGATCCCCGCGACCGTCGCGTTCACGATTCTCAAGAACCGATCGGCCCGGCTCAGCTTCGAGGCCGGAATGATGTGCGAACAGATCATCGGTCGCTTCGCGAGCCTGACCAAGCGGCCAGCCGCCGCGGCCCCGCCGCCGGGCCAGACGCCGGCAAGCTAACCAGCGACGGAGAACGGCACATGCGAAAGAAACCATCACCCGGCGGCGACGCGGCGATGGACATGACGCCGATGATCGACATGACCTTCCAGTTGATCACGTTCTTCATGTTCGTGCTGAACTTTTCGAAGGACGCGGCCGACGAGCGCGTGCGTCTGCCGATCGCCGACCAGGCCACGCCGGTCGAGGGCGCGACCGCCGAGCCGCTGTTCTTGAATGTCGACCGCGACGGCAAGCTGCTCGCCGTGGGCCAGGCATGGGACGTGATGACGCAAGGCGCGGCGATCGAGACGTATCTCAGCCGTGAGGCGGCGCTCGCCAAGAGGAACATGCAATACGCCGCCTACACCGACGCGAAAGTCGCCGCCGACCTGAATGCGGGCAAGATCTGGAGCACCGTTGTCGTCCGCGCGGACCATAGCACGCCCTATCGCGGCATTCGCGGGTTGATCGAAATGTGCCAGAAGATCGGCTACTACAAGTTTGCGATGCGGGCGATGCCCGAGGAGCAACTATGAAACGCCGATCGGCCGAAGACACCAAGGTCGAAATGAACATGACGCCGATGATCGACGTCGTGTTTCAGCTTCTGACGTTCTTCATGTTCACGCTCAAGCCGATGATCCACGAAGGGCAGTTCGCGGTCAGCATGTCCGCCGGCGCCGTCGCAGCGCCCGAGGTCGAGGAGTTCAAGATTCCGCCGCTGGCAGTACATCTCAAGGCCACGGAAAACGGAGACTTGGCCGCGATCCTGCTGGGGGATCGACAGGTACAGAGTTTTGTGGACTTGCAGATTCAGGTGCAGATGCTGGCCGGCGGCGCGATGGCCGACGAAGTCGAGGCCGAAATCCATGCCGACGACGCACTGCAATACAGTCACCTGATCGGCGCGGTGAACGCGCTGACAGCCGCCAAGATTTCCAAGATCAACTTCGCTGGCGGCGGGTCGTAGGGCCCGCGACGAAATCCGAGGTAGGGTGGGCTTAGTACTGCTCCACATTGAAAAACGTTTGTTTGAATTCGTTTAACCCGCCGCCGCAGGCGAGGCGTGGCTGGCGTTGTTGTGCCTCGCCTGCGGCTGCGGGTTAAACGACCGAAGCCGATTTCAGACCCTATTCAATGCGGCACAGTACTTAGCCCACCAACCCTATATGTGGCGGTGGGCAGAGTCCACCAAGCTTGGGTGGTCCGGCCACTCGAACTAACCGGCTTGAACTTGATCGTCCGAAAACTCCACGCCGACGACCGACGTGTACGCCTTGTTTGGTCCTGCACCCGTGCGGACGAGAATGCGCCAGACCATCTTGCCCTTCCCCTTGATCTGCGCCGGTGAACCTTCGGCTGCTGCGATGAGTGCCTCCACCTCCTGACCGGGCACGATTTCGTCAAACGGCTGCCCCTCGATGCTGAACTCGCTAAACTCGGACAGGTCAAACATGCCGATCGTGGCGCCATCGCCCAGGTCGATGAAAGAGTAGACTGGTGCTTCCTTGTTCTCGCGCAGGAAGTTTTCGTCAATCGGCACGAACGACAGGTCCGAAGATGTATTCCTGAACTTGACGCGCAACACCAGGCTCTCTTGCTCGACGGTCTCCTTGTTCCCCGAGAAGTGGACCTTGACGACTTTGCGCCGTTCCACTTTCACCGGCGTGACAGCCAGGTTGCCCACCTGAACCGTCGCGCCCAGCGACACCTTCTGCTTCGATGGCACTTCGGCCTTAGGGCTTGGCCACGCCTTGGCGCCGCTGCGCTGACCGAAGTCCTTGATCGCTTCGAGGCCGGTCGCCGTCGGGGCCTTCGGTGCCATCGCTCGCGAGACAAAGAACCCGACGGCAAAACCGAGCACCCACGAGACGACGTTGCCGATCAGTCCGGCCGCGGATCGCGCCGGCGCTGTGGGCCCCGATGCCGTAGTCGGTGCTGGTGTGAACGACGGCGTGAATGCCGGCGCGTCGGACGAAGGTTGACCGAAATCAAACTGGCCCCGCGATTCGGCGACGACAGGTTCCGCAGACGCCTGTATGGCCGCCGGCGAAAGCGCAGGATGCGGGGTGACTGGAACAGACAAGCTTGGCTCTGACTCCGGCTGTTCCCACGGCATGACCTGCGGCGGTTCCACGACCAGTGGCGGTTGTTGAACGGTTTGCTGCGGCGGAACTGAAGCCGATTCCCAAGGCAACGCCCGGGTCGTCGCGGCAGGCGCCACGACCGGGGCGGTCGCCGGCGGCGCGGAGGCTGCCACGGAAATCGCAACGGGGACTGCGGCTACAGCGGGCCGCGGCGGCGCGGGGGCGGGCGGCGGCGCCAGGTTCGTTGGTGCGTCTCGAGGCGGTGTCGGAGCTGTCGCGGCGCTCGGGACCACCGGTGTCGGGGCGGGCTGCTGCAGCCATGAGAAATCCGCGGCGGAATCTGTCGTCGAGCGGGGCGCTGGCCCCTGCAGCCCGACTGGCGTCGCAGGTTGGGACGACAGATCAATCGGCGGCCCCCACGTGTCTGCAGGCTGCTGGGCCGGTACAGCCGTCGACCATGGCGCGGGCGGTTGATGGGGAACCGTCGGCGCCTGCGGCCGCTGTGGCGCGGCCGGTGGGTGTTGCGGCACCGCGGTCGATTGAGCGATGGTCGGCTGAGTCGGCGGGGTCGGAGCCTGTACAGCGATCGGCAACCCGCATTCCGAGCACGCGATCATCGAACCGACCAGCGACTCATGGACGCGCACCCGACTTCCACAATTCGTACAACCGATTTCAATCGCCATTGCGGATCCTCTCGATGCTGACGCCGATGTTCAGGCGCACCCCAGTTCGCCACGCTTGCCGAAGCATAACGCATGATCCTGGCGCTTGCATGGTTTCTTTGCGACGTTGTGTTCGAGCAACGGTTGGCACGGGAGCGGACAAGGGAATCCAACGCGGAAACGGACCCGCGCGGCAAGACCGCCGCGTCCAGCCGCGGTGTAGACCCGGGCTAACCGCTTGGATTGTCCACGGCGAACTTGAAGTTGCCCGGCCATGTGGCCAAGATGGTTGGGTGCCCCGGACGACCGACCCGGCCGGACACGCTTGGAGTGTGCTCATGCGCTCACGAGAGTTCGCGAAGCTGCCCGCGAGTGCTGCGGCATGTCTCGTCACCATTTGCCTGCTCGACGGCATCAGCGCCCAGGAGCGGCGTATCGTCGTCAAAGATGCCGTGGTCGACGGCCTCGTGATCCAAGAGGTCCTGACGGACGCCGCGCCTGCGGAAGGGCAGCCACCGCAACCTGCCGAGCCGAAACCGTCGCAGAAGCCCGACGAGAAGGGCAAACCCGGCGGCACACCGGGCAAGGCCGAAGCCAAGCCGGGCGAGAAGCCCGCCGAAAAACCTGCCGAGACCGGCCGGCCACGACGCAAGCCGACCAAGCCCGCCGACCCCGAAGAACTCAAGGTACGCCCCGACGAGAACGACCGGATCGCGTTCAGCTTCAAGAACCAAGACTGGGAAGATGTGCTCGAATGGCTCGCCGACGTCAGCCACATGAGTCTGCAGATGGAAGAGGTCCCGCCCGGTTTCCTCAGCCTCACGAGCCGCGGACGATACTCGCCCGATCAGGTTCAGGACCTCGTCAACTCGGCGCTCATCAACAAGGGCTACACGCTGCTGCGCAACGGCGAGGTGCTGCTCGTCACGAAGCTCGAGCGGCTCGACAAGAGTCTGGTGCCGCGCGTCGATCCGAAGGAGCTTGAGGATCGCGGGACGTACGAATTCGTCAAGTGCTTCTTCGACCTCGACTCGCTGGTGGCCGACGCGGTCGCCGGCGAGATTCAGCCGATGCTCAGCCCGCACGGCAAGATCACCGCGCTGAAGACGACCAACCGTCTCGAGGTTCTGGAAACCGCGGGCAACATGCGGCGCATCCGCGACTTTCTCGATGAAGAGCAGTCCGATCGGGGCAAGGAGAATGTTCTGCGCGAGTTCAAGCTGCGGCACGTGCGAGCGACCGACGTTCACGAGACTCTGCACACGATCTTGGGTCTGAAGAAGCCCGGCCCGACCGTCGCGCTCACGCCCGACCAGATTGGCCAGATGCAGCAGCAGTTCATGCAGGCGGCGCAGATGGCCGCACAGCAGGCGGGCAAGGGCGGGGGCGGCAGCCGGACCAACACCGAAGTCTTCCTCGCCGTGAACAACGCTGAGAACAGCATCCTGGCCAACGCGCCGCCCGACAAGATGACGATCATCGAGCAGGCCGTGAAGGCGATGGACATTCCGCGGAACCGCTCGGAGTCGTTGCTCTCGAACCTGCCGCGGCTGCGCAGCTACAAGCTGTCGGGGATGGACCCGGCGTCGCTGGTCAAGGTGCTCGACGACTTGGGCAACCTCGATCCCCACACTCGCCTCGAGGTGGACGCTCGCAGCCGGTCGATCATTGCGTTCGCCACGCCGATCGACCACGTTACGATCCAGGCGATGGTCGACAAGATCGACGGAACGGGTTGACATTTTGAGGTCGTGCAGCTTTACGTCCTCGACGCCGCGATGGTCGCCGGCTCGATCGAGTTCCTGATGCGCGGCCCCGACGACCGCCGCAACTCGCGACCGTACTGGTGGGATTATGAGTACGGCTCGCGATCGCGCCAGGAACGCGACCCGGCCGATCAGCTTCAGGTCGAGGCCGACACCGAGCGCAACCGACTGCTGCTCCGCGCTACCGACTCGGAGATGAAGGAGATACACGAGCTGCTGGCGAAGCTGGGCGAGGTGCCCGAGGGCGATCGCAGCGATCAGACCATGCGAGTGATGCCCATGTCGCCGGGCGACGCGCAACAACTGATCGAGCGGATACAGAACGCCTGGCCGTCGGTGCGGCCCAACCCACTGCGCGTGACACCGCCCGAATCGACAACAGACCAAGGCGACAAGGTCCGGCCGAACTCGACGCCGCAACCTGATCCGACCAAACAGAAAGATGCGGCGGGGGCCGCTCGCAACACCAAGCCTATCGCCGTGGCTGGACGAAGCGATCCGGTCGTGCCCGACGGCGACCGCCTGGTGCGGGTCGATTCCCGGCGATCGCCGGCCCTCGCTGTGGCACAGATTCCTTCGGTCGCCCCGCGCGTGCCGCGCGACGACGCCGCGCGATCCGACGCACCGCCGATCGCGATCACGCCCGGCCCGCACGGCCTGGTCATTTCTTCCGAAGACACCGAGGCGCTCGACCAACTCGAACGCATGATCAACGAACTGGCGCCGCCCCAACGGATCAGCCAGAAACTGTTCTATCTCAAGAACTCGTTCTGCAAGGATGTCGCCGATGTGCTCAAGGACATCTTTCGCGAGGGTGACAGCCCGCGACGGTCGAGTCCGTACTTCGACGAGATGGCCCTTGTGTACGGCTTCAGCAGCAGTTCGCGCGACCGCAGCAACGAGCGAAGCCGCCTGTAGCGTCGCCGCGAACTCAAGTTTGTCCCCGAGCCCGTCACGAACACGATCCTGGTGATTGGAGCCGACCCGGGCCAACTCGCCGAAATCGAACGACTGGTCAAGATCTACGACGAGGGCGTGCGGCCCGACTCGAACTCGGTGCGCATCACCAAACAGTTGTCCTTCCAGTTCACGACCGCTCGCGAGGTGTCGGAAGTCATCAAGGATGTGTTCCGCGACCTCCTAAGCCCGAACGACAAGGCGCTCGCGCGAAACCCGCAGCAGCAACAGCAAGAACAAGCGCGGTCCATGTACAGCACGACCTACATCTTTGGCGACGGCGGCGACCAGGACAACGCGCGAAAGTTCAAGGGGTTGTTGTCGATGGGCATCGACGACCGCTCCAACACGCTAACCGTCTCGGCCCCGAAAGACATCATGAGCATCATCACGGAAATCGCGGAGGAACTTGACCGGGCAGCCGGCGAATCGCGCGGCGTCGTGAAAATCATGACGCTCGGATCGAGCCTGAACTCGGCCCAGTTGCAACAGTGGCTTTCGAGCGTGGGCAAGGCTCCAGCGCGACCAACCGAGAAATCGACCGAGCAGCCGGCCGCCGAACGACCACAGCAACCTGGGCAGCCCCAGGGCCTCGTCAACGAGACGATCGTCGTGCCGCAGTAGGATCGCCTGTGTTTGCCTAGTACCGCTCCACACTGGGGTTGAATTCGTTTAACCCGCAGCCGCAGGCGAGGCACAACCAACGCCAGCCACGCCTCGCCTGCGGCTGCGGGTTAAACAACCGAAGCCGATTTCAGACCCTATTCAGTGTGGAGCGGTACTTAGTTGGTACAGCTCCCGTAAACAGGGGGCCAATGAATCTCATGCGGCCGAACGTGCGGGCGTCTCACACTTGGCTATCATTTCGTTACCGACTTCAGTTCCGCCGAACTAGGAGTACGTGCGGCGGGTCACCGTTTGGCAAGAAGTTGGTGCAGCAATCTAGTCTGACGGCTTCGCATTCGCGCGGCGTGCTGGGGTTGTCGGTCGTCGTAGCCGGCCAGGTGGAGTACGCCGTGGATGACGTAGAGGAGTAGTTCGTCGCGAGGTCGGGTTTTATGTGCGGCGGCCGTGCGCTTCGCGGTCTGGGCACTCACGACGACGACCCCGCTCAACGGCTCGCCGGACTCGTTGAGTGGGAAGGTGAGCACGTCGGTGGGCGAGCGATCGCCAAGAAACTGATGGTGCAGCCGAGCGATCACCCGATCATCGACGACGGCGACTTCGATGCTCGCATGCACGACGTTCTCGGCGCGAAGTACACTGCGGACCGCACGGCGGATGAGACGTTGGTCGAGTCGCATGAGCCGCTGACGGTCGGCTATCTCGATCGAGATCATGCGGACTTCGGCTCCGGGTACTTGACGCGGCCGTGATAGATCGCGTTCAGCGACTTGATCAGGCTCTCTTTGATCGTGCCGATCTCTTGCAACGTGATGCCGCAGTCGTCGAACTGGCCGTCGAGCAGCCGTTTCAGCGCGAGGTCGTGCACCAGGCCCTCGATGCGTCCGGGGGTCGGCTCACTCAGCGTGCGGCTCGCGCTCTCGACCGCGTCGGCGAGCATGACGATGCACGCCTCGCGGGTCTGCGGCTTGGGGCCGGGGTAGCGGAACGCCGACTCTTGCAGGTACTCGTCCTCGTCGTCCTGCTGCACTTCGCGCTCGGCCTCGCGATAAAAATACTCGACCAACGTCGTGCCGTGATGCTGTTCGATCAGGTCGACGATCGGCTGCGGCAGGTGGTGTTCGCGTGCCAGGTGCGCGCCGTCCTTGACGTGGCCGATAATGATGAGTGTGCTCATCGCCGGGTTCAGGTCCTCGTGGCGGTTGCGCGAGTCGGGGGTTTGATTCTCGACGAAGTAGTCCGGCTTCAGCATCTTGCCGATGTCGTGGAAGTAGCTGCCGACTCGGACGAGCAGCGAGTTGGCCTCGATCTGCTCGGCCGCAGCCTCGGCCAATGTGGCGACCGCGACGCTGTGGTTGTACGTGCCCGGGGCCTTGCGCATGAGTTCGAGCAGCAGCGGGTGGCTGACGTCGCTGAGTTCGAGCAGGTTGATGTCGGTGACGATACCGAAGAACCGTTCGAGAAACGGCAGAATGCCGCTCATGAGCAGCCCGGCGATCACGCCCCAGAGCAGCCGGCGCAGGCTGTCGTACAGCACCGTGTCCCACGGCTGGCTGGCGAACAATCCTGTGGCCCAGGTGAGCGCGAAGTAGGTCGCGCCGGCGGTCGCGCCGACCGAAATCAGCTTGGTGCGCGAGCGGACGCGGTTCAGAGCCAGCGTCGCCGCGGCCGTGCCGCCCGTGAGCACGACAAGATCGTTCACGCCGGTGCCGAACATCCACGCACACAACAGACCCAGCGCGAAAGTGACGAGTAGAGCAAACTGCTGGCTGTAGGCGATCGCGAGCATCATCGCCCCGAGGGCGACCGGAATGATCTCGCCGTGCAGAATGTCGCCGTGCAACCGGTCGGCCGCCGCGACCGTGGCGACGACCAGCGCGCCCAACATCGCCACGCGCGTCGGACTGGCCGCGACCCGCCGCTCAAACCGAAGTATGTAGTACGCGGCCAGCGCCCAAAGCCCGATCACCAGCGCGCCCAGACTGGCCGTCCGCTGCACACGCGCCGAGCGGCTCATCTCGGCCACCCAAGCGTTATGCTCGAGGACCAGCAGAGCAATCTGCTCGGGGGTGATCTCGTCGCCCTGTTCGACGAGCAGGTCGCCCTTGTCGAAGACGTCGTGTTGTTCTTCGACCGCGTCGCGAGCGACCCGTCGAGCCTCTTCGGTGGCATCGGCGTCGAGCCGCAACGTCGCGGGCAGCTTGGCCAGCCGCGGCTGGAGCAACCGGAAGAATTGGTCGGCCAGTTCCTTTGACGGCAGGAACTGAGCGAGCGTCTGCACGAGCCGGCCGTTGGCATCGACGATGGCCGCCCGCGTCACTTCGCTCAGGTCGTGCGTCGCGGCCGATCCGTCGGCTGAGCGCACCTCGATCTGCGAGTAGGTCCGCGGTTCGGTGCGCGGTTCGGTCGGTTCAGGATCGAGCAGCCCCTGGGCGGCGAGCCGCTGGAACACCGACCGCAGCGATTGGCCGAAGTCTTGATGTTGATTGGGCGTCTCCAGCGCGGGGCGCAACACGGCGAATGCCTCGGCCGTCAGGCCCCAGTCGCTCGCCGCCGACGCGGGAAGTTGATCGAACATCGAGGCGCCGGCGATCGCGTCGGCCAGTCCCTGGGCCGCCTCGTGCAGTTGTTCGATCGGTCGCGGGTCGTTTGTGTAGATCGGGGCGACCGCCTCAGCAGCTTTCTCGCGCAGTCGAGCGGTCAGCGTTTCGTTCGGGCGCGTGAATCGAACCTTGGCGCGGATGTCGCGAGTAACCGTCTGGCCCGCCCGGTTCGGGAACGGCGGCCCACCGTAATCAATCACGGCCACCGTAGCCAAGGCTGCCACGAGGCCGATCGCCAGCTTGCCCAGCGCCGATCGGCTAATCAGCAGGCTGCTTAACCCGCCGCGTCCGTTACGACGGCGCGGGCCAAGTCGCCCACCTAGCCGACTCTGTCGCCAATTGCCAAACATACCCCTACCTTGGCCTCGAGGACCGATTGTCCTCGTAGGCCTCTACGATTCGCTGAACCAGCGGGTGCCGTACGATGTCTTTGTTGCCGAGCCGCACCACGGCGACCCCTGGCACCTTGCCGAGTCGCCCGGCCGCGTCGCTCAGTCCGTTCCGCGTGTGCGGCGGCAGGTCCACCTGGGTGACGTCTCCGGTCACGATGATCTTCGACCCGTGGCCCATGCGAGTGAGGAACATCTTCATCTGGGGCACGGTCGTGTTCTGTCCCTCGTCCAGAATAATCGCGGCCTCGTTGAGCGTGCGGCCGCGCATGTATGCCAGCGGAACAATTTCGATCAGGTCGGCCTCCATGTATCGCTTGATCTGGTCGTATTCGAGCATGTCGTGCAGGGCGTCGAGCAGCGGGCGCAGGTACGGGTTGACCTTCGCGACCATGTCGCCGGGCAGGAAGCCCAGCTTCTCGCCCGCCTCGACCGCGGGCCGCACCAATACGATCTTGCGAATCTGGCTCTGAACGAGCGCGTTCACCGCTGCGGCGACGGCGAGATACGTCTTGCCGGTGCCGGCCGGCCCGATGCAGAAAACAAGTTCGTTTTCGCGCAGGGCCTGCAGGTAACGGCCTTGTCCCTCGGTCCGGGCACGCACGCGCCGGCGGCCCGGCCAGAAGCCGGCGACCGTCTCGGCCGCCTCGCTGCTCGGATCCGACTGCACCAGCGCCGTCGCCACGTCGGCAGGGCTGATCGCGCCATGTTCCTGGACCAGCCGCTTCAACTGGCCGAACACCTGCGTCGCCCGGCTGACCTGCTCGGGTTCGCCTTCGAGACAGAGTTGGCCGTTGCGAGCGATGACTCGTACGTGCAGGGCGTCTCGAATCTGGCGCAGGTATTGGTCGCGCGTACCCAAGACGGCGAGTGTCTCGTCTGGGTCTCTGAGCGTAATCGTCGCTTCGGACATCCGAGTCGTTGTGTCCTCCAGAACAGTGGCCGCCCAAGTGGCGGCATTGGACGGTCTAAGTCGGTCGTTTAACCCGCAGCCGCAGGCGAGGCGCAACAAGCGCCAGCCCATGCCTCGCCTGCGGCTGCGGGTTAAACGAATTCAAACCCTTTCAATGTGGAGCAGTACCAAGGACCTGGCCCTGTTCAGCGACCAGGCTGGTGCCAATTATAGCCCGCCAAGCCGGGCAATACTGCCCCGACCTGTTGCCGGGGGTTAAGGCGAGGGTGCCGGACCGAACAGGTTCCAGAGGAAGTAACCGACGGGAGCAGCGAAGAGTGGCGAGTCGAGTACGTCCAATATGCCTCCGAAACCTGGCACCAGATTCGACGCATCCTTTTGTTGGCAATCACGTTTGATCAACGACTCAACCAGATCGCCCACCTGGGCCGCGACCCCGACCACCAGCCCGAATATGCCGGCCGCGAGGAATGTCATGGGAAACCACCTACCGATCAGGACTGGCCCGACCGCATCGACCGCTACCGCCCCGACGATCGATGCGACCAGCCCACAGACGGCCCCCTCGACCGTCTTGTTCGGGCTGAGCAGCGGACAGAGCTTGATTCGTCCGAGGGCACGGCCGCCGAAATATGCCCCGATGTCTCCGCACTTCGCCGCAGCGATGTGCATGGTCAGGGCCAACAGGCCCGCCGACTGCCAGCGAAGTTGGATCAGGAACGACGCCAATACGCCGAGGTAGAGCACCGCCAGCACGCCGCCGGCGGCCGACGTCGTCGCGTGACCGGGCTCGCGGTAAACCCACGCCTCACGCAGCAGCATGGCCATTCCCGCAAGACACACGGCGAAGAACACGAAGCCCACGTTTGCACCGGTGACCAGGCTGCCGCCTCCGCGCGCTGTGCCCGGCCCGGCCGACCAGTTCGACACCGTTACCCCGATCACACACAGATAAGTCAACAGCGTGCTCGTCCGGATGTCGCGGTGCTTGAACAACTGCAGCAGCTCGCGACAGCCGAGCGCGACGGAGGACAGCGAGATCACGAACCAACACGGATATGCGGGCAGCCAGCCGTGAGCCGTGCGGCCCCAGCACTCGTCGACCCAAATGCCAGCCGCCAAGGCCAGCACCAGGAGCGTGCCCATCGCCAGGCGGGTGCTCAGCATGGTTCCGTTGCAACCTCCGAAACAGGCCGCGGTTCACAGAGGCGGCTATGCCACATGAATTGTCTGCTTGCGGTCGGGCCCAACCGACACGATTTGGACAGGCGAGCCGATGAGCTGAGCGATCGTGTCCAGGTAGTCGCGAGCCTCAGGCGGCAGGTCGGCCACGGTGCGCGCGCCGGAGATGTCGCGGCGCCAACCCGGCTTCGTGATGTAAACCGGTCGGCATTCGGCCAAGACCTCGGCCGAACTCGGCACCGTTTCGAGACGCTGACCGCGGTACTCGTAAGCCACGCACATCGAAAGCTGGTCCAACTCACTCAGCACGTCGAGCAGCATGACGGCGATTCCGTCTACGCCGCAAAGCCGGGCGCTATACCGAGCGAGCACCGCGTCAAACCACCCGCAGCGGCGCGGCCGGCCGGTCACCGTGCCAAACTCACGCCCCGTGTTGCGGATCAGGTCGCCTGTCGCGTCGAGCAGTTCCGTCGGGAACGGACCCTCGCCAACTCGCGTGGTGTACGCCTTGACCACGCCCAAGAACCGATCGACGCACCGCGCCGGCACGCCCGAACCAGTCGCCACGCCGCACGCCGAACTGCTCGACGATGTCACGAACGGATAGGTGCCGTGGTCCACGTCGAGCAGCGTACCTTGGGCGCCCTCAAACAGAATCCGCTCGCCGCGCCCGAGCGCGGCATGGAGGTAGTCGCCGGTGTCGATCACGTGCGGGGCCAGTTGTGCGGCGACCGGCCGATACTGTTCGACTAGCTGGGCCACGTCGAACGGCTCGAAGCCCGCAAGCAGTGCGGCGAGCGTCGCGTTCTTGAACGGGACGATCGTCTGCAGTCGCCGCTCGAAGATGTCGGGCCGCAGCAGGTCTCCCATGCGGATTCCATGAACTCGGCTGGCCTTGTCGCGGTAGCATGGCCCGATGCCTCGCATCGTCGTGCCTATCGCCCGCTTCTCGCCGGCGCCCTCCAACGCCTCTTCCTCCTTGCGGTGGTACGGCAAGATCACGTGAGCGCGGTCGCTGATGAGCAGATTCTTGCCGATCTCGACGCCCGCGTCGCGCAGCGATTCGATTTCCTTCAGCAACGACACCGGGTCGATCACGACGCCGTTGGCCACGATGCCGATCGTGCCGGGGTGCAAGATGCCGGTCGGGATCAGTGAGAACTTGTATTTCTTGCCGTCGCGCACGACCGTGTGGCCGGCGTTCGATCCGCCCTGAAAACGCACCACGATGTCGTGATCGCCGGTCAAGACGTCGACGATCTTGCCCTTGGCCTCATCGCCCCATTGCAATCCCACAACGCACGTAGAACCCACGGGCACAGGATATTCCTTCCCAGGTGTTTGAGTTATCAGGCCGGAGTTCCGGTCAGAATCGTTTCGGTCCCAGTCTATGCACGCGCCGGCTGTTGGGCCAAGGCCGCGCGAAAATCGACGAACAGATAGCCGCTGTCGTGCGGGCCGGCCGACGCTTCGGGGTGGTATTGAACACTGAAGACAGGCAACTCGCGGTGCCTCATTCCTTCCAGCGTTTGGTCGTTGAGGTTGAAGTGCGTGCAGACGACTTCAGGCGGCAAAGATTCGGGTCGCACGGCGAACCCGTGATTCTGCGTGGTGATCTCCACTCGACCCGTTTCATTGTTGAGCACCGGCTGGTTGGCGCCGCGGTGACCGAACTTGAGTTTGAATGTTTCGCCGCCCCAGGCCTGGCCGAGCAACTGATGGCCCAGACAGATGCCGAAGATCGGCATGCCCGTCCTGCCGCAATGGTCCAAAAGGCCGCGAATCGTGCGCACCGCGTAGTCGAGCGCGCTCGGATCGCCCGGACCGTTCGATATGAACACGCCGTCGGGCTGCTCGGCCAGGACCTCGTTGGTCGTGGCCGTGCCCGGCAACACGGTGAGCCGGCAACCCGATTCGACGAGATGCCGCGCGATGTTCCACTTCATTCCATAGTCGAGCGCGACGACGTGCGGCATGTCGCCCGATGTCGCGGCTGGCTTCCACTCGTCGTAGATCGCCGACGACGGCGCAAACGAACTGCCGAACCCGCTGCTCCAGTGCACTGCCTGCGTCGGCACGACTTCCTTCACCAGGTCGCGGCCGACCAAGCCGGGGCTGGCGACCGCCTTGCGCACCAGGCTCTGATCGTCGAGGTCCACGGTCGACAGCACGCCCTTCATCGCCCCGCGAGTGCGAATGTGCCGCACGAGCGCTCGCGTGTCGACACCCTCGATTCCGACGATTCGGTGTCCGGCGAGGTAATCCTGCAGCCCGCCGGATGAGCGGAAGTTGCTCGACCGCCGGCTCACCTCGCGAACGACGAAGCCCTCGACGTGCGGTCGGCTGCTCTCGACGTCCTCGCTGTTGACGCCGTAGTTGCCGATCAGCGGATAGGTCATCGTGACGATCTGTCCCTTGTAGGAGGGATCGGTGAGGATTTCCTGATAGCCGGTCATCCCGGTGTTGAAGACCACCTCGCCGAAGACCTCTCCATCGGCGCCAAAGGCGGTGCCGGGGAAGACCCGGCCGTCTTCGAGCGCAAGTTTCGCGGGTTTCATGTGGTGCGTGCCTAAAGTCCGTTTTGGCGTAATCCGATAAGAGAAAAGGCTGTGGGTCTCCAAGACGCTGGGGGCAACCCTGGCGAATTGGGCAGCCTGGCTTGGAGGGTTCGTGCAACGGCGAGCACGAGCCCTCATTTTTTTTGCGTCCGTCCAAACGCACAGATTCTAGCGTCTTGCGTCCCGTCCGCCAGTCCGGCTGGGATCTGCTTGGCCGAAGCCATCAACTTCGCCCACCACTCGCCAGCCCGGTAGAGGGTGCGTAGACCGCTCACGCCGAGAGCGGTGCACCGCGAGATCGCCGCGAGGTCGCTTGCACGCCCGCGACGGAGCCACATCTAATCCTCAAACAAGCGAGGCTCGTTCGGCCAGTCTCGAATCGACGACGATTCATCGTGGCCGAGCGAAGTTTTGGAGTGCGGTGGCGTGACACCGCTTTGGATTGGTCCTCGCGAAAAACTCAAGCAATCCAAAGCGGTGTCGAGCCACCGCACTCCAAAGCTCGCTTGGTTGAAGTCTAATCGCGATCTTGCGTTACCCCTAGCCGCTCACTTCATGCCCCTCTACAATGTCCGCCGCTTTCGACGGCCAGCTTCGGAAATGCCATGCTCGCGAAACTCAACACCTTCGCCCTGGTCGGAATCGACGCCGTGCCCGTGATTGTCGAGGTCGATGTTTCGCCCGGTGCGATACCCAAGACCGTACTCGTCGGGCTGCCCGAGATGGCAGTCAAGGAGAGCACGCATCGCGTCGAGCGGGCGATGGTCAACTGCGGCTACCAGCGACCGATGGACCGCGTCGTCATCAACCTCGCCCCCGCCGAACTCAAGAAAGACGCCGGCTCGTTCGACCTGCCGATCGCGCTGGGCATCCTGGCAGGCAGCGGACAACTGGCCAGCGAAATGCTCGACCGCTACGCGATCGTCGGCGAACTGGCGCTCGACGGATCCACGCGCCCCGTCAACGGCGCCCTTTCGATGGCCATGGCCGCGGCCGAACAGAAACTGAACGGCGTCCTGGTCCCATCCGACAGCGCGGCTCAAGCCGCCGTCGTCGAAGACATCGAGGTCATTCCGATCGGCTCGCTCACCGAGGCTGTCGGCTTCCTGAGTGGACAGCTCCCGATCGAGCCGCTCGCGGTGGACCTCGCCGCCGTCTTCGACTCGGCCACCGCGTACGAGGTGGACTTTGCCGACGTCAAGGGCCAGGAGTCGGCCAAGCGGGCGCTGACCGTCGCCGCAGCGGGCGGACACAACGTACTGATGATCGGTCCGCCGGGCACCGGCAAGACGATGCTCGCCAAGCGGCTGCCGACGATACTGCCCGTGCTGAACCCGCCCGAGTCGATCGAGACGACGCGCATCTACTCGTGCATGGGACTACTCAAGCCTGGCCAATCGCTCATGGCGGTCCGTCCGTTCCGCGATCCGCATCACACCATCAGCGACGCCGGCCTGGTCGGCGGCGGCTCGAACCCGACTCCCGGCGAGATCAGCCTCGCGCACAACGGCGTCCTGTTCCTCGACGAGTTGCCCGAGTTCGACCGGCACACGCTCGAGGTACTGCGTCAGCCGCTCGAAGACGGCTCGGTGACGATCTCGCGAGCACTCGCCAGCACCACGTTCCCCGCGAACTTTGTACTGGTCGCCGCGCTCAACCCGTGCCCGTGCGGCTTTCGCGGCGACCCGCGCCGGCAGTGCCAGTGTACGCCGATCCAGATCGAACGCTACGTGTCGAAAATCTCAGGCCCGCTGCTCGACCGCATCGACATCCACATCGAAGTGCCGGCCGTGCCGTTCCGCGAGCTTTCAGAGAAGTCGGCCGGCACGCCCAGCGCCTCGGTGCGCGACACCGTGCTCGCCGCGCGGCGCATCCAGCGCGAACGGTTCAGCAACCGCCCGCCGCGCGTGAACGGCCGCATGAGCCACCGGCACATCAAGAAGCACTGTGCGCTCGATCCCGAGTGCGAGGGCCTACTCAAGGTAGCCATGACCGAGATGGGTCTATCCGCTCGCGCGCACGACAAGATTCTGCGCGTCGCTCGCACGATCGCCGACTTGGCCGGCAGCGACTCGATCGCGGTGCAACACCTGAGCGAGGCGATCAACTACCGCACGCTCGACCGCAACTTTCGCATCTGAGATCCAACATCGGGAAGGCCATCAACATCGGGGAAGAAATCTTCCAGGGTGTTCGAGAACTCAAGCGTGGTGAGTCTGGGCGCGTCATTAATGTTCCGGATGTTGCGACGGTCAGATCGAAGACGGGATTGTCTCAAGGGCGCTACTTCTCGGCGTGTCGGTGCGAACTCTGCAGGATTGGGAGCAAGGGCGACGGGCGCCTTCAGGCGCCGCACGCAATCTCCTGATGGTCGCCGCAAAAAAACCCGCAAGTTCTGCTCGACGTTGCCTGACGACCATATTCGGATCCCGTGACACTGCGGTCGCAAATGGTCTTGGTAGCGATGATGAAGTGGCACCCATTCCCAGGAGGCCGCCCATGATTACGCAACTCTCGGTCGTCTTAGGGCCCGACAAGGCAAAGGCCCCCGTTGGCCGTTCGCTGCTTATTGGTGCGGCTGTCCTGGCTACGGTCCTCGCCTATGTGGGCAGTTACTTCTGCTTTTCACGCCGCGGTATGGCGGAAGCCGAAGATGTTGGACTCGACGGGTTCCTCTACGTCCCGTTCGACGCAGCCGCTGCCACCGAAGATTTGACCCGTCAGCACGCCTTGGCCAAGCTGTACGCGCCGTTGAACTGGTTTGACCGTCAGCTAATGGATAGCGACGTGCCGGTCACGTGAATCATGTGGAGCCTCGCCCCGTGATGGGCTGCCCGCAGGGGCCGGTTTGGCAGGTCATCCATTGAGCACCTCAACGAGCACCAGCCGAGAGCCATTGAAGTGGAAGCGAGTCACTCTCGTTGAATGCCTCGTTTGCCTGGCCATTTTCACGGTCTTGGCGGCGCTCACACTGCCGACCGTTCAGCCGCGGCCGATCATGTACACGAAGGTGTCCATTCCGCCTTTGTCGTTCGACCAGACCGAACTGGAGCACGTGTTCGGCGAACTCAACGCTCGCATGCAAGATAAGGGTCGCCGGACACTCTCGCGGGTCTTGTGGCGGAACGACGAACTGAAACACCGGCGGGTGACACTGCAAACCTCGAAAGAACTACCCTTGGGGCACGTGTTGCGGGTCTTGCAAGATAACGCGGGCATCCAGATCGACGACTCCGGTAGGTGTCGGACATGCGGCGGTCCGATTTCAGTATTGGAGATTCGTGACGCCGCAGCCGAGGCACGCCAACCTGCTGCTGGCGGTATGCGGTAGGTCCGCCTTGTCCGTTGTTCGACAGCTCGACGGCGAGCGCATACGGGGGCTCGTAGGTTCCATGCTTCAATGGAGTACGTGCTGATGCGGAAGCTCCTCCGGTTCCGACTTCGCACACTTCTGATTTCGGTGGCGGTCATCGCCGCCATTCTCGGCGTGGCACCCAGGCTATGGTGGCGCTGGAAGGTCTATCGCGCGCTGGAAGCGACGCTTGCGACCGGTCCGGATTTCTGGTGGGAGCTCAATCCACTCTCATCCAGCACGCGAGAGAACTACGCGTACCTGTTGAGCGATTACGAGCGAGTCTGCACCCGCCTGATGGCCATCGCAAAGACCGACGACTCGCGTCAGCGGAGGGAAAATGCCGTTACCGCGATCCGCGCACTCTCATCGCGCGCCGGTTCATTTGAAGTGCGTAAGCAGTTGCTCCCGCAACTCATCACCCTCGCATGCGATTCTGGAACAAGTCCGTCCCTCGTGGTCCAACTCGCCGAGACGATTGCGGATTGGATTCCCACGACTGGAGTGACGGTGGAAGAACGGACTCGCATACGCCGCCAGGCCGCCGACTGCAAGGGCGAGGAACGGATCGCCTGGATTCATGTCCTAGACTCGATTGGTGGGCGAGAGGAGGTGGAACTGCTGCTTCACTTTGGAGATTCACGCGACGACGCCCAACTAGGGGCTGTTTACAATTCCCACTTCAGGTTCATCAGATGGCTAGGCATGCTGCCGCATGTGGATCGCTGGATTCACGATCCCATTACCGCTGACCGAGCATTGGAGTTTTCGGTGCTCTCGCAAACGCATGTGGGGCGCGATCTGCTTCTGGCGTTCATTTCGGACAACTCGCAACCCGCACCCACGCGAACCAAGGCGATAGACCAACTAACCCAAACCGTGGCTGGCATCAACCTCCTTGCCGCGGCATGCGCCGACGGCGCACTCGCAGCAAATCTCGACAGCCTGCTCCACGTGGATTGTCGGCAGCATCTGGCGGAGAAATTGCATGAAGTTCTTGAGCGGAACGGCCGTGATTTGTGGCATGAACTCATCGATGGCCTTGATCCAAGTTACTGGCTACCGTCGTCCGGAAAAACGCTTCCTGCCGAAGTACAAGCTGACGTAGAAGCTCGGTATGCCGCCTTCCGCAAGCGACAGGCCCGATTGTCGCTCGACTGCATTCGCCTGTTGGCCAGAAACCCAGAGCGCACGACGCAGGCCGAATGGCGGTCGTGGTACGAAACCGCGTCACCACCGGTACTTGAGCAACGCGCCATTATCCAACTGGTCTTGGATCATCCCGAACTGCTGGAGAACTCGAACATCGTCCGGCGGTTCGTTCCATACCACCTCGGTTATCTTCCCGACGACTGCGTTCCACTCTACTGTCAACTCCTTCAGTCGGGCGACCCGACGATTCGGTACTGGGCTTGTCAAGCGTTGCTTGCCTATACTGATTCCGCCGAGGCCGTTTCCGCGGCCATTGACTTGATTGAGCAATCGAGGCCGAGCAATGCTGCGTCGGTTCACCCGGGCGCGATCGCCATGCTCAAGCGTCGTTTCGCAGTGAACTACTTTTGGGATACCGATGCATGGAGGAATTGGGCCGAATGCACTCGACGCGGTAGTCCTGCGTCAACGATCGTCAAATAGCGAGCGGCACGTTGTTGAGTCAATCCGACACGCGCCCACAGGTCTTGACCGCTCGGGTTGAACGGGCGCGGACGGATTCAGAACCACGAAACCCAACTGCCGTCTTCGAGCACGGCCGTCGGTTGCCGCCGGCGCTGTTCGATTCCGAAGATGCGGCGACGTTCCGGCGCGAGACCGCCGAGGCGAAGCGCGCCGCGCGGACTTACCTGGCCGCCGGCAACGACCGCGGCGCAATCCAGCAGCGGCGATAGCATCGCCGCCCAAGCGGCGCGACGCTGACGCCTCAGGACGTGAACCGGGTCGAACCCGTACCATTCCGCCGGCGGCTCGACCACGGCGATCCCACGCCGCGAGGCGATCTGGCGCAGTCCAACATCCAACTCGCCGGCGCGGGCAAGTACGCCCGCGAAGTCGGCGCGGCGAGTCGGGAAGAGGATGCAGCGAAACAGGTGAAATCGCCACGCCGACAGCGTCCGCACCGATTGCATCGGCGGCAGCGTCAAGCTGATCCGGGCCGACGCCTCTTGCAGCCGATCGAGACACCACTCGACCCAACCCAGGATGTCGGCCACGCGGGCGCCGTAGAGCAAGTCATTTCCGACGTCGGTCGCCAGCGCGATCGTCGGCACAGGCGGCCGCGCGGCCAGCGTGGGCCAGAGGCCGCACTCGGTGATCCCAGGCAACTCGCGGGCGAGCACACGACTCGTCATGCCGTAGGATCGCCCGTGCCCCATCGCCGTCAACACGTCGAGCGGGCCGGGCATGAGTCGATGGCACAAGGCAAACGCCGTGCGGAACCCCATCGTCAGATTGCTCGCTCCGAGCAATACGACGCGACTGCGCGCGACCGCCGGCGTGCGAGTGCTCATGGATTCAGGCTCTCACCGAACGTCGCCACGTGCGACTCGAACGCCGCCGCCTGTTCCAGGTTCGGAAAGTGGCCGGCGTCGCTGATCACCGTCAACTCCGCGGCCAGCGCGGCGGCCAGTTCGCGGCCCCACGAGATCGACGTCACTCGGTCATGCTCGCCCCAAATCACGCGGGCCGCCACGCCGCCCTGCCGCGCGGCATCGACCAGGCTCGCCGGCCGAAACGCCATCGCCGCGCGGGTCGTGCGCCACAGGGCGACCGAGTAGGCGCGCCAGTCAGGCCCCGAGCGCAGTTTCATCGCCAACTCGACGTTCGGTTCGATCGCCGGGTGGTTGGGGTCGGCATAGAACCGGGCCAGCCCGCGCCGCCACGCCGCGCGGCCCAGGCGACGCACGAAGAACGGCCGCGCGAGCAACCTGGTCGTCCACCGGTTCAGGATTCCGCCGCGTTCGCCCGCGGCATTCGACAGCACCACGCCCGCCACCGATTCCGGCCGCCTCACGCCGAGCGTCAGCGCAACCATTGCGCCGTACGACACGCCGACGACAAGAACGCGACGCCGGCCCGCACGCATTTCCTCTCCGCGACTCCGCGCCTCTGCGTGAGACTCCGCCGCCCGCGCGGCTTCGAGCACGGCCGCCGCGACTCGAGCCTGACCGTCGACGTCGACCAGCGCGAGCGCCTCGCCGTCCTTCTGCGACTTGCCGCAGCCCGGCGGGTCGTAGGCGACGACTGTGCCGAGCCGCGCAAGTCCGGGCAGGTTGCTGCGAAAGTGCATCAGCCCGCGGCCCAGCGGCGGCGCCAAAAGGATCAGCCGATCGGTCGGGCCGGCGGCCGGATGCACGACGTAACAAATCCGCACCCCGTCGACCTCAATCCAGCGTTCGACCTGTGGGTACGGAATGTCGTCAAACCTCATAGACTCGCCCTTGCCGCAGGCACTCGATCTGCGATCGTTCGACCTCGAAGTCGTCGGGGTAGTGAATGAGCCGCATGCGCGCGCGAATCTCCGCCGGCAGCGTGAGCAGCGATGCGTACGGCGTGTGCGTGGCGTAGTTCGTCTCGTGGATCACCAGGTCGCTGCCGGCCGCGAGCCAGTCGACGAGGTCGCGATCGAACAGGGTGTCGCACGAATAAGCCAGCGTGCGTCCGCCCGCCGCGATCCGCAGCGCGTAGCACGGAATGTGGTGCTGCGTCGCACGCACCTCGACCTGAAACGGACCGATCGTCGCGGGCGAGCCGGGCGTCAGCACACGGCAATCGAAGTAGTCGTCGAGCACGAGCGAATGGGTCGTGCCGCTGGGCGTCTTCAGTTGGCCCATCGCGCCGCGCAGTCGGCCGTCCCACAGGTCGGCGAGCACCGGCCCCGCCGCATACAACGTCGGGCGCTTGCCGTCAATGAACCGCTTGTAAAAACCGAAGCACTCCAGCCCGTTCACGTGGTCGCCGTGCAAATGAGTGAGGATCGCTGCGTTGATCGAGCCGACGCCAAGGTCCATGCCGCACGCGGCCGACGCCTCGCGCAGCACCTTGCGCAGCGGGTCGGGAAAATCGATGAGCAGACGCGACTGGCTCGGACCCTCGCCTGCGAACACCAGCAGCGAGCTGGAGTAGTACAACGCGGAGAACGCGTCGCCCACGCCCAGTGCTACGAAACGAAGCGACATCTCCATGTTCCCCAACGCCCTCAGCCCTCGACCTCGCGAGCGGCCCGAACGAACTCATCGAATGCTCGCTGGCCGAACAACACGAACCGCACCAAGTCGACGCCACGCTTCTCGCGAAGGAACGCGGCGACCGTTCGGATCGCGATCGGCGCCGCCTCGTCGAGCGGATAACCGTACGCACCCGTACTGAGCGACGGAAACGCCACGCTGCGGCATTGCTCGGCCGCCGCCCGCTCGAGGCTGCGGCGATAGGCGCTGGCCAAGAGGGCCGGTTCGCCGCGCCGGCCGTCGCGGTAGACCGGCCCGACCGCGTGTATGACGAACCTTGCCGCGAGTCGACCGCCGCCGGTGACGACCGCGTCGCCGGTCGCGCAGCCGTTCGGATGCTTGGCGGCCGTCTCGGCCATGATGCTCGGCCCGCCGGCGCGATGGATCGCCCCATCGACGCCCCCGCCGCCGGCCAGCCGCGAGTTCGCCGCGTTCACGATCGCGTCGGTCGCCTGCTGCGTGATGTCGCCCTGCACCAGCTCGATTACGGCACCGGCGATTTCCAGCCTCATGGTCGATACCCTCTCCGTTGCTGCGTCAGGTTACCGACCGGCCCGTGCCGGATCAATCGGCAGACTCGATACAATCGGCCAGGCGCGGGCAACGGCGGCGAGCGGTCGCGGCGCGAGTTCAGGTTCCCGCCGGCCGCTTCCGATCAGGAGAACGTGGTTCGCGCCGAGTCGCAAGGAGCCTCTTGTCATGATCTCGCGGATCGGACTTGTTGTGGCGTGCGCGCTGGCGATCGGTCGCCCGAGCGTCGCCGGCACGATCTATGTCAACAACATCACGGGCGACGACCGCGCCAACGGTGTGCACCCTGACATCAAGGGCCTGCGCGACGGGCCGGTCCGGACCATCCGCCGCGGTCTTGAGTTGGTCGGGCCTTACGACGGGCTTGTGATCGCTAACACCGACCTGCCGTACACCGAGTCGATGCTGATCACGCGCGTCGGACTATCGGGCACGCGGCAGTTTCCGTTCATCGTCGAGGGCAACGGGGCGACGCTTCGCGGCGCGGAACGGCTGCCAGCCGACGTCTGGCGGCGCGTCGGGCCGGGAACCTATCGCTACCAGCCGTATCGCAAGGGTCACTATCAACTCGTCGTCGGCGGCGCAGTGGCCGACGAGGTCGCGGCCGGCGGCGCCGACGCGCCGCCGCTCGAGCCGCTGCAGTGGGCGGCCGTGCACGGACTGGTCTATTTCCGCGTCGAGCCGGGCAAGTTCATCGACCAGTACGAGTTCGAAGCGCCCGCGCGCGAGATCGGGCTGGGCCTGCACAACGCCCGCAACGTGATCGTACGCAATCTGCGCATCGAGCTGTTTCGGCTCGATGGAATCGCAGTGACCGGCAACTCGCGCAACATCCGGCTCGAGAACATTCGCAGCACGGCGAACGGTCGCGCGGGCCTCGCCGTCACCGGCACGTCCGAGGTGCAAGTCGGTCGCATCGACGTCGCCGGCAACCGCGTGTCGGATCGCCTCGTTCAACTGAAAGGTCGTGTACACGACCTGCCCGACGCCGAGGTCCCGCCCCCACCGGCCCTGCAAGCCTGGGACCTGGGCTCCGGTCGTTACGTGCGAATCCTATCGCCCGACGCCGAAGAGCGCATCCGAGCCACCGCGCAGCGAGAATCGTCAGGCAGCTCCATGCGGCGATAGCAACGAAGCCGCCGACCACGCCGCACCGCCGGATTGAACTGAGGAGCGGGCCGCCGCACAATGACGGTCCAGACCACAGGAGGATGACCGTGCGTTGGGTTTTTCCGATCGTTCTCGGTTGCGCAGCGATGGCCGGCGCGCGCGCCGTGGCGGCCGAGCCGGCCACGCTGGTGTTGCGGGCCGGCAAGGTCGTGACCATGGACGATGCGCGGCCGACGGCAAGCGCCGTGGCGGTCCGCGGCGATCGGATCGTCGCGGTGGGCGGCGACGACGACATCGCGCGATGGATCGGCGAGGGCACGCAAGTCATCGACTGTCGCGGGCGGCTGGTCGTGCCGGGCTTCATCGAAGGGCACGCGCACTTCACTTCGCTGGGCGAATCGAAGCTCAGGTTGGACGTCAGCACGGCCGCGTCGTGGGACGAAGTCGTTGGCATGGTTGCCGCGGCCGCGAAGACAACCGCGAAAGGCAAGTGGATCGTGGGCCGCGGCTGGCATCAGGGAAAGTGGCGCGAGCCGCCTCACGCGCACGTCGACGGCTACCCGATCACCGACGACCTGTCGCGGGCCGTACCCGATCATCCCGTGCTGCTCACGCACGGCACGGGGCACATGTGTCTGGCGAACGCACGCGCGATGGAACTGGCGGGCGTCCGCCGCGACTCGAAGCCGCCCGCCGGCGGCGAGATCCTGCGCGATCGCGACGGCCGGCCGATCGGGGTGTTCCGCGAGGCGGCCATGCACCCGCTTTACCGCGCGCTCGACAAGTCGCTCGCCGGCCGGTCGCCGCAAGAAGTCCGCACCGAACTGCTCGCCGCCGTGCGCGAGGCCGCTGCCGAGTGTCTGCGGTTCGGCGTGACGACCTTTCACGACGCCGGTTCGCCGCTTAGCGAGGTCGACCTGTTCCGCGAACTTGCCGCCGACGGCAAACTGCCGGTGCGGCTCTGGGTCATGCTGAACGAGTCGAACGACGTGCTCGCGGCCAAGGCGGCGCAGTACCGTACCGTAGGCTTCGGCGACAACCACCTCACCGTGCGCGGCGTCAAACGTCTGATCGACGGCGCGCTCGGCACGCACGGCGCATGGCTGCTCGAACCGTACGACGACCTGCCGACCAGTCGCGGGCTGAACACGCTGGCGATCGAGTCGCTGCGGCGTACGGCCGAGCTGGCGATCGCGAACGACTTCCAACTCTGCGTCCACGCGATCGGCGACCGCGCGAACCGCGAGACGCTCGACCTGATGGAGGCCGCCTTCCACACGCAACCGGCCAAGACGGACCTGCGTTGGCGAATCGAGCACGCCCAGCACCTCGACCCCGCCGACATTCCGCGATTCAAACGGCTCGGTGTGATCGCGTCGATGCAGGCGAACCACGCCACGTCGGATGGTCCGTTTGTGGTCGCGCGGTTGGGCGAGCGGCGCGCCCGCGCGGGCGCGTATGCCTGGCGCAGCCTTCTGGACAGCGGAGCGATCGTGATCAATGGGACCGACGCGCCGGTCGAGACGCTCAACCCACTCGACAGTTTCTTCGCCGCCGTGACCCGGCGCATGGCCGACGGCCGAGCTTTCTTTCCCGAACAGGCCATGACGCGCGTCGAGGCGCTGCGGTCGTACACCCGCGACGCCGCCTATGCCGGCTTCGAGGAGCCGCTCAAAGGTACGATCACCGTGGGCAAGCTCGCCGATCTCGTTGTCCTGTCTCACGACATCCTGACCTGCCCGCCCAACCAGCTTCGTGCCGCCCGCGTCCAGTACACAATCGTCGGCGGCAAGATTGCCTACGAACATCGCCCGTAGGTACTGTGCCACAGTGAATAGGGTCTGAAATCGGCTTCGGTCGTTTAACCCGCAGCCGCAGGCGAGGCACAAGAAGCGCCAGCCATGCCTCGCCTGCGGCTACAGGTTAAACGAATGTGGAGCAGTGCTAAGCTAAGCTGCCGCCATGTGGTCACCGAGCACGGTGCGTGCAGCGCGCGATGGCGTCGGCACAGCGTCGCGCGCCGTCGCTGGGCCAGGGCGGTCGGGGCGGACGCAGCGCTGTGGCCCGAGCGAGCGATCGGCTCAGGTTCAGTTGTTTGAAGTCGCGGGTGGAAATCGGTACGCCGCCGCCCCAGCGGACCAGCGACGCGGCGAGCACGCGATGTTCGGCGAATCCGGTGCGCGGCGGAAAGACCAGCGGTGTGCGGTGGATCATCGCGTCGGTCGCCGTGCCGTAGCCGGCCTTGGCGACCATCACGTCCACTGACGCGGCAAGATCGCGAGCCGGCCATGCGGCCGGGTCGAGCACGTGCCAGTTCGGCCGCGCCTCGCCCGCCGCGTGGTAGCTGACGAAATGATAGCCGCCTAGCCGCGCGAGGTTCGTCCAGTCCATGTCGTGCTGACCGTAGCGACCGACATACATATATACGAGGCGGGTCGACCGCGGGATGCCGAGCGCGGCGCGCAGTTCGGCGCCGCGGGGTCGCCCGCGCCGCGCGACCAGGCCGACGTCTCGAACACGATCGAATCCCTCCAGTGCAAGCGACGGCTGCGCCTGCAGCACGAGCGACGCCTCGCGGTATTCCTGCTCCATCTCGCGAACCATCGGGCGGTGTCGCGCCGACAGGCGCCGGGCGTACGGCTCGTAAATCTGTTGCCAGGTGAAGTTGGCCACCAGGATGCCGGGGATGCCGGCCGATCGCGCCGCTCGCAACGGCAACGGCGCGATATCGCTGACAACTGCGTCGAACCGGCCGCGCCGCAGGAAATCGACCTCGGCCTCCAGCCGAGCGGCGGCCGCCGTGTGGATGCGCTCGTACGCATCGAGACTGGCGAGCCGATCGACCAGGCTGCTCTCGCCCGGCGGGTGCACCGTACCGCAATCGAACACGCCCTCGATCAGCTCGCACGGTCGGGCCGCCGACTGGCGCCAGGCCGCGAACTGGTTCTGATGCGTTTTGACGACGACGCGCGTTTGCCGCGGCAGCGCGGCGACGACCGCTGCCGCGCGGTTCAGGTGCCCGAAGCCGTGTGACGTGACGTAGTAAACGATTGCCTGCGAATCAGCCACGCCGCGGAGAATAGTGTGGCGACCGCGCAGCCGTCAACACGTCGCGCGGGCATGATGTCGTGCGCGCGACGCCGTCGTAGGCTGGGTGCGGCACCCAGCCTACAATCGCCACGCGGCCGTCTCGCGCGGGCATAATGTCTCCGGTTCGTTGACAGTGAGTTCGGAAGCATTATAATCGCCGCTGACTTCACCTGTGCTAGGGGTTGTAGGGCATAGCCGGTAGGGGCAAGAGGATTGTGTCATGAGCCAAGGTCCCAATAGACCTGCGGGCAACGGAGGAAATCCGCCTGCGCGCCCAAACGCGCCCGGCGGTACGCCCCAGCGCCCCGCCGGCGGGCAACGCGGCGGTGCTCCGGGCGCGTCGGGGGCACAGCCGTCACCCGTGCGTCCCGGCGGACCTGGCGCTTCGACGATCCAGCCAGCTCCACCCGGCAAAGGGGCTGCGCCGGCCAAGTCCGGCCCGCAGCCGCAACTGCAGATCGGCAGCTATCGAATCCTCGAGCGCATCGGCGCGGGCGGCATGGGCACGGTCTACAAGGCGGTTCACGTCGAGTTGGACCGCATTGTTGCGCTCAAGGTCATGCCGCCTGAGATGAACAACAACCCGACCAACGTCGCGCGGTTCAAGCGCGAGGCCAAGGCGGCCGCTCAGCTCCAACACGAGAACATCGTCCAGATCTACGACGTCAGTGAAGACAAGGGACGTCACTACCTGGCCCTGGAGTTCATCAAGGGTCGCGACCTGAGCGACATCATCGCCAAGAAGAAAATGCTCCCGGCAAAGGAGTCCGTCGAAATCCTCAAGGGGGCAACCAAGGCGCTTCAGCACGCCTTCGAGAAGGGCATCGTACACCGCGACATTAAGCCGTCGAATTTCCTGATCACCGAAACCAACGTGGTCAAGCTGTGCGACATGGGTCTGGCTCTGCGCGCCGACGCCGGCGAAGAATCAAAAGTGACTCGAGACGGCACGACCGTCGGCACTGTGGACTACATGTCGCCGGAGCAGGCCCGCGACAGCCGGTTGGCCGACACGCGCAGCGACATCTACTCGCTCGGCTGCACCCTGTATCAGATGCTCACCGGGCGAACGCCATTCGAGGAGGGGTCGATCCCCGAGAAGCTGTTCAAGCATGCCTCGGCCGCGCCGCCTGATCCGTTGCAATTCAATCCCGATATCCCGCCGGCCGTGCTCTACATCATGAACAAGATGTTGGAGAAGAAGCCGGAGGACCGCTACCAGAACCCGAAGGACCTGCTGGCCGATCTCGATGGACTCGATTTCGGCGAGAAGAAGTCCGGCCAGAGCGAGACGGCACAGGCGCTGGCCGCCGGCCTCGAAGCCGAACCCACCGACGAAGAGCAGGTGGTGCTGAAGCGCCACGCAAGCCCGCTCGCCAAGAAGAAAGAGCAGCAGGCCAAGAAAGCGGCGGCCGCTGCGGCCGTGGCCCAACAGAAGAAGCTGATGTTTATCGGTGGCGCTGTCGCTGCGGCCGCCTTGTTGGTGGTGGTCGTGGGCATGATCATGTTCCGCGGCGGCGAAGGCAAGCCGCCCGAACCCGCTCCGCCGCGGGTGAACCCCGGATCCGGCCAACTCACCAAGGGTGCGAGTCCGATTCCGCCTCCACCGGTTTCCGACAACAAGGACAAGCAGGGAAACGGCGCGGGCAAGTCGGCCGATCCGATCGCCAAACCCGGGCCTGAACCGGACCCGAAGACCCCGACCATTCCAGACGAACCCAAAAAGTCGGGAACCGAAGTCGTCGTGAAGGTCCCCGACACGCCGGTTCAACCAGAGCCGCCTCGTGTTTCAGCCGAAGAGCGGAAACGACTGGAAGCTGAATTGCTGGGAGACCTGAAGAAGTGGATCGAGCCGATTCCTGGCGCCCCGGTCCTGGTCGCACGCGCCGTCCAGTCCGAGGGCGTCTTTGGCAAACTTGAATTCGCCTGCACCAGCGCGAAAACCAAGGCGACGAACATCGAGATCGAAGACAACGGCCCGATCTTCGAACGCAGCTTCAAGATCGACAAGGCCAAGCTCGAGATTCGACCTCGCGTAAAGGGCAACTACAAGTACAGACCTGTCGTCGTCTTCGACGCTCTGGCCGCGCGCAAGGGATTGGGCAACCCGTACTTCATCCAGGCCACGGGCAGCAAGCTGACGTTCGACGGCATTGACTTTGTCCTCAACGCCGGCGACCTGAACGAGAGCATCGGACTGAAACCGTTCGCGATGTTTGATATTCAGGGTGGTGACATCAGCTTAAAGGATTGCACATTCACCGTCTTGGGCAAGCACTCCGAAAACGTCTCGCTGGTTCACCTACACGGCGTGAAGGAACCCGACGCGAGTGGCGACCGAACGGCCCGGCTCGGCATCGAGAACTCGTTCGGCCGCGGCGAAGCGCTGACCGTGGTCACGCTGAACAGTCCGCTGGCCGACGTCAAGGTGGTTGACTCGTTGTTCGTCGGCGGCCTGACCGGCACAACCAGCGGCCTATTCGACCTGCGCCCGCCAGGTCCGAACGAGGCGGCGGCCGTGCCGCAGCGGACGTTGCGATTCGTGCGGAGTTCTTTTGCGTGCACTGGCGATTTCCTGGCGCTCGATGGCTCGGTGCCGGGCGACATTGAGACCAGCATCTTTGTGGTCGACTCGGTCGTCGCCTGTGCAGCCAAGGGCGCCACTCGCCGTTTGGTCAAGACGAAGGGCTGGCCGGAACAGGCGGGCAGTCTGCTCAAACTCAAGATCGAGGAGCGCAGTACGCTCTACACCGGTTGGGGCGACAACCTGCTGGCGCCGAGCGGCGGCAGCAAGGTCGCGGCAAAGACGCCCGAACACTGGGTCAAGGCATGGAATCTGGAAAAGTCCGACTCGCACATTCGCAACGACAACTGGCCTACCGAGCCGATCGGCGAACTGGCCCTGGCCGCCGCCGGCAGTTTTGAGGCGACAAACGTGGCGGCCGGCATCAAAGGTCGTTTCGGCGAGACCACGATTGGCTGTATCGTCGATCGCCTCCCGCGCCAAACCGCGATGATCTCCGAACGGAGCTTCACTCGCTTCTCGCCTCCGGAACTACTCGCGATGGACAAGATGGTTCCGTCGTTTCTGCTGAACGGCCAACGCAACCGGATGCTCGACCGCTGGCGCGGCGACCAACAGCGACGCCGCAGCCAACAAGGCCAACCTGCCGCAGGCGATGAACTCGATGCGGTCTATGAATTCCCCGCGGCGTTCAACGTCAATGCGAGCGGCGATCTGGGCAAGTTCATCATGGCTCAGGTCGAGACAATGTCGCAGAGTAACGTCTTGATTGTCACGGGGTCCGGAACTCACCCGATGACGCCGGTAAAGCTCGCGGGCAAGTCGCTGATCCTGTGGTTCCAACCGACTGCCGGCCCGCCGCTGACGCTGGTTCCCGCGGCAGGCGCGGCCGCCGAGGCGCTATTTGAGGTGCAAAACGGCGACTTGGTGATCGAAGGAGCGAACATCAGCTATCCGGCAGCGCCCGCCGCCGGGCTCCCGCGCAGATTCATCAAGGTCGATGGCGGCAACCTGACGCTCAGCCGGTGCCGCTTGGTTGGCCCGCTGCAAGGCGAGACAGGCTTTCAAGCGATTGAACTCTCCGGAGGGAAACAAAACGCGAAGCCGCTCGACCCGTCGCTGCTCGCCGGCGCGGCGCCCCCCCAGGCCGTGAACCAGTCGCCACTGCATCTCGACTTCCACCCGGCCGCGCACGAACGGTCGAACGTCTGCCAACTGCTCGATTGCTTGATCAGCGTCGAGGCGGGATGTATCAAGACCACCGGTTCGCGCTGCGTTGTGCGGCTCAAGAACTGTGTGGCCGTCACGTCCGGCATACTTGCCTCGATGGAGGAAATCGACCGGACGCCGACTGACTTCGAGAGTGCTCTTGTAATCGAGGAGAGTACCATCGCGGCGGCCAGGTCGGTGTTGGAAGTACGCGAGTGGCTGGCACCCTCCACGCCCGACCTGCCGCTCGTCGTCTTTAGTCGTGACAATCTGTTCTGCAGCCCGTTCGAGGGATCTCGATCCCAGTACGCTGCGATGTTTCGTTACGGCGGCAAGACGTTGCAACAGGGGCTGGTTCAGTGGGAGTCCACCAGCGACGGTTACACTCATGAGCTTTTCGCGTACCTGGTCGGCCGAGAGGACGACAAGGGGCAAAGACAGAAATTCGATCAGGATTGGGTGCCGGTCTGGGGCCGGCCGCACATCATCGACGCGATCGTCGATGCCACACGGGCCGACAACATCAAGATCAAGGGCAGCAAGCTAAAGCTTAAGGATTTCGAGCGCGATAAGGACTTGAGCGTGCTGCAGGTGGTCGCCGCGTCGGTCGCCGGCAAGAAGGCATCGCACGGCGGCGCGATCGGGGCCGACCTCAGCCGTATCCCATGAACCTCGCCTTCGTCGGCAGCCCAGCCGAATGGCGCGACTTCCAGTCGACCGCGGGCGAACCTCGTCGACACTTGCTGGCCGCCGTCCTGTCCGATCCCGCGATCGCGGCTTCCTCCGAATGGCCCCCCTCGGCTCGCGTCGCCGCCGACTTGGAAGAACTGCTGCTCGATCGGTCCGTCGATTGCCTCGTGCTCGCCGGACCAATCTCGTCGCGTCTCGAACGACTTCGCCAGGCGATCGCTGCGGCACGGCCTTGCTTGTGCATGATGCCGCTCGATCTCGACGCCATCGCCTATCACGAGGCCGCGATGGCTGCGGACGATCAGCGAGTCGTCATCGTGCCGCACCTGCCGGGTCGGCTGCATCCCGCGTGGCGCGAGTTCGTCGGCCATTGCCGCTCGGCGAGTTACGGCGCGATGAGGCTGGCGACTCTCGAACGCACCGGGCCAGCGCCTGTGAGCGGCCGCCTGATCGCCGAAACGTATGCCGAGGCCGTCGATCTGGTCGCCGACCTGATCGGCGAGGTCGTCGAAGTCACCGCCGCCGGTGACCTCGATGCTGGCCGACTCATCGTGCATCACCGCACTGCCGCGGGGCTGGTGGGCGAGATTCGGCTGCTCTCGGAGCCGTCAGTTCGCGACGCCTCACCCAAGCCGGTTCGCTGGCGGTTCTCGGCGGAAATGGAGCATGGCCGCGCCACGCTCTCGTTCGATGCCGGGCTCGCGGGTGCCGCACGAATCTGTGTCGAGGGACTCGCCAGCGCCCAGACGGTGTCTGGTCCCGACGGCGACCACGATACCCTGTCCGAGTTTTCTCGCGCCGTCGCCGGCGAGCCGCACACCCCAATTTGGGCCGATGCGGCGCGGGCGGCCGAACTGGCCGATTCGGTCCGCATCAGTCTCGAGCGCCGCCGCGCCGTCGATGTCTACCACGAGCACCATGGCGAACTGGCCAGCTTCAAGGGGCGAATGACGTCGTTGGGCTGCGGCCTGATCTGGTTGACGTTGTTCCTGTTGTTGATCGTCGCCGCGGGCAAAGGGCTGAACTTGCCGGCGACCGACTGGATCGCCGCGGCGGCTGCAGCCGTCTGGCTTTTCTTTCTGGCCTTGCAGACGCTTCGGTGGGTGTTGCCCCGCGAGATCAAACACTCAAGTGCGGCGCCTGGGCGGCAAAACGGCGACAGAGCTTGATGACGCGGCACGAGTTCGCGGGCGTGTGCGTCAGCGGTCAGGGAGCCCTGACAGCCCTCTGAACGCGGAGTACAATGCATCCGCCGTTAGCAGTCCAAGAAAGGAGGCCCGCCATGACCGCGCGACAACCGCGATTGACGAAGGAAGAACACGCTCGCTTGGGAACGGAGATTTATGAACGACGAGTACTTCCACAGGTAGAAGCCGGTAACCACGGTCGAATTGTCGCCATCGACGTGGAAACCGGCGAATTCGAGATCGCCGACCAGACGCTTCAGGCCGCGAATCAACTACTGGCACGTTGTCCCGATGCACAGATTTGGTTTGTTCGGATCGGCCATCGAGGTGTCCATCGTTTTGGTTTGGGTAGGAGGATGGAGGCCTGATGATCACCGGAATAATAAGCGCCAACCTCGAGGCAGTGATCTTGCTGGTTGTCGTGGGACCGAATCGGCAGCAGCTCACTGTGAGTGGAGTGCTCGACACTGGTTTCAGTGGCGACTTGACCCTGCCCGCTTCAGTCAACGCTTCGCTCGGACTGGCGTGGCTCGGTCGCGAGCCGGGCATTCTCGCGGACGGAAGCACAGATCTGTTCGACGTGTATCAGCCGTTGTTCTCTGGGATGGTCAGCCCCGCCCCATCGAAGTCGAGGCCGCGAACGCGCAGCCGTTGGTCGGCATGAACCTGCTGCATCGCCATTCGCTTCACATGGAAGTCGTGAACGGTGGACCGGTACAGATCACCCCCCTGCCATGATCTGATACGGGGCGTCGTAGTCGTGTCCCGCCAAGTCAAACGCTGAGGTGCGGCGCCTCGGCGGCAAAGCGGCGACAGAGCTTGATGGCGTGTTGCGCGTCGTTGCGGCGCGGAACGACGACGCCGAACACGCGGCCGCGCAGGATTACGCCCTTTTCGATGTCGAGGCCGAACAGCCCGAACGACCATTCGGCGCGTCCGCCGCGCACGCGAGTCAGCACTCGCGCGCAGTCGTCGCGCCGGCTCATCTCGACATACGACCATTTCCGCCCGGCCGGCCGATAGAGCACGATTGGCAGACCGAACGGTGCACACAGCGCCATTTCTCGAAACGTGGGCGATCGGCCGTCGAGGCTGAACCGGGCCGCATCGACATCGCGCGGCGCCACGCACCAACTGCCGTGCGGCAGGTGCGTCGCTGCGACATCGAACCAGTCGCGGCTCGACTTGCCCAGGCACACCAGCAGTTGGTCCGCTCCGGCGCGGCCGCGAGTCGGTGCGCGGCTGAGGGTTCGAACCTCCAGTCGATCGAGCGGCGACTGACTGGCGGCCAGGACCTCGGCCTCCACTCGCGCCGGGGCCGCCGCGATCCAGTACAAATCGAGCCGCACGGGGCAGCGCGGCGTCGGTTCTAGTTGCACATCGACAAGTTGGCGGCGTAGGCGATGCGTCGGATGGGGCGAGTGAAAACCTGCCGGCCAGCCGGGCGTCGCAGCGGCACAAACTGAATCGATCGCGAGCAGCGGGCCGGGCCAACGATCGGTCCGTGCGACTCGCAACCCGCAGAGACCCGGCCGTACGCCGCGCAGCGCGATGCGCCCGCCCAGTTCGGGCAGCGCGAGTGTGTAGGCGTCACCGGTCGGCTTCCAAGCGTCTGGCATGAGTGACTCGCGATCGGGCATGCGGCGGGTTTTTGCGGCAAGCCGTGCTGCCGAACAAGAACCGACCGTCTATCATGAGCGGGCGAGCTTACAGAGGTCGACCTCCATTTGCCAGCGTACCAGCGAGATGACCAGCGTCTCCACGGCGACCAGCGAACCCGGCCCAGCGTCGGACAATTCGGCGAGCCTGTGCGACGGAAACGGCGCAGGCGGCGGCGCGCGAGATCACCTCTGGATCTGGCCCATTGCGGTGTTGTTCGCCGCCCTGCGCTGGTGGCCGCTCGTCCAAGGGCATGGCTTGGTGGGCGGCGATCTCTACACTTACTTCTTCCCGCTCAAGTCGTGGTACGCCGACTGTCTCGATCGCGGCGAGTTGCCGCTGTGGAATCCACTGATCGGTCATGGCATGCCCGCGCTGGGCGAGAGCCAGACCGCCGTGTTCTATCCGTTCAACCTGGTGTTGTACCGTTGGCTGGCGCTGAACACGGCGTACAACGCGAGTTTTCTGACGCACTATGTGCTCGCGTTCGGCTTTGCGAGCATGTACTTGCGACGGCTTGGCCTCGGCGCCAGCGGTACGATCATCGGCGCGATGGTGTTTGTTTACGGATGGTTCCCGCCCCGGAGTTGTCTGGAATGGGCGATCGTAACGGGCGCATGGATGCCGCTGGTGCTGTGGTGTATCGAGAGCTACTTGCGGCATCCGCGCACGCGCTATCTGGTGCTTGCGGTCGCCGCGCTGGCGATGCAGTTGCTGGCCGGGCACTTCAACCTCGCCTTCGTCACGCTGCTGGCGACGCTGATCTACACACCGCTGCGGTGTGTTGGGCTGCGAATGGACCGGGCCGCGGCGCGATCGCGGCTCGCACGCATCGCCTTGTTCGTCGGCCTGGGGTTCGGCGTAGCGTCGGTGCAACTGTTGCCCACGGCGGAGCTGAAGGTCCGCAGCCAACGCAGCGGCACGGCTGAGCACGGCCATGACGTCAGCTATGGCAACATTCCGGCCTGGTACCTGCCGCAAGTATTCGCGCCGTGGCGGTTCTATCCGGCGGTCGATCAGCCGTTCTTGCGCGACCAGTTCGGCCGGTCGAACACCAACAAAGTCGAGGCGCATCTGTATTTTGGACTGCTGCCGCTGGCGCTGAGCGCGGCAGGGCTTTGGGCCGGCCGGCGCCGCGGGCTCGTGTGGGCGTGGGTGGTGCTTGGCTGCTTCGGCCTGGCGTTGGTGACCGGGTGGTGGGCGAGCCTGCTGCATGACGTGCCTGGGTTCGGCTACTTCACGGGTCCCGGCCGCTACGGCATCATGCCGCAGCTAGCCGTGGCGGTGCTGGCCGGGTTCGGGCTCGAGTGCGTGGTGGCCGGGCGCCGCGGACGACGTCTGCGGGCGATGCTGGGTTTCGCGTTGATTGCGGCCACGTGGTGCGATCTGTATTGGGCCACCGACCTGGTTCAATACTCGCGGCCCGTGGCGATCTCGCCGATCAGCCTGGGGGACCGTTCGCCGCTTGCCCAGTTGCTCGATCCGACCGACCGCGTCGTGTCGCGCATGCCAAACTCTCTGACGGTCTGCGGCGTGGCGATGTTGCCCGTTTACCTGGGTATCGGGCCGGTCGAGTACACGCGGGCGCCGACCAAGCTGCCGGACGAGTTTCAGTGGAACCGGCCGCTCAGCGATGATGTACTCGCGTGGCTGCGGACTGCCGGAGTTACGCACATTCTGGCGACTGAGCAGCACGCCGACTGGCCGTGCGAACTGGTCTGGTTCGGATACGACCCGATGGTTCATGGTCTGATGGGCCGCCACCCCAGTGAGCCGCTCCTGCTGTACCGGCTGAGTTTGTCGCTCGGGCGAGCCTACGTCGTGGCCGACCCAGGCGCGGCGGCAGCGCCCGGTGACGTCGCCAACCTTGTGGCGCAGGCGGTCGGCATCGAGCAAGTGAAGGTGGGTGGCAATCGCGCCGAAGTTGTGGTCGATCTGTCGAGCGAAGCGGATGTCGTGTGCACGGACCTCGACTACCCCGGCTGGACGGTTGCCGTGGACGGCCGGCCGGCCGTGGCCGAGCGGCGGGGCGTCATGTTCCGTGGCGTGCGAGTTCCCGCGGGCCGCCACACGGTCGTTTGGCGTTACTTTCCGCGAAGCCTCAGCCTTGGAATCTGTGTGGCCGCAGGCTCGCTGTTGTTGGTCGCTGTGCTTGGATGGAAATGGCGGGAGAAATAATAAACCCCGCCGTCCGCACAAGGCGAAACGACGGGGCCGGAACAGAGAAGAGGCCAAAACGTCTATCAGGTCAACGCCGTTGGCGAATCTCTCGATTCCCAAACTCCGCATGACCGAGCATCATGATAACCCTGACCAATGCACTGTCAAGCGCGGGGCCAGAAAAATTTCGACATGGCGCCCGCCCAACCGGACCTCGTAGATCGAGCCTTGAATGACCGGTGGCCCAACCCTCAGGCCAGGGTGGGCGCGTGCATGTCGCGCTGCTGTCTCGCGCGTTTCGTCGTCGGCTGCCACTGACTTCTCCAAGCCGTGGTTTACGGGCCGCCCATGCTGGCCCCGCGAAAACTGCTTTGCGATTAGCAAAACCCGCTGCTATCTTGGGTTGGCTTGCCGGGATCGAGTCCGCCCTCCCCGAAACTGTTGAGGTAATGATCATGACCTCGCGTGCAGCAATCGTGGCCTTGTGGTTGTTTATGTCACTCAACGCGATTCGAAGCGCCGCGGACGGCGGCTCGCCTCAGGCGGCTGCCCAACCAGTGAGCTTTCACTCGGACGTTCGCCCCATCTTGCAGCGTAAGTGCCAGGGATGTCATCAACCAGCCAAGGCGAACGGCAAGTTGGTGCTGACTACGTTCGAGACTCTGACGAAAGGCGGCGAGGGCGGCGCGGCGGTCCAGCCGGGCAAGCCGGACGACAGCATCCTGGTCGAACAGATCACTGGCGACCCGCCGGCAATGCCCCAGAACGCGCCGCCGCTATCGGCCAAGGAAGTCGACCTAATCAAACGCTGGATTGCCGAAGGCGCCAAAGACGATACGCCCCCGGCGGCCAAGGACCCAATCGACCAGGACCACCCGCCGATCTACAAGGCGCCGCCGGTGATCTCGGCGCTGGCGTTCTCGCCCGACGGCAACATGCTGGCCGTCTCGGGCTATCGCGAAGTGCTGCTGCACAAGGCCGACGGCAGCGGCCTGGTCGGACGACTCGTCGGCCAGTCGCACCGCATCGAGTCGCTGGTGTACTCGCCCGACGGCAAACTGCTCGCGGCGGTCGGCGGCAAGCCGGCGGTGTTCGGCGAGGTGCAGTTCTGGGAAACAGCCAGCAACAAGCTGAAGCACTCGGAGATCATCGGCTACGACGTGTTCTACGGGGCGAGTTTCTCGCCTGACGGCGCGCGGCTGGCGTTCGGCAGCGCCGACAAGAGCGCCCGGGTCGTCGAGGCGCCCGGGGGCAAAGTGAAGGTGAAGATCGACCAGCACGACGACTGGTGTTTCGGGGCCGCGTTTTCGATCGACGGCAAGCACCTCGTCACGCCTGGCCGCGACCGTGCGCTGAAACTGATGGAGTCCGAAACCGGCTCGTTCATCGACAACATCACCTCGATCACGCCGGGCGTGCTGGGCGGGCCGCTGTACTTTGTCGCCAGGCGCCCGCAGAAGAATGAGTTCATCACCGGCGGCGACGACTCCGTGCCGAAGCTGTACAAGATGCTCCGCACCCAAGGTCGCCAGATTGGCGACGACTTCAACTTGATCCGCAACTACGAGAAGATGGCTGGCCGCGTCACGTGTGCCGCGTTCAACAAGGACGGATCAAAGCTCGTGGTCGGCGGGCTTGGCGGCGAGGCCCGCTTGTTCAAGGTCGACGATGGCGCCCGGCTTGCAACGCTCGCCGGCCATCGCGGCGCGGTCTTCGCCGTGGCGTTTCATCCCGGCGGTGAGCTGATCGCGACCGGCGGCATAGACGGCCAGGTTCGCATCTTCGAAGCGGCCATGGGCAACGTCGTCAAGACGTTTGTGCCCGTGCCGATGCAACCGGAAGTGGCGACCAACAAATGAAGACTCGCGAGGTCTCACGCAATCGGCAGATTGTGTTGTGGAACCAGCGTCACGCGCTGTTCCGGCCCAAGGATATGGCAGTGAAAGAACTCCAGAAACCCGCGCACTACCAGGTGGATGATGCTTAGTACCGCTCCACATTGAAAGGGGTCCGAACTCGTTTAACCCGCAGCCGCAGGCGAGGCACAACAAGCGCCAGCCATGCCTCGCCTGCGGCTGCGGGTTAAACGACCGAGGCCGATTTCAGACCCTATTCAATGCGGCACTGTACTTAGCGGTTCGTCCGCGAATGCGATGGTCGCTCGCCAGCGAACGGCACAACCAGGGGTCCGAAGTTCCAAAGTCGCGTCGGCCAAACGAAACGGCATGGTCGCGCCGGCCGCGGTGCTGAAATCGCCCATGCGCGCGCCTTGGGAGTGCCACGCAAACTGGCGAGCCACGCGGGAGGGGAACACTGAGCGATCGGCGCCGGAATCAATCAAGCCATCGAGTGCCCACGAACGGCGTGGGCCGTGTATCGACACCGTGATGATGGGCCGAACGATGCCGCTCGGCAACTGCATGAAGGGAAACTCAAACTTCACAGCATCCCCACGATTTCTGTCCCATGCGGCAATACGTGGTGGATCCGCTGTGCGTGGGTGGGGTCCGGTCTGGCCTGGTCGGCCATGTCCGCAGCCTCGTCCAGCGTGGTGCCGAACCCAAGGACTCGCTGGTCGTCCTGGTCCCAGACGATCCACTTACCTTCGTATCGTTCCATTACCTCGACCGGGATCTGTTCGTACATGGCTCGGTTCTCCGTGAGGGAGTCGCGATGCGTTCGACCAGTACCAGTAGTAGTGTACTCGTTTGGGTGATGATGACAACCGCGGCCTCGGCCGGCCCGCCGGCGGTGCGCGAGCTGCAGCCGTGGGGCGCCCAGCGCGGGCAGAGCGTGACGGTCACGGTCGTCGGCGACGCGCTGGCGCCTGGGGCTGAAGTGTTCTCGGGCGTGCCGGGGAAGCTTGAGGAACAACCCGGCGGCAACGCGGGCCAGCTCGTTTTCAAGCTCGACGTGCCGCCCGATGCGGCCGTGGGCGTCTACCCGATTCGTCTGCGAACGCCGGGCGGACTGTCGAACGAACTGCTCTTCAGCATCGGCGACCTGCCTGAAGTCGCCGAGACGGAACCGAACGACACGATGCCGGCCCCGACGCCGCCCGGAGCCGCGAACTCGCCGACGAGCGGTACGGCGACGCTGCCGGCCCTGGCGCTGGCCGCCACCGTGAACGGCGCCGCAGGCGGCGCCGATCAGGACGTTTTTCGCATCGCCGGCAAGAAGGGACAGCGACTCGTGGCCGAAGTCGAGGCGCAGCGGATTGGGTCGATGCTCGACCCGGCACTCCACCTTGTCAACGCGGCGGGCCGCGAACTGGCGCTGGCCGACGACACGGCCGGCCTCGGCGTCGATTGCCGTCTCGATTTGACGCTGCCCGACGACGGCGATTATTTTCTGATCGTCCACGACACCAAGTATTCCGCCGCGTCGCCCAATCACTATCGCCTGAAGGCCGGCTCGTTCGTCTACGCCGATGCGGTGTTCCCGCTCGGCTGGCAGCGTGGGCGCGAGCTAGACGTTTCGCTCGCCGGCGGCACGTTTGCGGCGCCGGTGACTCGAAAGGTCACGCCGACCGCCGTCGCCGGCGCCAACCGCGCGTTTGTGCCGCTGGCGACCGACAGCGGCGTCGGCCTGCTACCGGCGCGACTGGCGATCGGCGACGCGCCCGAGCTGCTCGAGCCCGACGCGGCCGACGATCGCTGGTTCCGCGACGCGGCGGTGATGAACGGCCGCATCGCCAAGCCAGGCGAGGTCGATCGCTACAAGTTTCCGGTGCAGCCGGGCCAGACATGGATATTCGAGGTTGATGCCGCATCGCTCGGCTCACCGCTCGATGCGCTGATTTCTGTACTCGGGCCGCAAGGCAACCAGCTTGCGTCGGCCGACGATGGGAATGGACTCGATCCGCGCGTACAGTTCCAGGCGCCCGGCGGCATCGATCACGTCGTGCTGGCCGTCGAAGACCTGCACCGGCGCGGCGCGGCGAACTTTGGATACCGCCTGAAGGCGCGGCCGGTACGCAGCGAGTTCACGCTGCAGGTCGCCTCGCCCGTCATCAACATCCCGCGCACGGGCGTGGCTGTCGTTCAGGTGAACGTCACCCGCAGCGCTTACAACGGCCCGATTCAGCTGGTGATTCCGGACTCAGTCGATGGAGTCACGGCCGAAGATGGCCTGGTCCCCGAAGGCGCCAACACGGGCACGTTGCTACTCTCGGCGGCGGCCGACGCGACGTTACGGGCGCTCGATCTCCAGGTCGCTGGTCAGGGCGGCCCGGCGGCCAAGCCGCTGCGTCGGCCGGCCAGTGCCGCCGGTCGCAGCCCGTTTGCGATGGCCGAGTCGTTTGCCGCACGCGTCCCGGCCGCGATCACCGAAGCGCCGCCCGTGGTCTTCACGGTCGCAGAACGCTCGATACGCATCGTGCATGGACACAATCGCTCGCTCAGGATCGCCGCGCAGCGCGGACCCGCGGCGACCGAGCCCATCGCCGTGAACGGCGTCGGCCTACCGCCCGGCGTTGTGGGCGGCACTGCTGGAACGATCGCCAAGGAGGCCAATGAACTGGTGTTCAACCTGCAATGTAGCCCCGAGAACCCCGTGGTCGCACCGTTCACCATGCAACTCACGGCGACAACCGCCGTCGCCGGTCGGCAAGAGACGATCCAACTCGCGCCAGTGCGAGTGGAGATCGGCCGGCCGTTTGCTCTTGAAGTTCTGAGCCAGACGATCACGATAGCGCCCGGCGGCAAGGCGATGATCAAGGCCGTCGTGCGTCGCGAATCGCCGTTCGACGGCGCCGTGAAAGTTGGCCCGGCCGGCGGGCTGCCCCAGGGCGTGTCGCTCGCGTCGGTCGAAGTCCCGAAGGGCGAATCGCTCGCGCTGGTGGAACTCGCCGTCGCCGACAATGCCGCACCGGCCGAGTTCGACCTCGCCGTCCGGGCGTCCACCGACATGGAAGGACGCAAACGCGACAAGGACTATGTGATCCCCGACACCCCGGTTAGAGTCAAGATCGGCCCAAGGCCATGAGGCTGCGATGTTCACGGCGGAAGACATACCGCCGCCCTGCTGAGACGGCCATTAGAGTCCTACTCGGTAACATGCCCGCGCCGTGCGCGCATGTTCGTGGCCGACGCTGCCAGCGTCGGCGGCGGACGCTGGCAGCGTCCGCCACGTGGGGTTGCGGGCGCAGCCCGCGTTAGGAGTGAAGCCTATGAAACGAAACAACAAGCCTTCCGTCATCCTTCAACCGCTGTTGGTGTTTGCGATCGGCGTGGTTGTGGTTGTGCCGTATGGCAGCGCGGCGGAACCGTCTGTGGCCGCCGACGGGCCAAAGATTGTGCGGCTCATGACCTATCCCGACTCGCTGACGTTCGAACACGCACGCGACGTGCGACACGTTGTTGTCCTGGGTGCGACGGAATCGGGAACGACTATCGATCTGACGGCGTCGGCCGAGTTCAAGTCCGAAGCCGGCAGCGTGCGAGTTGGGGCGGACCGATACTTCGAGCCGGTCAAGGAGGGGGTCGACAAGGTGATTGTATCGGCGGGCGGCCTGACGGCGAAGTTTCCGGTTGTCGTGCGCGGCATGGGCAGCCCGCCGGTCAGTTTCGTGCGAGATGTGATGCCCATCTTGTCGCGGCTCGGCTGCAACGCGGGCACCTGCCACGGGGCGCAGAAGGGCCGCAACGGGTTTCGGCTTAGTCTGCGCGGGTACGATCCGGCGTTCGATTACCAGTCGCTGATCGACGACCTCGCCGGCCGGCGGTTCAATCGCTCGGCGCCGGACGAGAGCCTGATACTGCTCAAGCCGACCCAGGGAGTTCCGCATGAGGGCGCCTTCGTGCTCGATCCGAGTTCGCGCGCCTACGCCACGCTCAGGCAATGGATCGCTGAGGGCGCCGCCAGCGACGTCGAAGTCACGACCCGGCCGAGCCGCGTCGAGATTCAGCCAGCCGCTCCAGAGATGACGAACCCCGGCGAGAAGCAATCGCTGGTCGTGATCGCACACTACGCCGACGGGACCTCGCGCGACGTTACCGCCGACGCCAACTTCTCGAGCACGGTCACCGACGTAGCGACCGTCGCGTCCGACGGCCTGGTCGCCGCCGTGCGTCGCGGCGAGTCGCAGATCGTCGTACGCTACGAAGGGCAGTTCGGCGTTGCAGGCGTCACCGTGATGGGCGACCGCACCGGGTTCCAGTGGCAAGACGTCGCCGAGAACAATTTCATCGACGCTCTCGTGTACAAGAAGCTCAAGCGGCTGAAGATTCTTCCCGCTGAACTCGCCAGCGACGCCGAGTTCATGCGACGCGTCTATCTGGATGTGACCGGAGTACCGCCGGGGCCTGACGAGGTGCGGGCGTTCCTGGCCGACACGACCGATTCGCGAGCCAAGCGAGACCGCCTCGTCGACGAGCTGCTCGAAAGCCCGGCTTATGTCGATCACTGGACCAACAAGTGGGCCGACCTGCTGCAGTGCAACAAGAAGTATCTCGGCGAGAAAGGCGTGTGGGCGTTCCGTAATTGGATTCGCCAGTCGATCGCGTCGAACAAGCCATACGACCAGTTCGTCCGTGAACTGCTCACGTCGGTCGGCGGCACGTTCGAGAACCCGGCGACGAGTTACTTCCGCGTCACGCGCGATCCGAACACAAACGCAGAGAACGTGACCCAGTTGTTCCTGGGCATCCGGTTCCAATGCAACAAGTGCCACGACCACCCGTTCGAGCGCTGGACGCAGAGCCAGTATTACCAGTTCGGCGCGTTCTTCGCTCAGGCGGCGATCAAGCCTGGCGCCGCTCCCGAAGACCAGGTCGTCTACGAGCGGCGCGACGGCGGCGAGGTCGCACACCCGAAGACGGGCCAGCCGGTCGCTGCGGTCTTCCCAGTCGGTCACGCCGGCAAGACGAGTGAGACCAAGGTGCGGCGAGCGATGATGGCCGAATGGATGACCGCGCCCGAAAACCCGTTCTTCGCCAAGTCGATGGCCAACCGCGTTTGGAGCTACTTTTTGGGCAAGGGCGTCATCGACCCGGTCGACGACATTCGGTCGTCGAACCCGCCGTCGAACCCGGAACTGCTCGACGCCCTCTCTGCCGACTTTGTGCGGAGCGGTTTCGACGTCAAGCACCTGATGCGCACGATTGCGAAATCGCGCACCTATCAGCACTCGATCAAGACCAACCGTTGGAACGAAGACGACGCGAACAACTTCTCGCACGCAGTCCCGCGGCGGCTCACCGCCGAGCAGTTGCTCGATGCGATTCACGTCGCGACCGGCTCGCAGCCGCGATTCCCCGGCGTGCCGGCCGGCTTCCGCGCGGCGAAACTGCCCGACACGAAACTGGCGGCGGGCGAGTTCTTCAGCCTGTTCGGATCGCCGCCGCGCGAAAGTCCGTGCGAATGCGAACGCAAGGGCGAAGTGTCGCTCGGCCAGACGCTGAATCTGATCAACGGCCCCACGATTGCCGAGGCGATCGTCGACCCGGCCGGCCGCATCGCTCAGTTGATGAAGTCGAGTCCAGACGACAAGAGGATCATCGACGAGTTGTACCTCGCCGTCCTCAACCGACCTCCCCGCGAAGACGAGGTCGCCAAGGTGCTGCCCCAACTCGCCGCCACCGAGAACAAGACCGAGGCGGCCCAGGACTTGATGTGGGCGCTGGTGAATAGTCCCGCGTTCTTGTTTAATCGCTGAACCCCAAAACGTCGTTGACCGATGAACCACGAGCGTAGACAATCTTCGCTCAGAACAGCCTGACCACGATTACAGGAGTACGAACCATGCTGTCGATTCCTGGACCACGAGCCAAGTTGTGTGACGGCTGGAGCCGCCGCGAGTTCATGCGAGTCGGCGGCGCGAGCATGCTGGGCCTGAGCTTGCCGCAGATTCTACGATTGGAGGCCGACGCGGCCACGTCGGCAAGCGGCATGATTTCCGCCAAGGGGCCGGGCGCAGGCACGGCCAAGCACGTGATCCTGCTCTACCTGCAGGGCGGGCCGAGCCACATCGACATCTTCGATCCCAAACCCGACGCGCCCGATAACATCCGCGGCCAGTTCAAACCGCTCGCGACCAAGCTGCCCGGCGTTCATATCGGCGAGCACATGCCCAAGCTCGCTAGCGTGCTCGACAAGGTCACGCTCATTCGGTCCGTAAGCTACACGCCCAACGGCCTTTTTAACCACACGGCCGCGATGTACCAAATGCTCACTGGCTACACTGCCGACAAGGTGTCGCCGAGCGGCCAACTGGAACCGCCCGCGCCAAACGACTATCCGAACGTCGGCTCGAACGTGATCCGCCTCAGGCCGATCGATACGCCGATGTTGCCCTTCGTCATGCTGCCGCGCCCGTTGCAGGAATCGAACGTCATCGGCAAGGCCGGCACGGCCGGGTTCCTCGGCAAGGCGTTCGACCCGTACTACCTGTATCCGCCGAACGCCGACGGCGACATGGCCGCGATGGACAAGGTCAAGGTGGATGACCTGACCCTGCGGGCCGAGATCAGCAAGCTGCGGCTGCAGAAACGGGCCACGCTCTGGAAGACCATCAATGAAGGCATGCCGGAGGTCGAGAAGGCGGTCAGCGGCTATGCGCTCGACAAGTACTATGAGCGGGCGTTCGACCTGATCATCTCCGGCCGCGCACGCGACGCCTTCGATCTGACGAAAGAACCCGACGCGATGCGCGACAAGTACGGTCGCCATCCGTTTGGCCAGAGCGTGCTGTTGGCGCGGCGGCTGATCGAGGCGGGTACGCGATTCGTCCAGGTGAATTGGCCATCGGTCGCGAACGGCGACCCGAACACGACCGCCTGGGACACGCACGCCGCCAACTTCGGCCCGCTTAAGAACCTTCACTGCCCGAAGCTGGATAGCGCACTGTCGTCGCTCGTCGAAGATCTCGACGCACGCGGACTCTTGAAGGAAACCGTCGTGCTGGCGATCGGCGAGTTCGGTCGCAGCCCGCGCATGGGCGTCAGCACATCGGGCAATTCGAACTCGCCCGACGGCCGCGACCACTGGCCCTATTGCTACTCGGCGGTCATGGCCGGCGGCGGCATCGGTCGCGGCGTCGTCTACGGCAAGAGCGACGAGCACGCCTCGTCGCCCAGCGAGAATCCCGTACATCCCACAGAACTGCTCGCCACGATCTACCACATGCTCGGCATCAGCCCGGAAACACTGGTCTACAACCACCTGAACCAGCCTCGCGAGTTGGTCCAGGCCAAGATCGTGCCGGGGCTGTTTGTGTAGTGGCCCAAGCATACGTCAAACGTGCCCGGTGCCCGCATCCTACTGCGAGTTTTGCGAACGCGGGCGCCTCGCGTGGCCGGCTCTGGAGCGACGAGCGACCGAGGGCTGGCGAATCACTACGTACGGCGCCGCCGCGACATTCACCCAGGTCGCGTCAGTACAATTCCGCCGACCTTGGACCCGCTTGTACATTGAGCATAGGAGGTTTCATGAACTCTGCAGCGCGCGTCGGATCACTCTGGACTGTTGCACCGCTGTTGGCCGTCACGGTCGCTCTTGTGGCTCTCGGCTACGCCCCGGATCGAGCACAGGCCCAAGACGTCGCGTTCCAGCCCGACGACGGCGAACGCCGAGCGGCTGCGATGATTGGCGACGGCGCGCTCCGCGCTCACATTCGTTACCTGGCCGACGACCTGCTCGAAGGCCGCGGACCCGGCAGCCGCGGCGACCTGCTGGGCCAGCGCTACATCGCCACGCAGTTCGAATTGATGGGCCTCAAGCCGGCCGCGCCCGGCGGCGGATGGTTCCAGCCCGTGCCGCTGGTCGGAGTCACCACGCACGTCCCCGACACCGTCAGGTTTCGTAAGGGCGATGACTCAGTGGCGCTGCGCTATCGCGACGACCTGATCGCCACAAGCGGTCTGGTCAAACACAAGGTGGCCGTGCGCGACGCCGACGTCGTCTTCGTCGGCTACGGCATCCAGGCGCCGGAATACCGGTGGGACGACTTCAAGGGCGTCGACGTGCGCGGCAAGGTGTTGCTCATCATGAACAACGATCCGGCCGGAGATCCCAAGCTGTTCGCCGGCAGGACGCGGCTGTACTACGGCCGCTGGGACTACAAGTACGAACAAGCTGGCCGCGTCGGCGCCGCCGGAGCGATCATCATTCACACGACCCCGTCGGCCGGTTATCCGTGGCAAGTGGTGCAGACGTCGTGGACGGGCGAGGAGTTTGAGCTGCGAGCCGCCGATGGCCCGCGCGTGCCGCTGCGCGCGTGGGTGACCGACGATGCCGCGCGCCGGATCGCGACGCTCGGCGGGTCCGACCTCGACAAACTGCGCGAGCAGGCCGAGAGCCGCGACTTCAAGCCGGTCCCGCTCGGTGTGCAACTTTCGATGGACCTGACCTGCGACATCCGCGAACAAGACACCGCCAACGTGCTGGGCCTGCTCGAAGGCAGTGACCCACAGCTCAAGCGCGAGATGATCGTGTACACGGCCCATCACGATCATCTCGGCATCGCGGCCGAGGGGGTCGCCGGCGCCGACCGCATCTACAACGGGGCCGTGGACAACGCATCGGGCACGGCGGCGCTGCTCGCGCTGGCCCGGGCCTATCGCCACCTGCCGAAGCCGCCCGCCCGGTCCATTCTGTTCGCGGCGGTCGGCGCCGAGGAGCAGGGGCTGCTCGGCTCGGAACATCTGGCCGCTCATCCGCCCGCCGCACCCGGCTATCTTGCCGCGACCATTAATATTGATGGAGTGAACATCTGGGGCCGCACCCGCGACGTGAACGTGATCGGTCACGGCAAGAGCAGCCTCGACCGCCTCGTCGATTCCGTCGCAAGACTGCAGGGCCGCGTGGTCACGCCCGACCAGTTCCCCGACCGCGGCTTCTACTACCGGTCCGATCAGTTCAGCCTCGCGAAGATCGGCGTACCCGGCGTGTACCTGCACTCGGGCATCGACGTCATCGGCAAGCCCGACGGATGGGGCAAAGAGCAGCAGGAAAAATGGGAGGCGACTCGTTATCACCAACCGAGCGATGAATACAGCGACGACTGGGACCTCTCAGGCGCGGTCGAGGACGTGCAGCTTCTCTTCTACGTCGGCCTGCGCGCCGCGACAGACCGTGCGATGCCCCAGTGGAACCCCGGCGATGAATTCGAAGCGGCCCGACGCGACGCGATCGAAGGCCGCAAAGGCCGTTGAGGCATTCCAGATCGGAATCGGCGGTGGCCTCCAAACCGAATCTGCCGTACACTTGGCCGGCTGCCGACAGACCTGGTGTGAGCCGAAAATGATGCTCTTGGAAACCGCTCGTTCCGCCTTGATTCCGCTCCGAGCTCCCACAATCATGGCGACCGCCGTTGCGTAGTCGTGTCGCCCAGTTGAGCGACCCCGGCAGTCAGCATACGTCCGGGGAAACTGAGTGAGCCACCATGATCAAGCACACAGTGGACGGCGGCGTCATTCGTATCGAGACCAACGCGCTGAAGGCCGAGGTGCGCACCGAGGGCTACACGTCGGGCGTGGCAGCCGGCACGCTCGTCGACAAGAAGACCGGGGCCAAGGACCTTGGCTTCGGACTCGCGATTGTGGACTTTCTGTTGGAGCCGGGCGAGCCTGGCCGTGCTCCGGAGCCAGGTCAGTATGAGTTCGGCGGCAAGTTTACCGCCGTACACGGCCACATCGCGAAACGCTACGCGGCCGGACCGCAGATCTGCACTCAGGCCAAGAAGTTGCCGTTCCAGGTGGTCGAGGGCGACGGCTTTCTTGTCGTTCGCCAGTGGTTCACGTGGCATCAGGCGTTCGCGCCCCACCAGGCCGGGTCGGTCTGGGAGCAGACGCTCGTGTTCCCCGACGACACGCGCTACTTTCTGAGCGCCGATCGGGTGACGACGGTCTGTGAGTCGAAGACGTTGTTTCTGCGAGTCGACATGCCGGGCCACATCAAGCATCGAGCCGGCGACACGTTCGAGCACGTGTACCTGAGTTACGGCGATCAGGTGCTGCCCTCCACCGACTTCGTCATGGACTTTCCGCCGGACAGCGGCAACCTGTACCAGCGTGGCAAACAACCGGCGCCGCAGCGGTTCATTCGCGCGTACCAGATCAAGAGCGACGAGCGGCCAGGCCCGTGGCTGGCCGGCATGACGCTGGAACCGTCGGACGTCTATGAGGCGTGGTGCCATCAGCGTGGCTACGTCTGCATGATCGAGGAGTTGGGAGGGCGGCCGACCAAGCCGGGCGACACATTCGGCGCGGCGTACGTCGTCGGCTGGTTCGACGACATTGCCGCGATGCGATCGGCCTACGATCGTTACTACGGCTGGAGCGGCATCGAGCTGGCCGGGCCGGCCGAGCGTCCTACCGGCTTTGTCGGAGTGAAACAGGGAGAGTTGAAGCCTGTCCGCCGCTGAGCCGGGCTTGGTACCGCTCCACACTGAAAGGGGTTTGAATTCGTTTAACCCGCAGCCGCAGGCGAGGCACAACAAACGCCAGCCACGCCTCGCCTGCGGCTGCGGGTTAAACGACCGAAGCCGATTTCAGACCCTATTCAGTGTGGAGCGGTGCTTAGAGGCGGTGTTCGACATGTTCCGCGAAGTACTCTGCTTTTCCGCGAGTTGTTCCTCATGCCTGGACGAGTCGACGATCGGTACCTGCGGAGTTCTGAGACCATCGCGAACGTCGGCGCTCAGGTTCGTCGCGGTGAACGAAGCTGCGTCGATGTCGTCGAGTCGTGCCTGGCCCGCATCGAAGAGTTGGAGCCGCTGGTGCGTGCATGGGTGATCGTCGACCGAGCCGGCGCGCTCGACCAGGCGCGGCGGCTCGACGCGGAACTCGCGGCGGGCAACTGGCGTGGGCCGCTGCACGGTATTCCGATCGGCATCAAGGACCTTGTCGACGTGGCGGGGTTCGTGACGGCCGCCGGTTCGCCGCTGCTGGCAGACAATGTCGCGGCTCGCGACGCGACGCTCGTCGCGCGGCTGCGACAGGCCGGCGCAGTGATACTCGGCAAGACGGTCACGACGCAGTTCGCCAGCTTCGATCCGCCGGCGACGCGAAACCCGTGGAACTTCGAGCGCACGCCGGGCGGCTCGTCGAGCGGGTCGGCGGCGGCCGTCGCTTGCGGCATGTGTCTCGGCGCGATCGGGTCACAGACGGGCGGCTCGATCACCCGCCCCGCATCGTACTGCGGCGTGGCTGGCTGCAAACCGACCTACGGACGCGTGAGCACGGCCGGCATCATGCCGCTCGCCCCGAGCATGGATCATCCGGGACCGATCGGACGTTCAGTACATGATCTGGCGATCCTTCTCGACGCGATTGCTGGTCCCGACGCACGCGATCCGCTGTGCTCCGCGCAACCGTACGCGCGGGTCGCGGAGCAGTGTGTCGCGACCCGCCACATCGCCGATGACGCAGCCAACGACGCGGAGCATCGTGCCGCACGCGAGCGTCCGCCTCGCCTGGGCGTCCTGCGCGGCTTATTCTGGGACCTCGCCCACGAGTCGGCACGCGAATCATTCATGCTCGCGATCGGCAAACTGAAGTCGTGTGGGGCAACCGTCAGCGAAGTCGCCTTGCCGGCCAGTTTCGCCGATGTGCTGCGATCGCACCGGGTGATCATGTCGGTGGAGGCTGCGGCAGAACACGGACCGCAGTTCCGGCAGCACCCCGAAGAATACCTGCCGAAGATTCGTGGACTCGTCGAAGAAGGACTGCACGCCGCGGCTCCGGATTACGTCCGAGCGAAACGGCGCCAACAGGTCTTGAGTCGCGACATTCTCACATGTTTCCGAGGCGCCGACGTGCTTGTCACCCCCGCCGCGCTCGGACCCGCCCCCGACGCTTCGACGACCGGCGACCCGGCGTTCAACTCGCCCTGGAGCTTCACCGGGCTTCCCACTGTATCGTTCCCGCTCGGGCTGGCCGACGACGGGCTGCCGGTGGGGATTCAGTTGGTTGGACGTTCGTTCGGCGAACTCGATCTCATGCTCGGTGCCTTGTGGTGTCAACAGACTTTGAACGTAGGCCGCCGAAAGGACGCCGACGCTGCCGGCTAGAATCTTGGTTGACTCTCGCCACTTCGTTGGGTCTAATTTCTATCATTCCGCCAAGCCGAGTGTTCTTGTCGTCGGCCGCGTGTGCGCGCAAGGTGAACTTGGTTGTGGACTCTTACCTTTCATTTGGAGGGATGTGTCATGAATCGCAGGCATCGTGGTTTCACGCTCATCGAGTTGTTGGTTGTGATCGCCATCATCGCCGTGCTCATTGCACTCTTGCTGCCTGCTGTGCAAATGGCCCGCGAGGCGGCGCGCCGAAGTCAGTGCCGCAACAATCTGAAGCAGATCGGTCTGGCTCTGCACAATTACCACGACACCCACTCGATGTTCCCAGGCTCGGTGAGTCGCTGGTTCAGTGGTGTTTTCGGCACCGCCAATTGGTGTCACGGCGGATACTCGTTCCACGCGTCGCTTCTCCCGTTCATGGAGGGCGATTCGATCTACAACGCCATCAATTTTAATTTCCGACCGAACAGCCCGACGAATTGTGGGATAGCGAACTTTCCCGGAGGTAACACGACGGCCCGACAGCGGATCGTCGAGGGATTCCTTTGCCCGTCGGATCCGGGTGACGCGGCGAAGCGAAACAACTATGGAGTGAACGCGGGCGTCTGGTCGGCGCTCGATTCCGCCGCGCTGGCCGGACAACTCGGGCCACGATCCGGATTCGGCAGTACGCACGTGCGGTTTGGCCGCAAGGTTTCGGATATTCTCGATGGTACAGCGAACACGGCAGCGTTTTCAGAACACGTCGTGCCACGTGGGCGCTCGCAAGTCTTGGACAAACTTACCCAAGTCCGCGGTGGGTTTGCTGCAGTGCGGACCGTGGCTGGTCTAGAGGCACTCCAGCAGAGTTGTTTGAACAATGCGGGAACGATCGATACGCGTTACACCGACACCGGAAGCGGCGACGACTGGATTTTCCACCAAATGCTCGACGGCACCATCTACAATCACGGGCTCCCGCCAAATCGGGCCATGTGTGTTCCGGCGGGTCGTAGTAGGCCAAGGCGGGCCGGATCGGTGGGCGGGACGTTGTGGAGCTTGCGCCCGCCTAGTTCTCGGCATCCTGGCGGCGTGAATGTACTGATGGCCGACGGAACCGTTCGATTCGTAAGCGAAAACGTCGACCTGACGGTTTGGATGGGCGTGGCAACTGTCTCAAACCAGGAAACGATCGATAATTCTGCGTTCTAACGGCTCGGATATATTGGGCCGGGGCAGCATGGGAAAGGAAGGTACAGGATGAAAACGGTGCAAACCGCGCGACTCCTCGCGCTCATTGGGATGCTTGCCCTGACTGCGGGGTGCGGCACGTCGCCGCCAGCAACTACCGGCAATTCATCGTCATCCGACCCGGCGCAATCGTATGACGCAGTGTCCGGCGGTGCTCCGTCGAGTCAGGCGTCAGGGCCCGATGCTGCGGGCGGCGGACCCGGTGCGGTTACTGACGCTCAACTTGCCCCGGGCCAGGGCACGAATGACCCGGCTGCGGGTGGCAATCCGTAACGCGGCGCTCAAATAGAACTATACCGCACGCCGCTCGTTTGACTCGTATAACGCGGAGCCGCAGGCGACCGCAGGTGCACAGTCCCAGCCATGTTCTGCCGGTGCCTCCGGCTGAGCGTTAAATGAAACGTCTCATTGATGGCCGCGTGCGGTATAGTTGCGAGGTTCGCGAACGACTACTGTTCGACCTGATTTCTGGTCGACCAGCGTATGCGAAACACCGCTTGGCCAGCGTATCTCTAGCTGATCGATCCGCTTGGCTGTGCCGATGCCGATGAGTGGTCGGAGATCGTGCGCCGCCAGATAACTGCGCCCGCCGACGAGTTGGTGCGTGAGCATTCGCTCTCCCACTGTGGCCCGCAGTTCCGATCCCATTGCATTGCGATTGCTGGCAACTCCGACCAACGCCACTCGCAGCCAGTGCGTGGCGGCGCTCGATTCGTTCTTTAGGAGGGCCGCCGATTCGCCGTTGTGGTTCACGGCGATATCCATGCGGCCATCGTTGTCGTAATCGGCGAACGCGGCGGCCCGGCCGACGTGGCGTTGCTCGAAGTACTCCCCCGCAGTTCGCGCGTCGCATTCTGCAAACCGCGCGCGGCCGTTGCCCAGAAAAAGCTGTGCGGGCTGGCGGTACGGCTCGGCGAATCCGTGAATCTCCGGATTGCGGTCGACGTGTCCGTTGGCGACGAACACATCCAAGTGCCCGTCGTTGTCGACATCGAACAGGCCGCAGCCGAAACCGAGCCGGAGAAAGCTGGGGCGCCCCAACCCAGACCGCGCCGAAATCTCCCGGAACGCGAGACTACCGTCATTGCGAAAAAGACTGTTCGGCTCGTGAAAGAAATTCGTGACGAACAGGTCGAGTCGCCCATCGCCGTCCACGTCGCCGGCATCGACGCCCATCCCTGCCTGAGCCATTCCGTCGGCACTCAGGGCGCTTCCGGTGAGCAAGCCTTGCTCTTGGAACCGGCCGCCCCCTAGGTTGCGAAACAGCAGATTGGGCGACCGATCGTTGGCCACGTATACGTCTGACAGTCGGTCGCCATCCAGGTCGGCGATGACGACACCGAGCGCGCGGCCCGGCTCGACGCGAAACCCCCACGCCTGCGTTGCGTCCGTGAAGCGGCCCTCACCGCCGTTGCAATACACCGCGTCCGACTGCGCCGCGAATTTCACGGGCGAACAGACGGTCCGAATCTTGTGACGCGGATCACCGCAGTAGGGGTACCTGTCGAGAGGCATATCCAGATAGTTGCAGACGTACAGATCGAGATCGCCGTCGCCATCGAGGTCTCCCCATGCGCAGCTCGTGCTCCAGAGCGGACAGTCCGTGCCCGACCAAGTCGACACGTCCCGAAACGTTCCGTCGCCGTTGTTGTGGAAGAGCCGATTCGCGCCCAGGTAATAGCTGACGTAGAGGTCATCGAAGCCGTCGTTGTCAGAATCGCCGACGGCACAACCCTGTCCGAAACCCGGCGGACAACTCCAGGCGTTGCCGGTCACGTCTTCAAATGAGCCATCACGCCGGTTGCGATAAACGTGGTTGATTGGCTGGCGTTCCGGCGGCTTCCCGTTGGGCATCGGCGCCGAGTTGATCAGGACGAGGTCCAGATGGCCGTCACCGTCGATGTCGATCCAGCCGGCGCCACTGCCGATCGTCTCACTGATGAATTGTTTGTCCGTGACGGGATCGAAGTGCTGAAAATGGATTCCGGCAGAAAGCGTGACCTCGGCGAATCGTACGCCGCTGGCGGGCTGGTCCATGTTCCCACGGTCCGTGGCGGTCGTGCGCGATTCAGGGTCGACGGGGCGCTGACGCGCGGTATCCGATGGCCTCGCTTGCGTGCAAAGCGCCGTGACGAAGACGGACGGGCCGATCAGGCAGAGACACGCCGTGGCGGTTACGATCTTCATTCCCGGCTCTCCGTGAGCGCCGGATCGAGGTCGGTGTGCTCGGTTCCCGTCAATCGAGCGAGCAGTTGGCGGGCGGCGGCATGGTCAGGTTCGCGGGCGAGCACCGCCGTGATGTGCCGCGCGGCCTGGGCGCTGTCGCCCAGTTCGAGGCAAACAGCGCCTGCCGCCGCGTGCGACTCGACGTCCGTGGGGTCCTCTTCAATGTGATCCAGTAGGTCACGCAATCGCCGGCGGAGCTCTTGCACCGCACTCCATCGGTTCAGCGGCTCGGCGGCGTCGTCGTCGCGGCCGAGTCGCTTCAGGGCCGAAGCCAGGTTGTACAGCGCCGAATCGCTTCGCGGATCGAGTTGCACCGCACGACGCAATAGGTTCGCGGCCGACTCAAAGTCACCATTCTCTAGGTCGATCTTTCCCGATTCGACCAATGCGGCGGGCAGGTTGGGATGCGCGTCGATGAGGCGTTCCAGAAGCGAACGAGCGGCCACGACATCACCGGAGTCCGCCTCGCAGCGAGCCAGCAACAACATGACCGTAGGATTGTTCGGCTCTTCCGTGTCACATTGGCGTAGGATTCGGCTGGCGTGGTCCAGTTGGCCGAGCTCCCGGAGCGACGACGCTAGCTTTGTGCGGACTTCGAGGTTGTCGCGGTCCAACTCAACAGCCCGACGGAATGCCTCAGCTGCCTTTCCGTAGTCCGGTGCCTGAACCCACATGTCGCCGCACAGGGCATGGGGCAACGGATTCTCCGGGTCGAGCATCGTCCAAGTGTTCAGATCGCGAAGTGCCTCGTCCATCTCGAACAGGTTGAGGTGCAAGAACGTCAGCGCAGAGATCGTCTCCTTCGTCGGGCGCGACTCTAAGATTGGCTTGGCCTCCTGGAAACGACCGAGGTCAAAAAGTGCCAACCCCCGCTCCATGTCCAACTCTGCGGACTCAAGGCCAAGTTCGGCGGCCAAGGCCGCGTATTCCAGCGACTTATCTGGCACCCCCATGAGCCGGTATGATCGGGCCGCCAGGTAAAGGAGTTCCGCCTCGCGCCAGCCCGACTGAATCAACTCGCGAAGCACGTACAACGCCGACGCAGCGTCGCCTTGTTCCAAGTAGGACTGGGCGGATTTCACGCGGGCGCGGTATTGGCTCGCCCCTCGGTATCGAAACCCTAGGATGGCCGTAGCACCCAGGAAAAGACCGATCAGAATGACAAGGCGTCGCGTGGGATTCACGTTCGATACTTCCTGGCAACTTCCGTTGGGCAAAAGTCACCAAGCTTCATGTCACATGAATCGTCGTGCCCACGTGCTCGCCCTCGAGCGCACGAGTCAGGTTGCCGGCGGTCAGGCCGTTGATCACCTGGATTTCCTTTACGTGGACGGCTCGTAACATATTCTCGAGCACCACGCGCTCGACGACCAGATCGTCGAGATCGAGTTCGAGCAGTTCCTGCACGCTGATCCGCGGGATGAACTTGGCCCGCGGGTTTTTTTTGGGGTCGTCGGTGTAGAGGCCGTCCTCGTCCTTGACGAAGATCACCGATCGGGCGCCCAGGAACTCGCCGGTCAGGTATACGCCCGAGTCGGTTCGGTTCGCCGGAATGCGGCCGCTCTTCGACGGCTTTTCCCAATACTCGTACGGCGGCATGCCGACCATGATCGGGATGCAGCCGACGCGAAAATAGAGCGGCAGCTTCTCGAAATCTTCGGGATTGAGATAAACGCCGCCGTGCCTCGCCAGCAACATCTGCAAGATGCGTGCGTTCTGCCGACTGGTGGAAACGCCCACGGCGGCCAGCACGCCGGTCGGCAGGTCGAGGTCGAGCGCGACCGAGTAGGCGTGGCGGGCGCGCGTGCCCCCCCCCGCGCCGATCAGGATGTTGTGTTTCCTGGCACAGGCGGCGATCTCTTCGACCAGCGGAAAGACAGCCGCGCGGCCCCGGTCCATCACGCTCTGGCCGCCGACCTTGATCACGTTCACATCGGGCAGCACGCGGATTGGCTCGTCGTACTGTTTGCCGTCGAGCAGTCCGCGGGTCAACGAGGCGCTTCCCAGCGGTGTGTCGATCGTTTTACGCTGTGGGACCCTTGTTCGTGTGCCGTTACTTCGCACGATTGTTCCTCCCTGCACGACGAGCGGCCAAGCCGTTGCGTGAAGCCCGGGGCAGCGGGCCGGCATGGATAATCGTGCCCACGTGTTCGCCGTCGAGCGCACGCCGCAACAACGTGGGTTTTAGTCCGTTGATGATCTGCACCTGCCTGATGTGCCGCGCGCGGGTTAATGTCTCTACCACCGATCGCTCAATGATCAGATCGGGCAGGTTCATTTCAAGCAATTCCGCCGCGCCGACTGACCGGATCAGTTTCGCCTTCGGATCTTTCTTTGGATCAGCGGTGTACAATCCGTCTTCGTCCTTGAGAAAGATCATCGAGCGGCCACCGAGGACTTCGCTGACCATGAACATTCCGAGGTCTTCGCCGTGGGCCGGCACTCGGTCGTCGCCCGTCGGTGGTTCCCAGTAGTGATACGGCGGCATACCGGTCATGATCGGGATCATGCCGGCTTCGAGCCACAGCGGCAGGTCGAGGAAATGGTCCTTGTTCAGCGTGATGCCCTTGTGTTTGGCCAAAAGCGACTGCAGCAGTCGTGTGTTCTGTTCGTCGACGGCGCCGGCCACCATGGCCATGCCACCCAGCGGGATGCCGAGGTCGAGGCAGATGTGATAGGTGTGTCGGACGCGCGCCCCGCCTCCCACGCCCACGATGATCTTGTGCTTCTTGCGACAGTGCACAATTTCATCCACCAGTGGAAACAACGCCGCCTTGCCACGGTCTAGCAAGCTCTGGCCGCCGAGAACTACCACGTTCACGTCGGGCAGAATGGCGAGTTCCTGTTCCGTTTCGGTCGATTCCATCACCTTCTTATCTAGCAGCGACTCACGCATTAACTTGCTCGGAATGTGCGTGCGTCGCGGTCGTGACCGCGTGCCTGCCAAGCTCATAGGTTCGCTCCCAATGAAAAGATGAATGAGTTACAAGCGAGATTCAGTGTACAGGCCCAGCCGCCGGGAAACAACGCGGCGACGTCGCGTCCGACGGGAGAGGGAGCCGACAACTTGACGCTGCCGCAAGTCGCTGATGCGAGCAACTATTCGTTGCCCCCGTCCTTGTTTTCGGCCGCGGGTTCGGCCGGCATTTCTTCGGCCGGGGCGGCCTTGGGTTTCTCGTCGTCGGTGGGCTTGGCGGCTGGTTTCTTGTGTAGCAACGGTTCCTTGTTTTCTTTTTCATGCAGGCACACGACGAGGCCGGTCTTAGTTACGAAGTACAGTCGGTCCGTCGACTCGTTGCGCACGTGGAAATCGAACTCGTGCTGGTCCCACATTCCCAACAGGCGGCCGACCGTGCGGTCGAGTATCACAAGCCGGCCGTACCGGTCGGCGGCGTAGATGCGTTTCGCGCTGGCTGCGACGAATTCGTCAACTCGTGGGTAAGCCCACGCGAGTGTGCCCGTCTTGGCGTCCAGCTTGTGAATGCCCGAGTCCTCGGGGGTCATGTACAACTCGTCGCCGATCACAGCCACCGGGTCGTGGATCTCGGCTCCGGCCGAGTGTCGCCACAGGGTTGCGCCAGAGCGCACGTCGACCGAGTAGAGGTGATAGTCGCGCGAGGCAAGTAACACGCTGCGCTGCCAGGCGCGGAGCGGCGCCGTGAGCGGGAACTTCGTGGTGTAACGCACGGTTGGGTTGCGGCTCGCCGCTTGGAAGATGCACATCATGCCGTCTTCGCTGGCGCACGCGATCCACTCCTCGACCAGCACGGCGGGCATCGAGACCGTGGTGTTCATCTGGTAGAACCACTGAAGCTCGTGTGTCACCGCATCGTAGACGTAGATGCGGCCGTCGCCGGTGCTGACCAGTACGCGCTCTTCATCTGCGGCCGGCGCCGCATTGGGTGCTTCGGGCAAGCGGACCGACCACAGTTGTGAGCCGTCGTCGCGATTCAGCCGATACAGGTTCGCTCCGCTGATCACGAACACAGCCTCGGAGTTGATTGCGCTGCCCGATTGCCCGGGCAGCGGGCGCCCGAGCTGCGCCGTCCAGATCATCTTGCCGCTCTCGCCATCCATCACGTGCAGGCGCGACGCATTCGTCTGCAGGTGTAACTGGTTGCCGACCACACTCGCGCTGACGACCTTTTCGCGAACGCCATCGACGGGCGCCTGGCCGTACCAGCGACGCACAAGACCGTGTCGTCCCGACTCAGCGTCGGTCGGCAGCAGCTTGCGAAGTCGATCCTGTGCGTTCGCATGTGCGGCAACGAGCATCAGAAGGAGTGGCGTTAAAAGGTAGTGTCGGCGCACGAGAATCTCCTCGTTCGGATCAAAGGCGCAGCAATACCGCTTCAAGGCGGAATCCAACTTCGCGAATCAACTTTACACCCACGCAACGTTTAGGTCAAACATGGCAGGAACTCGTCGACGATTCGCCAGCCCCGCGCTGACGGGTCCGCGCGAGTCCGGGTTCCGGTCGTGCTCGATCTGCTGGGTTTGACGGTTCGCCACGTCAGGGCTATCCTCCGGTCGATCAAGACGGCCCCGCGCGGACAGGAGTAACATGAGCGACACAGATATCTTTGGCGTAGCGATCGCCGCTCAGCAGAAGCTCGAAGGGTTGAGACGGGCTGGGGTTCGACATCATCGCCGGCTAACCCGGCACGCCGCCGGAACCACCGGACCAAGGCAGCCGGCGGCCACGGCGCCACGTGGGCCATCGCCAGCGCTTGCGGCGAGTACGCTGGACAACTCGGGCATTCCAGTCGAGCAATTGACGGTCATCGCTGCCGAGGTCGCCGCGTGTACCCGCTGCGCCGAGCTTGCTCGTTGCCGCACTCAAACGGTGTTCGGCGTCGGAAAGGCGACCGCGGACCTCTGCTTCGTGGGTGAGGCGCCGGGTGCCGACGAAGACGCGAAAGGCGAGCCGTTTGTCGGCGCCGCGGGGCAATTGCTGACTCGCATCATTGCCGCGATGGGCATGGACCGAAGCCAGGTCTACATCTGCAACGTGCTCAAGTGCCGGCCGC
>Ga0185317_100004_pt1 | contig 140165 bp, 77 predicted proteins | sample DevilsHole_FD_128020 | JGI IMG/M metagenome (GOLD analysis project Ga0185317, IMG submission 128020) | Groundwater microbial communities from Devils Hole, Nevada to study Microbial Dark Matter (Phase II) - Devils Hole (SPADES assembly)... | ecosystem: Environmental > Aquatic > Deep subsurface >...
TTGCTGACGCTTCGGGTTTGTGTGGCATAGGGAAGTTATTTTGGACCAAATCCTTATCCCAGAAAATCCCGCGAATCATCGGCCGCAGGCGCAGTCATGAGTCGGTCCCGCCGCGCTGATTCCGAACCATCGCGTCCAGCGCCCGCCAGCCGTCGAGTTGAGCGGGTGTGAGCGTGACTGGGCGGCCGGCGGTGACGCGATGTTCCACGGCACGCAGCCAGCGGCGGGTCGCACGCGGCAGGTTCACGTGCTCATTGACCACCAGGCCGTTGACGAGCTGTCGATGGTGGCGGTGGTAGATGCGCAGCTTTTTCGCCATGTGCAGCTTGTACCCCTCGTCCTCGACGATCAGTTTGGTCAGCCGGATCACGGCGTGGACCGCTTCGGGGCTGTCCTCCGCGAATGAGAATGTGAGGTCGTCGGCATACCGCGTGTACATGGCGTCGAATTGTGCGGCGAGTGCGTTGAGTCGTTCGTCGAGTACGTAGTTCACCAGATTGCTCAGCCGCGGGCTGGTCGGTGCGCCCTGCGGCAATCCGCCGGCGTGGGTGCAAAGACGAATTAACAGATCGCTTGCGTCATCCCCCCAGCCAATCGCGAGGAAAAACTCGCGCACTCGTGCGGCGGCGGTCGAGGCAAAGAAATCTTTCACATCCATGCGCACGACAACGGATCGGCGCACGTGCCAGGCCGCGTTGGTAACGATCGACTCGCCGCGCTCGAAACCGGTCGCCGCCTCGTGACAAACCAGCCGGTCGAGCAAGCGGCGAAGAATGCGCCGTTGTAGACTTTTGAGCGCTGGTTCCGGTGCGAGAACCCGGCGCACGCCGCCCGACCGTTTCGGAATGTCGAATGGCCGGTACACGGGCCGCACGGCTCGCAGCTCTTCGACGCTGGTCCCGATCCGCCGGGCCAATTCATCGACGCCGCGGCCGCCATTCCCGCGCCGACTCATCCCCAAGAGGCGTCGCACAAAATCGCCCAGACCCATGTCGCAATCTCCGCGCGCGAGGTGTAGGTAACCTACGGCTACGAGGACGGAACCATTGTGGGCGTGACGTCACGTCTTGATGCCGGCGTCGTCATTGTCGGCTCTGGCGCCGGCCAACTTCGCGAAGGACAGGAGGTAGTCGCGCGGCCTGCGCCACGAACAAGCGGCGGATAACGGAACACGACACTGGCTTGGTCGCGCGAAGGCACGAGTCCGATACGGCCAGGAAAAGTTCAACGACAGAATCAATCTTGCCGAAACTAACGAACAAGCCGGATCGCGTTCCGGCGAAACGGAGAAGTCATGGCAAGGATGCCGAAGGCGATCGGCCTGCAGCGTCTGGTAACTGGTGCGTTTCTCATCGGTCTAGCTGCTGGCTGCCGCAACGCGCCGACCGCCCGTTCAAGTGCGTCCGTTTCTTGGCACAAACCGCACTCGTCCGCCACGAGTTCTGCTGGCGTCGCGCCTGACGGACATGACGGACATGCGTCCGGCGACATCGTCCAGGCGAGCGCCCAGGCTGCCGCGCAGGACGCGCCGATTGACCTGCCGACCGCCTTGCGTCTTGCCGGCGCCAACAACCTGCAGGTTCAGTTTGCCCAGTATCGCCTGGCCGAAGCACACGCCCGGCTCGAAGGCGCCGAAATTCTGTGGCTTCCGTCGCTCTCGGCCGGCCCGTTGTACAACAAGCACGACGGCCGCATTCAAGAGACGCGCGGCGATGTTCTCGAGGCGAGCCGCAACTCAGCGTTCATTGGCGGCGGCCCCACCATGTCGTTCCACGTCGCCGACGCGATCTACGAGCCGCTTGCTGCCCGCCAGGTAGTTCGTGCCAACGAAGCCGCGCTGGCCCGTGCCACCAATGACACGCTGCTCGCCGTCGCTCTCGCGTACCTCGATCTCTTGCAAGCCGAGTCGCAACGGGCAATCTCCAGCCAGGACGTGGAGAACGCCCGTCAGCTTGTGCAACTGACCGAGGCGTTCGCCAAGACCGGCCAGGGGCTCGAGTCCGACGCGGCGCGGGCCCGCAACGAACTGGCCACGCGCGATCGTGAAGTGATTGAAGCGGAAGAGGCCGTGCACACGCGGTCCGTTCGCCTGGCCAACCTGCTGCGACTAGACCCATCCGTCACTCTGCGTCCCGTCAACTCCGAGGTAGCGCCAGTCATGCTGGTCTCCGAAGACAAGCCGCTCGCGGAACTGATCCGACAGGCTCAAGGCGTCCGTCCCGAGACCGAAGAGCAGTCGGCACTCGTCGAAGCCGCGTTGGCTCGCCTCGAGCAGGAATGCATGCGTCCGCTCATTCCGCGACTGCTGGTCGATTTCAGCGCCGGCGGCTTCGGCGGCGGCGCCGGCTCGCACTTCGCTGATTTCAGCGACCGTACCGACTTCAGCGTCTTGGCCGCGTGGGAGCTGCGCAACCTGGGTCTCGGCAACCGATCGCTCCAGCGGCAACGCGAGGCCCAACAACTCCAGGCCGAAACGGCGCGGCAACTGATTCAAGACCTGATCTCGGCCGAGGTCGCCGAGGCGTACCATCAGGTCCACGAACGTCGACGGCAAGTCGAGGTCGCTCAGAAGGGCGTGGACGAGTCGCTCCGATCACTGGAGCTGAACATGAACCGCATCCGCGGCGCCGAGGGCCTGCCGATCGAGGTCCTTCAAGCCGTCCAATCGGTCGCCGCCGCGCGTCGCACCCACCTCGCCGCCGTCACCAACTACAACCGCGCCCAATTCCAACTCCTGCGCGCCGTCGGCCAACCTGCCGCCGCCGAGTGAGCCGAGACTCTCGAACAATGATCGACATGGCGAAACAGTTGCCCTAGAGTCGGGACGGCCCGGGACGGCCAAGTCGCGTTGACCCCTTTGGGCCAACTCCCTATCTTACGCCGCCCTAAGAATCAACCCTGGCGATCGGTCGCGGGAAGCCGACTCGATTGCCCAAGGGTATTTGTGCCGATCTTGGGAAGGAACCCGAACTCATGTCGCGCGATCTCATCTCGCTCGTCAATGCTCTCGGCGCGCCTCGCGTGTTGGTCGTGGGCGACGTCATTCTCGACCGATACACGTGGGGCGACGCCGAACGTGTCAGTCAAGAAGCGCCCGTTATCTTGCTGCGCGCGGACAAGCGCGAGCAACGGCTGGGCGGCGCGGCCAACGTGTGCAATCTGCTGCGCGGGCTAGGCGCCCGGCCGACGCTGGCGGGCGTCGTGGGGGACGATGACGACGCCGACCAGGTGCGCGACGAGCTGCGCCGCGCCGAGGTCGGATGCACCAGCGTACTGACCGACCCGATGCGGCCGACCACCGTGAAAGAACGATTCATGGGCCGCGCCCAGCAGCGACATCCGCACCAGATGCTGCGAGTCGACAAGGAAACGCGCGATCCACTCGCCGATGCAATCGAGACCAAGCTCGTCCGGCTGATCGCCGACGCGCTGCCAGACCAGGACGTCGTGCTGATCTCCGACTATTCCAAGGGAGTCTGCACGCCCGGTCTGCTCACCGAGGTAATCAAGCTCGCGCGAGCTGCGGGCAAACGAGTGCTGGTCGATCCGATCCGCGGGGCCGACTACAGTCGCTACCGCGGCGCGAGTGCCATGACGCCGAACCGTCTCGAAGCGAGCCTCGCCACCGGCGGCAAGATCGCCACGGCGGCCGATGCGATCCCGCTCGCGCGAAAGCTGCTTGATGACCTCGACCTCGAAGCGGCCATCGTCACGCTCGACAAGGAAGGCATGGCGCTCGTGCACGGCGACGGCCGCGCGCGGATATTCCCGACCCGGATGCGGCAGGTCTACGACATCACCGGCGCAGGCGACATGGTACTCGCCATGATCGGCATGTGCCTGGCCGCAGGCGCCGACTACGAACCGGCGATCAGGCTGGGCAACATCGCCGGCGGCCTGGAGGTTGAAAAGGTCGGCTGCGCAATCGTGACTCGCGACGAAATCTTGGCCGACCTTGGCGGCCATCGCTACCGCGCCGACGGCAAGATCCTCGACCGCAACACGCTCGCCGGCGAGGTGGTCGCTCGCCGCGAAGGCGGTCAGCGTATCGTGTTCACCAACGGCTGTTTCGACATCCTGCACGCCGGCCATGTCCGTTACCTTCAAGAAGCGGCCGCGCACGGCGACTGCCTGATCGTCGCCATCAACAGCGATTCGAGCGTACAGGCGATCAAGGGTCCGGCCCGCCCGATCATCCCAGAGGCCGACCGGGCCAGCATGCTTGCCGCGCTCGAAGTGGTCGACTACGTCACCGTGTTCAGCGAGGCCACGCCGCACGCGTTGCTGAACCTGCTGCGGCCCGACGTACTCATCAAAGGCGGCACCTACTCGCACGACCAGGTCGTCGGTTGGGAGGTCGTCGAGTCGTACGGTGGGACGGTCGTCGTCGGCTGCGAAGTGAAAGGGCTGTCGACCACGGCGATCGTCGAGCGAATTCGCGAGGTGGAGCAGGATACCAATCGCTCGAACCGAGCGGCTGCTTGACCGCGTCAATCCTCAATCGCGGATGCAATTGACACTGACGATTGACCATTGACGAATTCCGCATGAACATCCTCGTCTTCTGTCCAAACTGGGTCGGCGACGCGGTGATGGCGACGCCCGCACTGCGATCGTTGCGCCGCGGCTTTCCCTACGCGCGGATCGTGGGCCTGATGCGACCGGTGATCGCCGACGTGCTGGAGGGGCCGGCCCTGGACGCCTGGTACCCGTGGAACCCGGGCAGCGAGAAGCGCCACGAACGAACACGAAATGTGATCAAGACGCTGCGGTGCGAGCGGTTTGATCTGGCGGTGCTGTTCACCAACTCGCTGCACAGCGCGTGGGTCGCGTGGTTGAGCGGAGCCAAACGGCGCGTGGGCTATCGACGCGACCTGCGCGGCTGGCTGCTGACCGACAAACTGGAACCGCCGCGCGACGGCCGGCAGTTCTTGCCCAGCCCGGTGATCGACTATTACCTGGAACTTGCGTACCATCTTGGCTGCCCGCGCGAGAGCTACCGCATGAACCTGGCCGTGACGGCGACCGACGAACGTGCGGCGGATTACGTGTGGCAGAGCTGCGGGCTTGATGCCGCTCAGCGAGTGATCGTACTGAATCCGGGCGCGGCCTACGGTTCGGCCAAGTGCTGGCCCGCCGCCCATTTTGGCGAACTCGCTCGGCGACTCGCCGGCTGTGCGGGCACACAGGTGCTGGTTCTGTGCGGGCCGGCCGAGCGCGACGTCGCCGCCGAGATTGTCAAGCGAGCCGGCCGACCGGGCGTGCACAGCCTGTTCAACTTCCCGGTCTCCGTCGGGTTGTCCAAGGCGTGCGTGCGTCGCGCGGATCTGATGATCACGACCGACTCCGGCCCGCGACACTTTGCCGCGGCGTTCGATGTGCCGGTGATCACGCTGTTCGGCCCGACGCACAAGGAGTGGAGCGAAACCTATTTTGACAAGTCGGTTCACCTGCAAAAGAAAGTGCCGTGCGGCCCGTGCCAGCTTCGCACTTGCCCGCTCGACCATCGCTGCATGCGCGAGCTTGGACCCGACGAGGTGTTCGAGACCGCCGTGGCAACGCTGAACCGCCTGGAGCACGTGATCCGACCCGCGCGCCGCACGGCGTAGCCGCTCATGCCGACCACACTGTTCATCAACCCCGAGTTTCAATCGCTGGTTCGCCGATATCGCCTCGACGATTTCGACCGCGTCATGAGTTGGTCCGACGGCGAGAAGATCGGCATCAACGCCTCGCGCGGGATCCAGCGAATCGACCTCGACGACGACGGTCGGCCGATCACGCTGTACCTGAAGCGCGAGTGGCGGACGTATCTCAAAGACCGACTGGCCAACTGGCTCGCCGGGTTCGGCTGGAGCAGCAAGGCGCGGCGTGAGCAGCTCGTGCTCCAGCGATTGGCCGAGTCGGCCATCGGCTGCCCCGAGGTGGTAGCGATGGCCGAGCGCGGCGGGTGGCGGCCCAAGGGCTATCTGATTCTCATGGCGATCCCGTTCGGTCTCGACTTGGCCGAGTTCCTCAAGTTGCACGGCCCGTCGCTCAGCGTCGGTGAGCGGCGTCAACTGGCCGCACATCTCGGTCACGAGGTCGCTCGCATGCACGCCGCGGGCGTCGATCAGCCCGACCTTTTCTCGAAGCACGTCTTCTTGAGCGGTACACCTGCGTCGATCGTCGACGTCCGATCGCCGTTTGAGCTGCCGCGAGTGTCGTTCATTGACTTGCAGCGCAGCGGAGTGCGCGGGCAGGTATCGGTTCGAGCGCGACTGCGCGACCTGGCGGCGCTCGACGCCACGTTGCCCGTGGAACTGGCGTCGGTTTCCGATCGCGTTGTGTTCCTGGATTCCTACCTGAGCAACGTGCCCATGAACATCGACCGCCGCGCGGCGATCGATCAGATTCAGTGTCGTGCGGATCGTCTGGGTCGTCGCCGCAAGATTCAGAACATGCGAGAGGGCAGACCACCCAAGCGGCCCAAGCGGCGCCCGCATTTCCTCACGCCGCGCGCCGACGCCCCCACGATCGAGGCGAGGCGAAGTTGAGCGGTCGAGCAGATCAGCGGTTCAACGCAGCATTCGGCAAGTTCAGGACGCAGCGGAATCCGACCGCGGCGCTCCGTCCGGTCGGCGCTATGCCCACACGTCGCGCGGGGCCGAGTTCGTCCACTGGCGACTGCCACGAGCCGCCACGCACAACTCGCAAATCGCCCGACGCCGGGCCAAGCGGTTCGTGCGCGGGCGAATCGGCGTACGAGCCTGGGTCGTACCAATCGCGACACCATTCCGCCGCATTGCCCAGCATGTTCAAGCAGCCGTGCGGGTTCAGCGCCGTCGGAAAGCTGAACACGGACATCAGTTGGTTGGGTACCAGTCCCTCCTGCCGCGCGTTGACTCGCTTCGCGAAGTTGGCGTCGACCGAGCGCGGGTAGTCGGCCGCGAACCGCCCGCGAGCCGCACGCTCCCACTGAGCTTCGGTGGGCAGCGACTTGCCAGACCACTGGCCGAATCGCGTCGCGTCAAACCAGTCGACGTGTACAACCGGCAGTTGCTTGCACTCCGACTTGGCCGAGCGGCCGGTGAACTGGCGAAGTTCATTCGGCCCGTCAGACGCTGGCGATCGGTGGCCCGTCGCGTTCAGGAACCGCTCGTATTGAGCAACGCTGGTCTCGTGCTTGTCGATGTAGAACGGTGCGAGCGATACCGAGTGGGCCGGTCGCGACTCGGCGGGTCCGGCGTCGTCGCCCATCAGCTCGGCGCCGCCGGGCACGAACACCATCTCCGAGCCGTCGCGCACGCTCACGATCGCCGGCGGTAGTTCGCCGCCCGCGCTCGGGCCGGTGGTCGCACGGAAGCCAAGCGGCAGTCGGCGAGCGGCTCGGTGGCCGCCCACAACCGCCATGTCCGACTCGCCCCACAGCCAGTCGAGCACCGAGAAGTGCAACGCAGCGGCGACGTACTCGTTGGCCTCGTCGGCCTGTGGCGTATCAAAGTCGGGCGTCGCAAACAGAAACCGCACGTACGCCTCGACCGCACGACTCCGCTGGCCGTCGCGGGCCAACTGGCGAGCGTCAGCAAACTGGCCCTCGATCTGCCGTCGCACGCGACGCACCACGACGGCGGCAAGCTGCTCCACCACCGACTCAATCGGCTCGACCGCTCGGTCGGCGCTGGCGGCGTCGCCGGTAAACGTTGCCACGAAATCCTCCGCCGGCTGCTTGTCGCTTCGGTCCGCATCACGCACGACAAGTCCGATCCGCACCGTCGCGTGGTCGTCACGATCGGCACTCACGGCCCCGTCTATCACGAGCCGCTTCCAGACTCGCCCAGCATCGAGCACGGTCGGCGAAACCAGTTCCAAATCGCGCAGCTCCGTCGCTCGCAGCCGCGCGGCCAAGTGGCGCTGGAGCCGCACGGCAAGTTCCTTGTGATGGACGTCGGCCGCTTGGAAGTGGACGGCCGCCGCAATGCGTCGCTCGACACGGAATCGCTCGGCGAGTTCTCGCGCCTTCGCATCGAGCGGCCCTCGCGAGTCGGCCGGCGCCATGAGCGAAGCGCGAAGCATGGCCACGTAGGCGGACCCAGTGAGGCCGGGCGCGACCGCCAGCGATTCGCTGGTCGCGCCTTCGCGCGACGTCGGCGTCCAACTGGCAACCTTGGCCGCCGGGCCTGCTGTCGGTGTCGGTGCGACCGACTCCGCGACGCCGCCCGTCATCCTGAGCGGCGCGCCATCGACCGAGCAGAAACGAGCGTAGCTGTCGTACGTGCGCTGGCAACGCGGGCAGACTTGTGTTCGCTCTCGCTTCGCCGGTGCGTCGGCGAGCGGCACGCCGTCGATGGGGCAGAAGCGATCGGTCGCCGCAAAGGTGTGCTTGCACGTCGGGCAGACTTTGGCCGTCGCGGCAGCGGGCGCCACGGGTGAAGCCGCATCCTGAGGGCGGGCCATGGCCACGCCCAGCACGAGCACCGGTGCCATCCAGGGCACACATCGCCAGCAGGTCATGATTGTCAGTCGGCGCGGTAGCGTCCTTGAAACCGGTCGGCCGGGTACTTCGCGGCGTTCTTTTGCAACTTGCCGAGCACGGCCGTCGCCACATCAATCTCCATCGCGTTGGCCAGGCTCAGCGCATAGCACAGAACGTCGGCCAACTCGTCGGCAACCTGGGCCTTGTCGGCGGCGGATGCGGCCACGGCCAACGATTCGGCCGGGTCCAGCCACTGAAAATGCTCCATCAACTCAGCGGCCTCGATCGCCAGCGACATCGCCAGGTTCTTCGGCGTGTGATACTTCTGCCACTGACGATCGGCCACAAACGCGCGCATCGCGTCCCGTAGTTGCTGTACAGAGGTATCGGCGTCGCTCATGGGGGTTGCTCACTCCGGGGAATCTCAGCCATTCGGCCCAACCGGCAAAGTCGACACGTTCGTCGCAGCCGGCCGTGCGTATAATGTCGCCCGACGGTCCGCGACGCCAGAAGCCGTGGGGCAGGCTTCCAGCCTGCCATGTCGGTAGGGCAGGCTTCCAGCCTGCCATGTCGGAGCGCAGGCTTCCAGCCTGCCCCACTCCCTCGGGAGGACGGAGACGTGCGGGATGGCCAAGCCTGACAACAATAAGAACGACAAGCCGAGCGAACCGATCGTCTGCCGCAACCGCCGCGCGCGGCATCAGTACGAGATTCTCGACTCGATCGAGGCGGGCGTCGTGCTGGTCGGCAGCGAGGTGAAGAGCCTGAGATCGGGCCACGCCTCGATCGAAGAGGCGTACGCTCGCGTCGACGATGGCGAGGTGTGGCTGATCGACTGCGACATCCCCGAGTATCCGCAGGCGGGTCGTTTCAACCACAAGCCGAAGCGGCCGCGCAAGCTGTTGCTGCGCCGTCGCGAGGTCCACAAGTTCGCGGGCGAGGCCAAGCAGCGCGGCTGCACGCTCGTGCCGCTCAAGCTTTACTTCCGTCGCGGCTTCGCGCGAGTCGAACTGGCGATCGCTCGCGGCAAAAAGTTGCACGACAAGCGCGAGGCGATGAAGAAAGCCGAGGCGACCAAGGAAATGAAGCGGGCGGTTGGACGTCGGCGGTAGTCGTGGGGATTCCTGTGCACCTGTTGGCGGCCTTGTGCCGGCCCGCGTACGTCTGTCGAAATTGCGAACAGAATCCCAGCGTCGACTCGTTCACTCGACCGCGGACTGGACTTCGCGTGCATTGCGGCCGATAATTGGCCGTGAAGCTGCTTCACCGAACTTCCGGGGGCGAACTGGATTCGACCGGGCAAGATGAGGTGAGTGGTGGCGTGCCGAGGTTGGTCAGTTGGCCTCGTTAAAAGCTGACCACACTAAACTGCTACACCGCAGTACGCTTTGGCGGCCTAATTAGAGGCCACCCTTTCTCTCGTGCCTGCGCCTGGGTGGTGCGCGAGAAAGCCAACAATCCGGGCTGGCCGAGACTAGTCGTCTGAGGAAGTTTCGGCGAGACACCATGTCAGACTAGCCGTCGGTAGGACCCTGCCCGTCGGGGCCCGCCGGGCGAAATCAAACGACGCGGCTATGCACGTAGAAGCCCTCACTGAACTGTCACGGGACGCGGGTTCGATTCCCGCCGCCTCCACTCGTGTCGGCGCGCGCGCCTGGCAGTGCTCGTAGCTCGGGAACTATCCCAATAACCAAACGGCTAGTCGGAATAGCGTCAAGATAAGCAGCACCGCCAAGAAACTGAGCACCAAGAAACGCGGGGTGTTGTTGCGCCTGCGGGCACAGCGTGGACACAGATTCACGATCACGGTCCGAGTTCGCGTTGGCCCGTGAGCGCTGGGCGCATCAATCTGCTCGTCTCGCGTAGTCTGGGCCGCCTGAATCGCCGGCACCGTACAGCCGCACTCATCACATGTCATCGAAGATCCCCGGCAACAATCGGCTGGCTACTTGCCAACGCAGTACAGGAATCGATCGGACCGGATCAGCAAGCGGTTCGCTGCGGCGGCTGGGCTGGCGTTGAATGTGAAGCCGTCGCGGAGTTCATTGACGCCGACTAGTTCGTAGTCGGGCTTGGCGGCGACCACGAATGTGCGGCCGTCGCGGGTCAGGTAGTAGACCTTGCCGTCGGCCAATAGGGCCGAGGCGTAAATCTGTCCGGCGCGTTCCAGTCGCTGCTCGTACACGATCTCGCCACTCTTGGCCTCGGCACAGTACACCGCGCCGGTCGCCTCGTGCGCCCAGTACAGATGCCCGTCGTGATAGACCGGCGACGAGACGTTGGACCCTTTGCGGCCAGTCCAGAGGCGATGCGAATCGGTAACGTCGCCGCGCCCGCCGGCCCGGACGGCCAGCGCGCCGCCGGAACGGCCGCCCACGCAATAGACCACGCCGTCGTCCGCCACCAGGCTCGGGACCATGTACCAACGAATGTCGGTATTGCACGACCAGAGTTGCTTGCCCGTCTGCGGATCAAAACCGAGTATCTTCTCAAACACGGGGACGACTAACTCCGTCTCGTCGCCGACCGGAACGAGCAGCGGCGTGCTCCAGGACTCTCTCATTCCCTTCGCTCGCCACACCTCCTTGCCGGTTTTCTGATCGAGCGCGACGAGCGACTGGCTTTCGACGCTGGCGTTGACGATCACCGCGTTGCCAAACAAGACGGGCGACGCCGCGGTGCCCCACCCGTTGGTCCCATCACCAACCTCTGCGTGCCACAACTGTCGGCCACTGTGGTCGAATGCAAACACGCCCGACTTGCCGAAGAATGCAAACACTCGCTGCGAATCGGCGACGACGGAATTTGCCGCATAGCCGTGGTCGCGGATGCGCTCCGGCTCGGGCAGTCGCGCCTCGACCTGTTTGTCCCACAGCAGCTTGCCGGTCTTGAGATCGACGCAGAGCAGATGTCGCACGAGTTGATCGAGGTCGCCGGGTTCCTCTTTCGGTACGGCATAGCCGCTGTAGCTGGTCAAGTATATGCGGTCGCCAACGACGATCGGCGTGGAGGCGCCCGCACCGGGCAACTCTGCCTTCCACACAATGTTCTCGTCACGACTCCAAGCAACCGGTCCACTCGTTGTGCTGCGGCCGTGGCCGCCAGGCCCACGAAACTGTGCCCAATCCTCCGCTCGCGCCGCGCCAATCGTCGGGCCGCACAGGACCACAGCCATGCCCAGCGTGGCCAGGTTTGTCGTCGTCTTCACCAGCTTGCTCCCTTGGCTTCAGGTTCGCGTCTCAGTTGGTCGCCGGCTGCGCGGTGGCTGGGGCTGAGTCGCGAGGCCCCAGCCGTGACATCGAAAAGAATCCACACCCAGTCGTCAGTTTCCCGCCGGCGACACGATCTCGCCGTCGAGCGGTTTGCGGGGCAACTTCTCGTCGCGCGTGGCCGCGTGGTACACAAACGACGCCATGATCACGGCGGCCTGCTTCATGTCGTCCTCTTGAATGCGATCGAACACGTCCATGTTCGAGTGGTGTGTACGGGTCTCGTATTCGATGGGGTCCTGAATGAACTGGAAGCCGGGCAGTCCGACGCCGTCGAACGACAAATGGTCGGTGCCGCCGGTGTTCGAGATCGTGATCGTCGAGGCGCCCATGTCTCGGAACGGTGCGAGCCACGCGCGAAAGATCGGCCGGCACGCATCGTTGCCCTGCAGGTGAATGCCGCGAATCTTGCCGGTGCCGTTGTCGAGATTGAAGTAGGCGGCGAAACGGGCGTGATCTGGTTTGATTTCGTATCGCGCGCCGCGGCGGGTCTGCTGGGCACCCGCGTCGGCCGCGCCGTTACCGCCGGCTCCCGCGCCGCTCGCACCCTCGCGGCCTGACGAGGCAGGCGGGCGCTGCGTCGGCGACGACTCCAGCCGCTGGCCGAAATGTTCAGCCACGTAGGCGCGCGATCCGAGCAGTCCCTGTTCCTCGCCGGTCCACAGCGCCACGCGAATTGTGCGGCGCGGCCGCAAGTCGAGCGCCTTCAAGATGCGGACCGCCTCCATGCAGACGCCCGAGCCGGATGCGTTGTCTGTCGCTCCGGTTCCCGCGTGCCAGGAATCGAAGTGGGCGCCCAGCATCACGACTTCGTCCTTGAGGTCGGTCCCCGGAATCTCGGCGACGACGTTGTAGCCCATCAGGTCGTCTTCGTGGAACCGCGCCTTCAGATTGATCTCCAGTTTCACCGGCGTGCCCTTCTTGATCGTGCGCACCAGCCGGTTGTAGTGCTCGGCGGCGACGACGACCTGCGGGATTGCAGCGGGTGAGTCTTTGGCCCACGGGCGCGGGCCGCGCGAGCCGGCCGGACCGCGACCTTCCGGACCGGGCGGCAACGTGACCGACTGGACGAACAGAGTTCCACCGTCGCCGCGGCCCGGCTCGATCACGACCGCCGCGCCCTCGTCGTGCAGCATGCGCCATTTCCGGTTTTGCATTTGGAACGCGGCGCGCTGGTCGGCCGACGGCGTTGAACCGGTGCGCGGCGGTCCGCCGGGCCCCGACCTGCCGGGCGTCGCCGGATCGGCGTTCGCCATTGCGAGCAACCGCTCGTCGCTGGTGCGTACGCCCGGCGGCTCGAACCATGCCTTCACATCGCGCGGCGGGGCGAGCATCACGATCGCTCCCTTGAGCTTGCCGCGGAACTTCTCCAGCTCCTCGTCCTTCGTCGCGTCGAGATACACGACCTCGCCGCGGACCACGTCGGGCGTGCTCGGCGACCACGCCTTGGGATAGGCGATGAGTGGCGTGAACATCGGCTCGGTCATGTTCGCCGTGAACCCTTCGAGCGACCAGCCGCGACCGAACGGACCCCACGGCTCAAGGTGAGCATCGGACAGGCCCCACTCGCCGAGCTTCGCCTTCGCCCACTCGCTGGCCGAGCGAATCTGCGGCGAGCCGGTCAGGCGCGGACCGTGTACGTCGGTCATCGTGCTGATCAGGTCCATCACCTGCGATCGCTTGAGTCCCTCGTCTTTGATCTTGGCCACCGCGTCGGCGTCCACTTTTTCCGGCGGCGACTGGGCACGGCCGACCGAGCCGGCGGCAAGCCAAACGACCAACACGAACGGTACGAGGGCGGTGCGACGGAGTTTCATGGCGACCTCCAGGGACAACGGGGACCGACAAAAACGTGTGTCTGTTGGGCGGAGCGTGAGGAATTATGGCCAAGCCAACGGACGCCCGCCACAATTTTTCCCGGCTCAGGTACGCCGCGGCAGTCGCTATAATGGCCGCATGTCCGACCGCCGCAGAGTCCTCCTCGTACAACTCCCGATCCCACCGCTCGGCCCGCAACCGATCCGCGGCAACGTGCCGCTCGCCGCCGGCTATTTGAAGCTGTTCGCACGGGCGCGCGGGCTTGAACAGTATTTCGACATCGACATCATGCCGGCAGACGACGCGAACCGGTTGGGCGACCACGCACTGGTCGAGACGATCTGCGAGTACCAACCGTCGATGGTCGGCTTCACCTGCTACCTCTGGAACATCGACCGCACGCTATGGGTCGCCGAGCAGGTGAAACGTCGCCGGCCCGAGACGCTTGTCGTGATCGGCGGCCCCGAGGTCACCAGCGACAACGACTGGGTGCTCGGCTCAGCGGCCGTAGACTTCGCGGTAATCGGCGAGGGCGAACAGACGTTCGCGGAACTGCTCGAGCGATTGCGGATTGCCGATTCTGCATCGCGGAATGGAGACGGCCTCAGTGATATCCGCGGGTTGGTGCATCGCGTGGGCGGCCGAATGGTTCAGAATCTGCCGCGCTCGCCGATGGCGAACCTCGACGCGATTTCGTCGCCATATCTCGCGGGAATCCTGAACGCGGGCGCCCAGGAGCAACTGCTGCTCGAGACGATCCGCGGTTGCATCTTCAAGTGCAAGTTCTGTTACTACCCCAAAGCCTACGACGGCCTGTACTACGTTTCGCGCGACAAGGTGCTCGCGAACCTGGCGCACGCGCGATCGAGCGGGGCGAAGGAAGTCTATCTGCTCGACCCGACGCTCAATCAGCGCCGCGACTTCGCCGAGTTTCTCGTTTGGCTGAAGGCCGGCAACCCCGACGGCCGGTTGGAATACTACGCCGAGCTGCGCGCCGAGGGGCTGAACGCCGATCAGGCCCGACTCATGCGCGAGGCGAACTTCAAGGAGGTCGAGATCGGCCTGCAGTCGATCGACCCGAAGACTCAGGACCTGATGGAACGGCGGAACAATCTGAAGGCGTTCGAGAGGGGCGTGCGGGCGCTCCAGGCCGAGGGGATCAAGGTGAAGGTCGACCTGATCGTCGGCCTGCCGGGCGACACGGTCGACTCGGTGCGGCGCGGCATGCACTACCTGGCCGACAACCGACTGTACGACGATATTCAGGTCTTTCAGCTCAGCATCCTGCCGGGCACGGCGTTTCGCCACGAGGCGGCGGCGCTCGGCCTGACCTACCAGCCGCGCCCGCCGTACTACGTACTGAGCACTCCGACGCTGTCGCTCGACGACATGCTCGGTCTACTCGAAGAATCCGAGACGATCTTCGACACCGAGTTCGATCCGCCGCCTCCGCCGTCGCTCGACCTCGCGCCTGGCGGTGACTTGCCCGGGTCGATCGTGGTGGACCTCGACGCGCGGCCGTACTCGCCCCCTGCCCTTCCGCGGCGAGCTTCGCAGGCGTTCACGATCTGGTTCCGCACGCGCGACCCATACGACCGGCTCAACGATGCGGCCGCCGTGGTGCCCGAGCACTTGCAGGCGAACCCGTTCAGCACGCTCGCGATCGTGCTGGAGACGGACGGCGCGTTCCCGTTCGACGTCTTCGACGGTCTTCGCGCCGCATGCCAGCGCCCCGAGAACATCTACCTCGACCGCTTCTATGAGTTCACACCCGGCCGGCCGGCGGGAGCCAGGCGAGTCGTCGTCGTTCTTCCGCGCACGAGCGAGCGAGTGGACGCGGACTGGGTTCGGGACAGCCTGGTTCACTGTGACGTCGTCTGGTCCGACGATTTGTCCCACGGAGCACCGGTCACACCGGGCGGGCAGCCGGGCGAGTGGCTATCGACAGGAGTGACCGAGCAACAACCGTCCAGCCACGCCAAGGGCGATCGGATGCAGCATGCCTGTGCCCGTTGATTGATCGAACGACTCTTGCGGTTGGCGTGGTCAGCCCGCCGCACGCTTCCGAGCCTTGATCGGTGCGGGCGCCGGCGCGGGGACGATGTGGATGAGGCAACCGATCTTGGCCAACGCCTTGGCGAGAGTCTGGATGGAAAGGTCCTTGCGGCGAGCCAGCACGTGGCTGAGCATGTCCTCCGACAGGCCTGTGGCCTCACAGAAGGCACGCCGTGACTTGAACCGAGTGACGATGAGGTGTTCGAGTTCGTCGCGGTAGTCCGGCGCCCGCATGACCCCCTGCTTGATACCAAGTCGACCCGTCAGATCCGCTGCGATTCGCCACACCGGCGTCGAGACGACCTTGCGGCGGCTCACTCCACGAGGCTCGTAGAACTGCGCCAGCGCCTGGACCGAGAGGTTCCGGAACTCGTGCCACGCAGGATTCGTCGCCGCCCGCCGACGGAGCGACGCGACAAGACCGCGCTCGTCCGCATCGAGTGACTTGAGCGAGATACTGCGACCATACAGGTCAACGTAGGTCTCCCGCAGCACGTTGGCTCTTGGCTTCGATGAATTCGACATGGCCGGCGATACTCAAGTAGATGCACTTTTGGGCGAAGACGACGCATGCTTGGCGGAGCAGGCTTTTCAGCCGAGGTACTTGCTTCCGCAGTACTGCTACCGTGAACTTATACGACTCGTCCGCCACCCTCTCGTGTGTGTCGGGGTCGCGTTAGAATCCCGATATTGGGCCTCGGTCCAGCGTACCGCCCGCGAATAGATCGAACAGCCTCTGATCGAGCCACTCCCACGCCGCGGGGTCGTGAGCTTGCCCGTCGGACAACTTGCTATCACGACGAACCGGGATCAGGAACGAACACTCCAGCATCGGCGTGTGGACCATGGACACAATCCCTTACGCTGAACTCCATCGCACTGGCCCTCCTGGCAACATCGACACGATCCCCACCCGGCTACCCCGCGGACTATCTCAGTCGGACATCATTGTCTTCAGGGTTCGCTTCTACGAGCGAGAAAAACATAGCCGCAACTTGACTAATAGTCAACACGTGCCGGCGTTGTCAGATCGTCACAATCTCCGTTTGCGCCGGTCGGCCGGTGACGATCGCTTCGCGGTCGCCGACGTAGACGTTCACCTCGCTGCGCACGCCGAAGCGGCCTTCGAGGTAGATGCCCGGCTCGATGGAGAAGCAGGTGCGCGGCAAGAGCCGGCGCTCGTCGCGGGTTTCGAGATTGTCCATGTTCGCGCCGTTGCCGTGTGTCGTGGTGTGGATCGAATGGCCCGTGCGATGGATGAAGTCGTCGCCGAACCCGGCGCGGCGGATCACGGCGCGGCAGGCGTCGTCGACCTGCCAGCCGCAGATCGGTCGGCCCTCGCGCACCGAGTCCTGCACAAACCGGATCGCGGCGTCGCGCGCGTCGCGCACGATGTTGAAGATGGTGACGATCTGGTTCGGCGGCCGATCGCCCAGAAACCCGACCCACGTAACGTCGAAATAGACGGCATGCGGCAGGTTTTGCTTGGCCCACGTGTCGATCAACACGAAATCGCCCGCGCGGATCGGCGCCGTGTTGGACGCGGTCGGGCAGTAGTGCGGGTTGGCGCTGTTCGCGCCGGCGCCGACGATCGGTGGGTGGTCGGCGACGAGTCCATCGGCGGCGTAGCGGTCCCACATGAATTGCTGCACATCGTATTCGGTAGTCGACCCGTGCTCGCGCACGCGGCGGCCGATCTCGGCAAACGCGTCGTCGATCAACCGGCTGATCTTGTCGGCCGCGTAGTGATGCGTCGCAAGCTGCGCGTCGGTCCACGTCGCCTCGAACCGCGCGACCAGGTCGGCCGACGAGACGACCTCGACGCCAAACGACCGCACCAATTCGATCGTGCCGGCGTCGACGCGTGCGACGTACGGAATCGCGTTCATCGGCGAGTACTGCATCGCGACCCGTCGCGACCCGGCGAGCGTCGCACGCAGGTGTTCGTGCAGTTGCTGCCACGGCAAGTAGATCAGCTTGCGGCCGGGCACGGCATCGAGCGAACCACGTTCGATTGAATGCACAACGCGCGTCGGCTCGCCCCGGGCCGGCACAAAGTAGAACCAGCGTCGCGTCGTGTGCGCCCGCGGATCCAATCCCAGGATGCTCGCCGCCAGCGGGTCCGATCCGCGAAAGTCGCAGAACAGCCAGCCGTCGAGCCCGGCGTCGATGAGTGCTTGTTGGATTCCGGCGATGTCCATTGGGTCGCTCCAAACTATTCGATCCCGGTACGGTGCGATCAACGTCGCACGGGTCTGGCTTGCAGACAACGGCTTTGCTGTTTCCTCCGAAGGCGGCATAATGTTACACAATTCGTCCGGGCCGCAAGCTGTAACTCGCCTTTTTGCCTTGTTCGAGGTCCTACCGAACATGATCGGAAGGCTCGTTCGCACCCTGGTTGCCTGTGCCGCGATTTCGTCGGCCGTCCGGGGCGACGAGCCTGCACCGACCGACGCGGCGCGGCACCACTGGTCGTATCGACCTGTGGTGCGTCCGGCGGTTCCGACGGTATCGAGCGCGGGCTGGGTGCGAGGTCCCATCGATGCGTTCATCGCAGTTGAGCACGAGAAACGCGGCCTGCGAGCCAGCCCGCCGGCCGACCCCGCCGTGCTGCTCAGGCGGTTGTACCTGGACCTCATCGGACTGCCGCCGACGCGCGACGAGCTTCGCGCGTTCCTCGCCGATCCATCCGAAGCAGCATACCTCCGCACGGTCGACCGCCTGCTCGCCAGCCCGCGGTACGGCGAGCGCTGGGGCCGGCACTGGATGGACGTGTGGCGCTACAGCGACTGGTACGGCAGCCGCGCGATCAACGAAATCCGCTACAGCCAGCGGCACATCTGGCGCTGGCGCGATTGGATCATCGAATCGCTGAACGCCGACAAGGGCTACGACCGGATGATCGTCGAGCTGCTCGCGGGCGACGAACTCGCGCCCGGCGACCCCGCCGTCACGCGAGCGACCGGGTTTCTCGGCCGCAACTGGTACAAGTTCGACCGCAACGTCTGGATGTTCGAGGCGGTGGAACAGACCGCGGCGGGGTTCCTGGGCCTGACCCTGAAGTGCGCCCGCTGCCACGAGCACAAGTTTGACCCGATCTCGCACGAAGACTACTACCGCTTCCGGGCGTTCTTCGAGCCGCACGACGTACGCACCGAACCGATCTCCGGCAACCTCGCGACCGAGAAGGACGCAACGTTGGGCCTGGTGCTGCGCGAGGGCGTGTCGCTGGTCTACGATAAGGAGTTGGATGCGGCGACTTACGTTTTCGCGCGGGGCGACAACCGATATCCCGACAAGAGCCGCGTGATCGAGCCTGCGCCGCCGCCGGCGCTGGGCGGGTCGGTCGAGGTTCGGCCGGTCCCGCTGCCGGCCGAGGCGTTCGCCCCGTCGCTGCGCCCGAGCGTTGCGAGCGCGATGATCGCGAGCGCGCGGGCGGCCGTTCAGGCGGCCGAGTCCGAGAGCGTCGCCGCCCGCGCCGCCGTCGGCGACGCCGAACGACAGCTCGCAAGCTTCCTCGATCGCGTGACCGCCGGTGAATCGCCGGCGACGCGACCGATCGGCGCGGCGTTTCTCGATCGGTTCGAGCGCCCGCGGCCCGACGTGTGGCGAGTCGTCGGAGGCGACTGGATCTACGAAAACGGTCGCGTCGGGCAGAAACGGCCAGGCCCTTTTCCGACGATGGTTTCCAACGTACAGCATCCGCGCGACTTCGCAACCCGCGTTCGATACAAGACGCTCGAAGCCGGATCGATTCACTCGGTCGGCGTGTTCTTCGACGTGGTCGAGCTGCGCAATTGCCAGGCCGTGTACTCGGCCACGAACAACTCGACATCGTCGATTCAAGCGTTTCATCGCCAGGCCGGCGTCGAACACTACCCGGCAGCCGGCGTGGTTCCATATCCCATCCGGCTCAATCAGGAGGTCACGGTCGACATCGCCGCGCGCGGCCAGAAGCTCAACGTCTGGGTGAACGGCGAACTGGCAATCGCCTACACGATGCCGATGCCGCGCCAGTCGGGCACGTTCGCCCTCTGGACTCACGAAGGGGCGGCGGAATTCAGCGAGTTGGCGATCGACCAGTTGCCGGCAGACTTTCGGCTTGCCGAGCGCGCAGCCGAAAAGATCCGCTCGCCCTACGCGACCACGACGCAGGCGGATTTGGAATTCTCGCTGAAGTCCGCGCAGCGAGCAGCGACGCTCGCCGACAAGCGGCTGGCCGCGGCCCAACTGGAATCGGTCGCGACCGAGGCCCGCATTGCCGCCGACCGAGCGAAGGCCACAGACTCAAGCGATGCGGGGCCGCTGGCATTGGCCGCGGCGCGGGCGGAGCGACAGGCTGCCGCCGCGCGGGCCGATCAGTCGGCGATTGAGTCGGACATCGCACTCTGGTCTCTTCGCCGCGCGCCGGGTGCGCTGGACGACGCACGGAAGAAGGCGATCACCGACGCCGAAACGAAACAAGCGGCCGCACAAGAGGCCGTTGAAGCGGCCCGCGCGGCGCTTGCCAAAACGGACGACGCGGCCTACACGGCTATCGGCCCGTCGTATCCGAGGACCAGCACTGGCCGGCGGCTCGCGCTGGCCCGCTGGATCGCCGACCCGCGCAACCCGCGCACCGCCCGCGTCGCCGCCAATCACATCTGGCTGCGCCACTTCGGCCAGGCCATCGTGCCGACCGTCGCCAACTTCGGCCTAGACGGCAACGCGCCGTCGCACCCCGAACTGCTCGACTGGCTCGCCGCTGAACTAGTCGAGTCCGGCTGGAGCACAAAGCACCTGCACCGAATGATCGTGACGAGCAACACGTACAGGCAGGCGAGCGGACAGGCAGTAGGGAGTAGGCAGTTGCCAGTAGGGGACAAGGAACGCGCGGAATCGGAGTCCCTACTGCCTACTGCCAACTCCCTACTGCCTTCTTCTCCCTCCGATCCGGCGAACGTTTACCTCTGGCGCATGAACTCGCGCCGCATGGAGTCTGAGGTCGTGCGCGATAGTCTGCTGTTTGTGACGGGTGAGTTGGACGGCACGTTCGGCGGGCCGGAGATTGCCGAGTCGCAAGGTCAGGAGTCGCGACGCCGCAGCTTGTACTTCCGCAGCACACCGAACGAGAAGATGCTGTTCCTCGAACTGTTCGATCAGGCCAACCCGAACGAATGTTACCGCCGGCAAGAGAGCGTCGTTCCACAGCAGGCGCTGGCCATGAGCAACAGTGCGCTGGCATTGAACCAGGCCCGCACGCTCGCGCGGCGGCTGAGTCAACAGACTCAGGCCGCCGATGCTGCCGACGACGTCGCGTTCATCCGTGCCGCGTTCGAGCAGATTCTCTCGCGAGCGCCCACCGCGGACGAGCTGGCCGCGTGCGAGCGATTCCTGATCCGTCACGCGAGCTTGTTGCGCGAGGGAGTGAAGACGGCGTTCGCCGCCAGCAGCGGCCCGGCCGTGACCACCGCCGCTACGGACGTCGCGCAGCGTGCCAGAGAGAATCTGGTGCACGTGCTGTTCAGTCATAACGAGTTTGTTACGATACGATGAACTTCACGCAGAGGCGCAGAGGTCGCGGAGGGCTTCGGCTTTCTCAAACTTTGCGACCTCTGCGCCTCTGCGTGAGATCGAGGAGTAAGTATGCGTCACAGTTTTCCGTGCGGCCGCGTGTCACGCCGAACGTTCCTCGCCGACTGCGGCATGGGGTTCACCGGCCTGGCGCTCGGCGCGATGCTCGAGCGCGATGGAATCGTGCGGGCCGAGGCGCCCGGCAACTGGACCCCACCCGACGGCCAGCCGCACCTTCCGCCCAAGGCCAAGAGCGTGATCTGGTTCTGCATGCTCGGTGGCACCAGTCACGTCGAGAGTTTCGACCCCAAGCCGGCGCTGAACAAGTACGCCGGCAAGACGCTCGCCGAAACGCCGTTTGAAGAGGCCATCACCAAGAGTCCGTTCTATCGCAAGAACGTACGCGACTTCGCCGGTGTGCCGCGCGATCTGATGCCGACCGTCTACCCGATGCAGATCGGCTACGCGAAGCGCGGGCGGAGCGGGGTCGAGGTGAGCGACTGGTGGCCGCACGTCGGCGACGCGATCGACGACATTGCCGTGGTCCGCTCGATGTGGACCACCGACAACGACCACGCGGCCCAACTTCAGCTTCACACCGGCCGGCACATCTTCGACGGCTTCCACCCGTCGATCGGGTCGTGGGTACACTACGGACTGGGTTCGCTCAGCGAGAACCTGCCGCAGTTCATCGTGATGGGCGGCGGACCGGGCGATTGCTGCGGCGGCGTCGGCGCGCACGGCGGCAGCTACCTCGGGCCGGAACATTCCGGCGTACCGCTCAACGTCGACCCGGCCAACCCGCTGCCGTTCGGCACGCCCGGCCAGACGGTCACGCGCGAAGAGCGCCGCGATCAGCTTGAACTGCTGCGCGAACTGAACGGCCTGGCCGGCGTCGAGTATCCGCACGATCCGGCGCTGCGGGCGCGCGTGAAGTCGTACGAGCTGGCGTTTCGAATGCAAATGGCGGTGCCCGAGGTGGTGAACTACGTCGAAGAGCCTGAGCACATCAAGAAGCTTTACGGACTGGACCAGCCGGCCACGAGCTGCATGGGCCAATTCTGCCTGGTGGCGCGGCGGCTGGTCGAGCGCGGCGTGCGATTCATCCAGGTTTACGACGACGGCTGGGACGCTCACTCGCAACTCAAGAGCAACCACACGACGCGCTCGGCCGCCGTGGACAAGCCGATCGCGGGACTGCTCAAGGATCTGAAGCAGCGTGGCATGCTCGACGAGACGCTGGTCGTCTGGGGCACCGAGTTCGGCCGCACGCCGGGCGCCGAGCGATCGGACGGCCGCGACCATCATCCCTACGGCTTCTCAGTGTGGCTGGCCGGGGGCGGCGTCAAGGGCGGCGTCGCTCACGGCGCGACCGACGAGCTTGGTTTCCACGCCGCCGAGCACCGTCACTACGTCACCGACCTGCACGCCACGGTGCTGCGGCAGATGGGCCTCGACTCGCGACGGCTCGAAGTGCCGGGTCACAAGCGGCTCGAGATCGATTTCGGCGAGCCGATCGAAGCGATCATCGCGTGAGGCGTGGGGCGGGCTTCCAGCCTGCCCGGAAAACTGTCAGGGAACTGAGCAGTGGCTGCAGGTTCACGCAGAGGGCGCGGAGGGAGATACCCCATGTCCGAAGTCAGTCGTCGTTCGTTTCTGGCCGCTTCGTCCGCCACACCGCTGTGGGTCGCAAGCGGTGCGGAAGATGACTTGAAGGCGATCGGACGCACGCCGCACACCAAGTTTGCGGTGAACGTCGAGATGTGGTTTCGCAATTTGCCGTTCCTGGAGCGACTCGATCAGGTCGCGCGGCTGGGCTTTCCCGGCTTCGAGTTCTGGCCGTGGCGCGGCAAGGACCTGGGCGCGATCGTGCGGAAGTGCAAGGAGCACCAGCTCACGCCCGTGCAATTCACGGCGTGGGGCTTCTCGCCCGGCATGAACGACCCGAAGAACCGCGACCTGATCGCGCCCGAGATCGCGGCGGCGTGCGAGACGGCCAAGCGGCTCGGCACCGAACTCCTGTGCGTGGTCGCAGGCAACACCGTGCCGGGCGCGACCAAAGACGCGATGCACGCGACCGTGATCGAACACCTCAAGATCGCCGGCGAGGTCGCCGCGAAGAACAATGTGACGCTCATGCTCGAAGCGATGAACGAGCGGGTCGATCATCCCGGCCACTGCCTGTACACGACGAAAGACACCGCCGCGATCGTCAGAGCCGTCGACAATCCGCACGTCAAGATCCTGCACGACCTCTATCACCGCCAGATCGTTGAGGGCGACCTGCACGGCCACATCAAGGAGCATCTGGGGGACATCGTCTACTTCCAGATCGCCGACCATCCCGGCCGACACGAGCCGGGCACAGGCGAGATCAACTACGCCGCGGTGCACAAACACATCCACGAACTCGGCTATCGCGGCTGGATCGGACTGGAATGCACGCCGAAGGGCGACCCGATCGAAGCGGCCCGCGCCGTCGCGCGGTCGGACCACTGGTGAAGGACTCGGCGCTACTCCATTCTACTGACCATCCATGCCGATGGCAGCCAAGCCAACGTCCTGGACTCTTGGCCGCGCCGGGTCAGATTTGCGGGCCGGTTCCGGCGGCGAACACTTCGTCGACATTAACGCCGAATCCCGAGAGCAACACGGAGGTCGCGCGGGCGCCTGGGCCGAACTCGCCGTGTACGCGATACGCCTGACCGTCGAGCACCAGCACCGTGATGCGATGTTCTTCGGGGTCGACAGTCCAGTACTCGGCGATCCCCGCGCGCGCAAAATCATCGCGTTTTTTCACCAAGTCGCGACGGCGGTTCACGTCGCCTTCACTCACGATCTCCATCACGAGGTCGGCGCCGTCGGGCTGCGAGTGGGGTGATCGAATTCGTCCGGGTCGTACGAAGACCAAGTCGGGCTCGCGATACTTTGCGCTCCAAAGCCGCACGGGCAGCGGCGCGACGAACACTTCGCCGAGCGCTTGGGCCGCGACGTAGGCTTTTAGAATCTCGAACAACAACTGCACGATGCGCTGATGAAATGGCGTGGGCATGGGCAGTACCTCGATGAATCCATTGTCGAACTCGATCAAGTGGGCGGTACCGATCGAGAGGTATTCCGACTCGTCCCAGCAGCCCTGGGCGGGATAGAGGCAGGCGATTTCCCAGGTGGGCCGGCCAAAGACGGGTTCGAAATTCGGCTGGGTCAACTGGGTCAACTCGTCTGACGTCGCGATGCTCATGCTCATGCTCATGCCTCCGTTACAAATCCGCTGGTTACGACCGAGTACAGCGCCGCACAGAACTATCAACGCCGCGCGAGAACGACCTCAGCGGCTCTGGATGTAGTCTTCGAGCAGTTGGAGTTGGAACTCCTGGTTGGCGATGATCTCCTTGACTAGGTCGCCGATCGAGAGCATGCCGTCGAGTCGGCCGTCTTTGAAGACGGGCAGGTGGCGACAACGTTTTTCGGTCATGATCGCCATCGCCTCTTTGAGCGTGCGGTCGGGAGTGATGATCACCAGGTCGCGCGACATGATGTCGGCGACGGGAGTCTCTTTGGACGAACGGCCGCGCAGGATGACCTTGCGCGTGTAGTCGCGTTCCGTGATGATGCCGATAACTTCGTCGCCCTCTTTGACGATCAGCCCGCCGACGTTGCGGGCCGCCATCTCAGAGATGGCCTCGTAGACGGTCTGCTTCGCCTGAATCGCGTAAGTCTGCCGGCCCTTCTTGTTGAGCAACTCTTCGACGGTGGTGTTCATCGTGCTCTCCGATCTACCCCGCCGGACATTATATATCGCCGGCGGGCGTGCCGCACGCAGGTAGTCAAGCTGGGGTGTATTTCCGTAGCTGCGCCTCGCTCGTTTAACCCGCAGCCGCAGGCGAGGTCGTGTTTGATCCGTGCAATTCGCACGATGCCGACCTCGCCTGCGGCTGCGGGTTAAGCGAGCGACGAATGCAATACGGGTATGCACCCGTCAAGCTGGGTGCTCAAGCTGGGTGCCGCACCCAGCCTACGCCGGTCAGCGAATCTGTACGCGGGCGCGGGCGACCTCGTAGATCGCCTGGGTCGGGCGGAACGCCTCCGCGTCGCTCGACTGGATTGTCAGCGTGCGGGGTGCGAGCAGCCCGAGCGCCTGCGGGACGTCGACGACTCGCAGCACGTTCAGGAAGATCGGGCCGTCGCGGTGGGAGACGGGTGGATCAACGACCGTGATCTCGTCGATGCAGTGCTGCGGAGCCAGTGCGGCGGCGTAGGCGGCGATGACGCCCGACCGGCCGCGACCGGCGATCTTCCAGACTCGATCGCTCGCCACGTAGTGCGTGAATTCGGTCAGCGCCAGCACGTCGGCCACGCGACCGCTATCGACGGTGCGGCCGAGCAAGGCCATCGACCGCTGAATGTAGAACGGCGGCTTGTCCTGCCACGCCAGCGGCCCACAGCCGCGCGGCGCGACCCGCAGCACACCGTCGTCGCCGACGATCTTCGCCGCCCAGTCGGGCGTCTCGTCCAGCGATGCGTCCGGCTCGATCACGATCATCCAGATCGTCTTCGATTTGCCGTTGGCCGGCTGGTAACTCCACGCACACAGGACCTCGGCCGACCGGCGCGACGATGCGGCCGACTGCGGGTCGGCCTGTTCGCTCGTTACCCAGTAGCCCTTGCCGGGCTTGTCGCCGGCGAACGCCCGGTGCGGATCGACCAACTCAGCCACGGGCCGCCGGTGGCCGGCGAACGAAACTCGCCGCAGTTCGCTGAGCGTCGCCGCCTGCCACCCATCGAACTCCTTCGCGCTCGTCGGCAGCTTCACGGCGGCAACCGGCACAAACGACTCGTCGATCTTGGTGTTCAGTTCGTCGGCGGGCAGTTCGTCGGGAAACGCGCGCAGGTCCTTGCCGTCGATCGGCGGCAGCGGCGGCTCGGTCACGGGCGCGTTGTCGCCCTTCAAGTGGCGGTTGATCCAGCGGTAGGCCATGAGTCGCAGTTCCGGGTTGTCGGCGTGGCCGCCCGGCGTGACGCCGATGTCGAACAGCGTCGCCGGCTTGTCGGTGTACAGTCGATACAGCGATTCGAGCCGCGCGCGGATGCGGTCGTTCGAGTTCATGGGAAAGATACCGTCGTGGCCCGAGTTCTCGAACAGCATGGGACGCGGCGCAACCAGCCCGGCGATGTCGGTCCAGGGCGCCGAGTGGGTATTGATCATGAACATGCAGTCGCAGTGGCCGTTGACGATCTTGCCGCCGACGTAATCCTCCAGATCGCTCATGCCGCTGACCGGCACGGCGACCTTCACGCGCTCGTCGGCCGCGGCGATCCAGAACGTCGCCGCCCCGCCGCCCGAGATGCCGGTGACGGCGATCCGCTCGCCGTCCACTTCGGGACGGCCCTGCAGGTAGTCGATCGCGCGGATGCCGTTCCAGCACTCGACTCCCGCCGGCGTGTAACCGCGGGCCTGCCACCACCAGCGATCGTGCCGGTAAGTGCCGTGATGAATGCCAGCGATCTCGCCGAGTTGCAGCGTGTCGATGACGAGGCAGACATAGCCGTGCGTGGCGAACCACATGCCGTGATGCTGAAACGCCGTCTTGTTTCCGTCGCGTCCGCGTCCGGAATGGCCGCAGACGTAGAGCACGGCGGGCAGCCGTTCGCCCGGTTTCATTTCGCGCGGCAGGTACAGGTTGCCGGTGACATAGAGTCGCGGCCGACTCTGGAAGTGGACCTTCTCGACGCGAAACGCATCGCGCTCGATCGTGCCGGTGACCTTCGCTTCGAGCGGCGTGCGATCGGGCAGCGGCCAGAGGCCAAGCATTTCGAGGTACTGCTCGCGCAGTTGCGGCCGTCGCCGCTCCCAGTCTTCTTTGTTCTCGGTCCCGTCCAAAAACTGCGCGTCCAGCCGCTCCGCCTCGCTCCGCATATAGTTCTCGATCATCTGCCGCCCGGCATCATCGCCCGGTGCGGCTTGCAACGTGAGTGGTACGACGGCCAGGCACGCGAGTGCGGCGAGAGTCGTCATCGGCTGTGCTCCTTTGGTTGGCGGCCAGGCTTTCCAGCCGGCCAACAACATGAGCAGCGCGAGGACGAAAAGCAAGTAGCTGGTGGGTGTATTTCCGTAGCTGCGCCTCGCTCGTTTAACCCGCAGCCGCAGGCGAGGTCGTGTTTGATCCGTGCAATTCGCACGATGCCGACCTCGCCTGCGGCTGCGGGTTAAGCGAGCGACGAATGCAATTACGGGTATGCACCCGTAGCTGGTCGCTATGATAGGTCCGTTCTGGTCGTTGGATCACCTGCGGCACTGCCGGGCGATTCTGGAGAATCGTACGTGACCGAAGCTGGTCGCGTGCGTTCGCGCCTGAACCGGCCGCGACCATCGGCCGACCGGACCGGTCTGGCCGAGAAATAGGGTGATTCTCAAGACGATCCGGCAGGTTCGCGTTAGAATCATCGCGGTCGTCACTGGCCAACGGTCGGAGGGAAACACAGAGGCACAGAGGCACAGAGTGTTCTTGCTCTGTGTTCTCTGTGTCTCTGTGTTTCCAAACGGCCGGGCCGCAACCTACCATCTCGCAAGCATCGGCCTATGGGAAACGAAACCCGAGTCAACCTGGGCGATCGAAGCTACTCGATCCTGGTCACGAGCGGCGAACTCGACCGCGTCGGCGAGTTTGCGCGACGATCGTGGCTCGGGACGCAGGCGTTGGTGGTGTGCGACCAAAACACCGAGCGGCCGTTTGCCGCGCGCGTGGCTCAGCAACTGGCCGCGGTCGGCTGCCGCACCGCTACGCTTGCGCTGCCGCCCGGCGAGACGACCAAGTCGCTCGCAATCGCGGAACAGATTTTCGCCCGACTCATCGAGATCGCCGCCGACCGACAGACGCTGGTGGTCGCGGTGGGCGGCGGCGTGATCGGCGACATCGCCGGTTTCGTCGCGGCCACGTACGCGCGCGGCGTGCCGCTGCTGCAGGTGCCGACCTCGCTGCTGGCTCAGGTCGATAGTTCGGTCGGCGGCAAGGTCGGCGTCAACTATCACGCGCCCGACGGGCGACTCGCCAAGAACATGATCGGCGCGTTCCATCAGCCGATCGGCGTATTCATCGACACCCAGACGCTGCGCGAGCTGCCGGCCGCGGAGCTGCGCGCGGGACTGGCCGAGGTGGTGAAGTACGGCGTGATCCTGGACGCCGAGTTCTTCGGTTTTCTCGAGTCGCACGCGGACGACATCCTCGCGCTTCGGCCCGATGCCATGCAGCATGTCGTCGCACGATGCTGCCGGCTCAAGGCCGACGTGGTCGAGGCGGACGAGCGCGAGACGGCCGACCGCCGCGCAGTGCTGAACTACGGCCACACCTTCGCGCACGCGATTGAGGCGGTCTCGCGCGAGTACCGCCACGGCGAAGCGGTAGCGATAGGCATGGTCGCGGCGAGCCGCCTGGCAGAGCGGCTCGAACGCATCGGCTCGGATGTCACCGAGCGGCAGCGCCAACTGCTGCAGCGGTTCGGCCTGCCCGTCACCGCGGCCGGCCTTGATCCAGCGGCACTGTTGGCGGCGATGCAGCACGACAAGAAGGCCCAAGCGGGCAGGCTGCGGTTCGTGCTGCCGAGCCGAATCGGTGCGGTGGAGCTTGTGAGCGACGTGCCGACGAAATCGGTGGAAGAGGTGCTGGCGTGGTTGACCCGCGCAGAGTCATGAGCGGCGCCCAACAGGGCTGAAGAACCCAAACAGTAGTGGTCATGTGCACGATGGTAGAGAGCCAACCGCAATCGCCGAGTGTCGGCACGCTGGACGCATCGACCCGCGACCTGGTCTGTTTGTCGATGGTCAACGGCGTCGGGCCGAACCTGTTTCGGGCGCTGGTCGAGCACCTAGGCGGCCCGACGGCGGTGCTCGACTCACCGATGAGCCAGTTGCGGCACGTGCCAGGCGTCGGGCCCAAGCTTGCCGAGCGGATCGCGGCGGCACGACGGGAGTGCAACGTGGATCACGAGGTGGCCGAGTGCCAGCGGTTGCAGGCCCGGGTGCTGGCCGCCGGTTCGCCCGAACTTCCTGCGCAGCTTGGGAACATTCCCGACCCGCCAGCCGTGCTCTACGTGCGAGGCCGGTTCGAGCCGCGCGATGCGCTGGCGATCGCGATCGTCGGCTCGCGGCACTGCACTCACTACGGACTGCGGCAGGCCGACCGACTGGCCGGCGCGCTGGCTCGCGTCGGTTTCACGATCGTCAGCGGCCTGGCCCGCGGCATCGACGCGGCGGCCCATCGCGCGGCGATCGCGGCCGGCGGCCGGACCATCGCCGTGCTCGCCAGCGGCGTGGGCAACATCTATCCGCCCGAACACGCCGAACTGGCCGAGCAGGTGATCGCCGCCGGAGCGCTCGTCAGCGAGGTGCCGACGCACTTCGAGCCGATTGCCGGCCTGTTCCCGCAGCGCAACCGCATCGTCAGCGGACTAAGCCTAGGCGTTCTGGTGATCGAGGCTGCGCAGCGCAGCGGGGCGCTGATCACGGCGCGGCACGCCAAGGAACAGAATCGCGAAGTGCTCGCGGTGCCCGGCCCGATCGACAGCCTGGCCAGCCGCGGTTGCCACGCGCTGTTGCGCGACGGGGCGGTGCTGGTGGAATCGGCCGAAGATGTGCTCGACGCGCTCGGCCCGCTGATGAACGAAATCAAGCCGACGACCGACACCACCGTGCGCCACCCGCTGGAACTGACGCTGAACGAACAGGAGCGTGCGCTGCTCGACGCGATCGGCAGCGAGTCCGTGTCGGCCGACGAGCTGGTCGCGCGCAGCAGCCTGCCCGCCCCGCAAGTGCTCTCGACCCTAAGCGTGCTCGAAATGCGCCGGCTCGTCCGTCGGATGCCCGGGAATGCTTATGCGAGGAGGTAGTAACCTACATGAACAAACTGCATGCGGCGTTGCTGGCCGAGTTTATCGGCACGATGATCTTGATCGTCCTGGGCGATGGCGTGGTGGCGTCGGCCGTGTTGATGAACAAGGAGGGGAACTGGGTCGTGATCACGACAGGGTGGGCGCTGGCGGTGACGATCGGCGTCTATGTGTCGGGCAAGGCGAGCGGCGGGCATTTGAACCCGGCGGTGACGCTGGCGCTGGCGGTGCGGCGCGGGTTTCCGTGGGACCGAGTCGCGCCGTACGTCGCGGCCCAGGTGGCCGGAGCGCTGGTCGGCGCGGTGATCGTGTACGTCGATTACTTCGAGGCGTTTCGCAAGTTCGAGACGGCGAACGATATCACGCGCGGCGTGATGAGCGCCGGCAAGCTGACCGGCCCGGCCGCCGGCGGCGCGGGCGTCTTCGCCACGTATCCGTCATTCGACAGCCTGCCGCTCAACCTGTTCAGCGAGTTTCTCGGCACGATGATGCTGGTGCTGGCGGTGTTCGCGCTCAGCGACTCGCGCAATCAATCGCCGGGCGCGAACCTGACGCCGCTCTTGATCGGGTTCGTCGTCTGGAGCATCGGCCTGTCGCTGGGCGGACTGACCGGCTACGCGATCAACCCGGCCCGCGACTTCGGCCCGCGCCTGGCGTCGGCGCTGCTCGGCTGGGGGCCGGCGGTGTTTCAGTCGCACGGTGGCTACTTCTGGGCGCCGATCGTCGCGCCGCTGGCGGGCGGGGTTGCGGGGGCTGTTCTGTACGACGCGGCCATCCGCCGATTTCTGCCGGAACTGTAGCTCGTGATCTGGTTGGCATGCCGTCCGCTTGGGGTCGGCATGCCCACGCAAGCCGAGGGCATGGCACCCGGCGAGGAAAGTGAAAAGGTGGGACTCGCGGACTCGGCCCACCCTACACGCTGAGTACCTGCGACATGGAACAAGTCACGCGAAACCCGTTCATCCTCGAAGTCGACCTGTGGCCCGAACGCGTGCCGTCGTTCGACCGTTACCCGTTCTCGATTCCGGCGGTGCGATCGATCGGCGGACTGGTCATGCACCCCAAGGTCACCTACTTCATCGGCGAGAACGGCAGCGGCAAGTCGACGCTGCTCGAAGCGATCGCAGTGGCCGCCGGCTTCAACCCGGAAGGCGGCAGCCGCAACTTCTCGTTCGCCACGCGCGATTCACATTCGGTGCTGGCCGACTGCCTGAAGTTGACGTGGGGCGCGATGAAGCCGCGGCGGCCCGATGGATTTTTCCTGCGAGCCGAGACGTTTTACAACGTCGCCACCGAAATCGAACGGCTCGACGGCGGGCCGACCGGGTCGCTCATCGAACGCTACGGCGGAGTATCGCTGCACGAGCAGTCGCACGGCGAGAGTTTCTTCGCCGTCTTGATGAACCGGTTTCGCGGCGGCGGACTGTACATCCTGGACGAGCCGGAGTCGGCGCTGTCGCCCACGCGCCAGATGAGCATGCTGTCGATCATGCACCAACTGATCGGCCGCAGCTCGCAGTTCATCATCGCCACACACTCGCCGATCGTCATGGCCTACCCCGACGCGACGATCTACCACTTCAGCGAAGCCGGCATCCGACCGGTCGAGTACGTCGATACGGAGAACTACAAGGTCACGAGAATGTTCCTGACTCGCCGCGAGTCGATGCTGCGCGAGCTGCTGGCCGAGGAAAATCTGCCCTCAAGCGAGCCTTGAATTTGATCCCGACGTTTTTGAAACACAGAGGCACAGAGAACACAGAGATAATGAATAGCCTTCCTCTGTGTCCTCTATGCCTCTGTGTTTCCATGTCTTCTCCGCATTAGGCCGCTTCGCAGGTTTCGTCGATGTCGGCGGCGCTGGGGCGGCGGCCGGGGGCGTCGACGGTGTACCAGCGATCGAGCACGGCCTGCCCATCGTGCTCGCCGGCGACCGCGATGAATGCATCGCGCACGGCCAGCGGAGTCGGGTGCAGGCGTGAATACTTGATGCCGAACTTGCGCATGATGCGCGGGCCCTGTTTCGGGCCGTGCAGCTCGATCGCCGCTCGGTAGTGCGCGGCGATGATGTCGCGTTGTTCGAACACGGTGGGCGGATCGGGCAACGGCCGGCCCGACCACAACGCGCGGGCTTCGCGAAAGATCCACGGGTTGCCGATCGCGCCGCGAGCGACCGAGACGCCGTCGACGCCGGTCTGGCCGATCATGGCCATCGCGTCTTCGGCGCTGAACAGGTCGCCGCTGCCGAGCACCGTTCTCGATCCGGCGTGGCGCTTGACCTCGGCGAGAAACTCCCAGCGGCTCGGCCCGTTGTACCGCTGCTCGACCGTGCGGCCGTGAACCGTGATCGCGGCGACTCCGCGGGCGAATGCTCCGTCGAAGATTTCAAAGAAGTTGTCGCGGCTCGCCGCGCTATCGTCCAGGCCACGTCGCATCTTGACGGTGACCGGGATGTGGGCCGGCACCGCGTCGCGCACGCGCGAGACGATTTCGATCGCCGTCGGCGGCTGCGACAACAGGAATCCGCCGCGGCACCGACCGAGCACCTTGCGCACGGGGCATCCGAAGTTGATGTCGATAACGTCAAAGCCCGCCCCCGCCAGTTCGCGCGCGGCCGGGCCGAACTCGTCGGGATTGCTGCCCATGAGCTGCCCGCCGATCGGATGATCGTCGGCCGCGATGTTCAGGTGCCGCCGCTGCTTTCGCCCGCTGGTGACGATCAGCCTGTCGAGCACAACCTCGTCGAGCGCGTACGGCGCCCCGCACAGCCGCGCCATGCGCCGCATCGCCGCGTCGCTGTATCCAGACAGCGCGGCCTGCACCACCGGGAAATCAAACTGCAACGGGCCGATTCGCATGCCGAACGATTGTTCATCGCCGCGCCAGGTCCGTCAAGCTGACGTGGCGAGACGGCTGCTGGGCGCGACGCTTGATGCCGTGGAACGAGCGGGCCGCACGGTGTCCGACTGCGCGCGGGCCATGGAATCGGTCACGCGCCAGCTTGGCGATTTGCGCCAGGTCGTGCAGCAGGCCGCCGACCGGGCTGACCCCGCGAAGCTCGCCGCGCGGCTGCCCACCGCCACCCGTGCGGATGCCGACGCGGATGTTTCGGCGGTTGCGGACGCGGTGAGTGCGTTTGCGAACGAGCAACGTACCCGGCGGCCGCCGCAAGTCTGTTCGCTCGCGGTCCTGTACAAGCACCTTGCGGGCGACTATCCGAACTTGACCATTGGGCAAATGCACGACGCACTGCGACGCGCGGCGTCCGACAAGCGGATTCGCTTGCTGCCGTTCACGCAGGCGCTGTACCAGTTGTCCGAACCCGAATACGCGCTGGTGTTGGGGCGCGAAGTGATGTTCTATGTCGAAGCTGTCTGAGTTCGTCCGGGCTGGCACGGTGGTCGCCCGCAAGGACCGCGCCCACGAGGCGGAGGCCTTCGTGCATATTGGTCCGGCCGGTCCGGCCCAGGCCGGAGCGGTGGACCCAACGCCCACGCCGGCGGATCCGCGGCAGCACGCCATCAGCTTCTTACGCGGAGAAGAGAACCCGTTCGACGTGTTCGTGGCGGGCGAGTCGGCCGACGGCGACTTCGCCCGCTATCACACGCCGGAGGTTCACGCCGGCGTTCTGGCAAGGATTCAGGCGGCCATCGACAAGCTGAGCCGGGCCGATTTCCCGCACCGCCCCAAGCTGCACCCGACGCGCGTGTTGGTCGTGCGCGGGGCGCGCGGCGCCGGCAAGACGCATCTGCTTCACGCGATCCAATACCGGGCCGGCGGAGAGCACGACCTCTTGGCCCGCCCGCGCTACTTTGAAAGCCACCCGACATTCGCCGAGTTTCTGCTCAAGGAGTTGCTGCGCAGCCTGCTGGCACGCGACGAGTCGGCTCCGGCCAGTCCGCTCGGTTGGATTTCCGAACAGCTCACGCTCAAGATGCTCCGTCAGGCCGTCGCCGAACTGACACCGGGCGAGTGGTTGCAATGGACCTGCCAGCCGACGGTGCTCGGTATTCTCGCCGGCCGGCGCTGGCCGCGCCAGTCGGCCGCGCACGCCGCACTGCTGGACGACTTGACCCGCGCGACGCCTGCGCGGCCGGTCCGGGAACTCTGCGAGTCACACGGCCTGAACTTGCACGCCGCGCGGCAACTGCTGCAACGGCACGTCGCACGCTGTGACGTCGGATCGCGCCCGCCGGTCCGTATGAGACGACGAATGCTCAACAGCCTGGCCGAACTGGCCCTGACCGGCAGCCGCGACGCGTTCGCGTCGTTCGTCGAGCACGATTTCACGGTCGTCGAATCCGGCCTGCCGCCGACCCGGGCAGAATTGGTCGATGACCTGCTGCGCACTCTGGTCGAACTGCTCGCGGCCGCCGACGTGCCGATTCTGGTCGCGTTCGACAACATCGAACGGCTGCTCGCGCCGCGTGGCCGGCTGAACGTGGAGTCGGCCCAATCGTTTTTCTCGGGGCTGGCCCAGGTGATCGACAGCGTGCCAGGCGTGTTGATTCTGCTCTTGGTCGAGACCGGCCTGTGGATCGAATGCCAGCGGCTGGCCATCGATTCGTTCGCACACGACCGGCTGGTGCAAGGCATACGAGTGTGCGACTACGGCAACGTCGCGCAACTGGACCTGACGCCGCCGTCGCTGGACGCACTGGAACATCTGGTGCGTCGGCGGGTGCGACCGGTGGTGGAGCGCACGGGCGTAGCCGAGAAACTGCCCGATCTGTTTCCATTCGACCGCTCGGACCTCGAGCGCGTGGCCCGCTTCGAGACCGACGTGTTTCGCACGTCGCTGATGCGGTTGCGAGACCGCTACGATGAGATCGTGCTGCCGCGTGGTGCGGCGGACGGGGCCGCTGGCCCGGAGCGGTCTGAGGAGCCGCCGCCGCGCGTGCTCAGCCAACTGCAGATTGAACGCGAGTTGTTGCTACCCAAGTGGGACAGCGCCGTCACCCGCGCGCGACGCGAGCTGGCAAACGCCGCACGTGGCACGTTGGCCGACAAACTGCACGCGGGCCTCGGCCGCTGGCTCGGCAGCCTCGCGAACACAGAGACAACCGACGACGCCAGACTGCTGCGCGTCGAACCAAACTTCACTTTTGGCGACCATCCGACGTACGGCGTCGTGACCGTGGCGCACTGGCAGTTCCCAACGCGCGACGTGACGACGCGGCGCGTGGCGATCGGCGTGGTGCTAGGCCAAGGCGCCGCCATGCCCAAAGACTTGGCCGTGAAGCTCGCGCTGTTCGACCATCGTCCCGCGCCGGCCGATGAGCTGATCGTGTTGTGGCCCGACCGTGAGTCGAACTTCGACGCCTCGGCACTGCCTCCGGCCAGTCTGCAAGTGTGGAACAGGCGGCCCGCAGCGCATTCGCCTCGTCGGGCTGCCCACGCATGAGTTGGCCCGGCTGCTGGCCTTCGCGGACTGGTCCACTGAATTGCGCGAGATCGAGCCAACTCAGGGGGAAATCTGGCCGCCAGGCGCCGTGGACGCATTCGTGCGCGAGCACGCCGCCGACCTGCTGGAACGGCTGCGGCCAGAGAGGCTGCCCGATCAGGAGACGACATGAGCCGACCCGCCGCCGAATCGCCGATTCGTCCGGTACGTCAGCGCTGGTCGATGCCTGTGAGCGTGCAACCACGCGCGGCGGTTTCCTGTGAAGTGGTCGATGCCGTCGGCAAGCGCCCGGTGCGCCGATCGCCGCTTGGCTCTCATGTGGCGCCCAGGGGTCGTTATCAGGTTGCGATAGTTGCCCCGCAGGGACCCCTTGCTCCGGCCGCCGTCCGGCTGCTGTGTGGTGGCGGCGTGCGCGGCGAATCGGTCGCCGCCCAAACCAGCGACGACGGCCGGGTCACGCACTGGCTCGACTTCGAGCCGCGCCGCGAGGAGGGCTGGCCTTGGTACTTCCGCGGCCTGTTCTCGCAGACCGACACGCTCGCCGTACGGCTGGAATACGGCGACGGTCGCGACGACTACGAACAACACTTGCCACTGGTGATAACGCCGTCGCGCGCCTGGGTCTTGTGGTCGTTGACGCTCACCGTCTTTTTCTACTTCCTGTCGCAGGTCATGGAGCAACTGGTTGCCGCATCACAGTCCGCGACGCTCTTGACCGAATACCTTTGGCAATCGCTGCGCAACCCGCTTCCCTGGATCGGCGTGACGATCGTGATCGCAAGCCTCTGGCTGACGGCGACGCTGCTAGACCGCGTCAACCTGGCCCGTCAATGGCGCCGCTGGCGTGCAGCGCACCAGCGCGACCTTGCAGAACTTGACGCCTCATGGGACCGGCGGTAGCACGGACACTCCTGCGCGTCATTGCCCACTGAGACCGCGCAGGTACTTGATCCACGACACCTGCGTGATCAGGTGTTCGAGGGACGCGAACGAGATCGCGGCGTTGGTGGCGTGGCGTGGGCTCGAATTGGCCGGGAACGTGGCCAACGTGGCGTCGCCGACCAGGAAGACGTTGAAGTCGCGCGAGAGGTTCTGGTAGCCGGCCGTGGTGCGACAGTAACACATGTCGGTCGCGTAGCCGACCAATAGGACGTGCCGCACGCCGTTCTTCTGCAAGAACGCTCGGAGCGGTTCGTAGCCCGCGGCGTCGTAGATCACCACGTCGTCGGGGTGGACTTCGATGTCCTTGGTTACGGGAATCGGCAGATCCCAGAATCCGGCGTTGTTGTAGCGCGGGCCGGCGTCGAGGCCGGGGAACTGACGGAAGTAGTCGATCACCGGCTTGTCGGCCGAGATCGCGAGCGTCGCCGGCAGGGGCTCGCCGCGATAGGTGAAACTGTTGAGCTTGCGATCGAGTTCCTTGGCGCCGTCGCGTCGTTCGGCTTCGGTCGGTCGCGATTGGAACGACCGGTAGAGTTTCTTGCGGACCGGATCTTCGCCGCCCGGCAAGCTGAACATGACGAGCGACGCCTTGCCGCGCAGCGATTTGATGAATGGGTCGATCACCTCGCGTGTGTGGCGGCCGGCGAGGGCGTTCTTTTCCTTGGTGCAGAAATCGGCCACGCCCGCCGGCTCGGGCGTGCGCCAGCCTTGGCCGTCGTCGATTCCCCACGGGTGGACCATGATCACGGCCGTTGCCGACGCTTTCAGTCGATTGGGCATTTCGATGATCCCGCGGGCGTTGTATGACCACCGCCAGGCGCGGACGTTCAAGTCGGCCTCGAGATCGTCTACGAGCGTGGGAGCCTCGTAGCGCACGAGTTCCTCGACCGGCGCCACGAACTCAGGATGATCGGCCAGGATCGGCAACGGCTTGGCGATGCGCGTGAGTTGATTCGCGTAGACGCGCGGGGCTTTCGCATCGTCGGCTCTCGCGCGATGCGGCAGACCGGTCCACCAGATCGCGGTCATGGCCAGGACCACACGGAGCGCATCACACCGGTTCATCGTCCACCTCCTTCATGCCAGTAGTAGGCTGGGCGCGGCACCCATCCTACTCATGCCTTGCGCGTGCTCACCACGCGATGAAAATGCAGTTCTACTTCGCGGTCCACGACGCGCCGCAATCCCTCGACCAGGCAGGCCGGCTCGTGGTCCGTCTCGCCGACGCGGATGATCTCGTCCAGCGGCGTGCCGTGCGCCACAGTGAACGTGTCTTGGTGGATGATCTGATCGCCCGCGTCGAGTTCCGGAACGATAAAGTGGACCGTGGCGCCGTAGGTCAACATACGATGGCCCCAGGCGTCGCGGTACGGCGTGGCGCCGGGAAACGCCGGCAACAGGCCGTGGTGCAGGTTGATGATTCTCCCGCCTGCGAATTTCCAGCACAGCGACGGCGGGACCAGACGCATGTACCGCGCGAGCACGATGTAGTCCACGTCGTACTGATCGAACAACTCAACCAAGCGGTCGTTGTCGGGGCTGCCCTTGGCGTCGCCGACCATGTGCCAGTCGACGCCGAACTGCTCGGCGACCGATCGGCAAGTCGGCTGATTGCCGATGATCACGGCCGGCGCGGCGCGCAGACGTTTATCGCGAATCGCTCGCAACACCGCGAGCGGCGGCTCGGTGCGAAACGTTGTGCAGATCGCCAGCCGCGGCGGACGATCGTGCTCGTCGCGCGACCAGGTGCGGATCGACAGTCCCTTGTGGCGGCCGATCTCGTTCATCTTGCCGCGCAGCGCACTCACCGCCTCGCGGTCCGACGGCCAGTTCATCCGCAAGTGCATCGCGAAGATGCGTTCGGCGTCGTGATCGTACATCTGAATCTCGGCGATGTTCGCCCCCGCCGACGTGACGTAGTGCACAATCGGATCGGCCAGCCCTCGATTGTCCGGACCGACGGCGGTGATGATGACTTGCACGGCGAACTCCTGTGGGTGCGCGACACACTTTGCGATTTCAAATCGTTAACCCGCAGCCGCAGGCGAGGTCGTTGATGACCTCCTTGCCGTTGTTTCACCATGACCTCGCCTGCGGCTGCGGGTTAAACGAGGTCACACAGAGTGCGTCGCGCACCCTGCTCCTGTTCGCTCAGAACTTCCCCGTTACATTCGGAGGGGGGTGGTCGGTATAATCCTTCCCAGCTCGACAGCCCGGCTGCGAGCGCCCACCGATGGTCGCACGCCCGTTTGGTCCATCCTGCTACCCCAGTGAGGACGAACCATGAATCGTAGCTTACTCACGCCCGTTGTCGTGATGATTCTCGGCGGAGGCCCCCTTGCCGCACAAGAGGCGAAACCCGCCGGCCAGCCGGTGAGCTTCACCAAGGAAATCGCGCCGCTGCTCGTGCAACGCTGCGTCGCCTGCCACGGCGCGGCGAAGCCTAAAGGGAACTTCAACCTGAGCAGTTTCGAGGCGCTGTCCAAAGGCGTCAACAATCAGCCTGTCGTCGTGGCGGGCAAGCCCGAAGAGAGCACGCTCGTTGAATGCCTGCTGCCCGACGCCGCCACGCGCATGCCTTACAAGGAGGCCCCGCTGCCGCAGGAGCAAATCGACCTGATCGCACGCTGGGTTAAGGAAGGGGCCAAGTTCGACGGCCCGTCGCCTGGCGCTCAACTCGCGAGCATCATCCCGAAGCCGAAGGACCTGAACGTGCCGCCGCCGGTCTACCCGGCGCCGATCGCGATTACAGCGATCGCCTTCAGCCCCGACGGCACGCAGGTCGCCACCGGCGGCTATCACGAAGTGCTGATCTGGGAAATCGCCAGCGGCAAGCTGCTCAAGCGCCTGCAAGGTGTGCCCGAGCGCACCTACACCATCGTGTACAGCCCGAACGGCTGGTGGATCGCCACGGCCAGCGGCACTCCGGCTCAGTCGGGCGTGGTGCGGCTGTGGGACGCCGCGACCGGCGAACCGATCCGCGATATGGTCGAGGTCGAAGACTCGGTGTTCGGCCTCGCGTTTAGTCCCGACTCGAAGCTGCTTGCGTCTGGCGGCTGCGACCGCACGATCCGCATTTGGGACCTCGCGACCGGCAAACTGGCCAAGCAGATTGAGGACCACGCCGACTGGGTGCTCGATCTCGATTTCTCTCCCGACGGCCAGCGGCTCGTTTCCGGCAGTCGCGACAAGACGAGCAAGGTCTTCGACGTGGCCAAGGGCGAATCGCTCGTCACGTTCCCCGAACACACCGACGCGGTTTACGCCGTCGCGTTCGCGAAGGACGGCAAGTCGGTGGCCACGGCCGGCGGCGACCGCGTGATCAAGGTCTGGGACCCGGCCAACGAAGCGAAAAAAATTCGCGACATCGGCGGACACGGACTGGCGATCTTCCGCATGCGGTTCAGCCCCGACGGCAGCCAACTGGTGACTGCATCGGCCGACAAGACCGTGCGGCAGTTCAATCCCACCAACGGCCAGGCGGTGCGCTCGATCTCGGGGCACAACGATTGGGTCTACGCGGCGGCAATCAGCCGCGACGGCAAGCTGATTGCGACGGGCAGTTGGGACGGCGACGTCCGCATCTGGAACGCAGCCGACGGCGCCCTGGTCAAGAACTTCATCGCGATGCCGACCAAAGACAACACGGCCGGCGTGCCCGCGGTCGGCCTGCCCGCGACCGCCGAGTCGGCCCCATCCGCACCCGCCACCGCAGCCAAGTAAGAGCGGATCTCACGCGAAGGCGCAAGGGAGACGATGTCTCGAACTCGTTGAGACTCCCAAGGATTCCGCATTCAGCGTTGGCGCCCGCGCGCAGCAGCGACTTTCTTCCTGTCCGCGACCGCCGATAGAATGGTGGCATGCCGAAACGAAAGAATCGCGGAACGACCAGGCCGACGCTGTATGTGGACACAAATATCCTATCGGTGTTGTTCTATCGTGGCGCACATGTCGGCACGCTGCACCAGCAGATTGCAACTCGTGAGTGGTGGGCGGATGAGAGGAAGTTCTTTGAGCTTTACTCTTGACGCCATGAGCCGCCGCCATGGTTGGCGCACACCGTACCTCGTGTCGCCCGAGACGATTCCGCGACAGAGCCGGGCCAAACGATTCGGAGAAAGAAACGTGAAGACACAACCTGACCGCACCGGCGAGTTGGACGAAGTCGATCGCTGCCGAAGTGTGCGCCGCGCACTGGAACAGAAGTATCGCGATCTCGACGGGCTCTGCGATTGGCTTTCTCAGCGGGAACGGCGGCTTCGCCATGGACAACCTCAGAAGAAGGCGTCGGCTCGGATCGCAACCCAAAGGCATCGGGGAGCCATCGCCAAGTGACGACGCCGGTAGCGTGCGTCGAACCCACTAAGTCACGATCGCTCGCCCTAATCGCTCACCTTGTCGCTCGCCACGCCGATCATGAGGAGAAATCTCATGCGTTGCCTGGTCGTCTTGGGTGTCCTGCTTGCGGTTACGACCGCGACTGGTCAGGAGTCCATTTGGATCGAGGCCGAGCACCTGCGGGGCGTGCGTGGGTCGTGCTTTCCGGATATGAACGGAAACACGGCGGGTCACTGGGGACTGTCCGGGCCGGGCATCGCGCCAGAGTGGACTCAAGGGGGCGAGAGCGAATGGCTCAGCATCGCCTGCGGGGCGGCCGACGATCAGGCGGCGGCGACGTACGACTTCGAGGCGCCGGAAACCGGTGAGTGGCGACTGTGGGTGCGGTACCGCGACTGGCGGCAGCAGTCCGAACTGTTCGCGGTCCGCATCGAGCAGCCGGGCCAGCCGCCGACGAACGTCGTGTTTGGCGAGCGGCCGGTCGTTGACGAAGAGGACGAACTGAAGTTGCTTTGGAATTGGGCGTTCGGCTGGGACATGAGGCCGGTGAAGCTCGCGAGAGGTCCGGCCAAGCTGACCCTGCTCGCGCACGCCAAACAACCGAGCCAGCGTCAAGTCGACTGTCTCTGCCTGACGACCGACGCGACGTACACTCCGCACCACCGTGAAAAGCCGCGATCGGCCACGTGGAAACTGCTCGACGAACTGCGAGAGAATCCGCTGGTCGCGCCGCAACCGCTGGCCGCGCGGGCCGGCGATTCGGCCGTGCCGCCGGCGTGGAAGCTCGCCACGCTGCGCGACAAGGGTTTCGTCTTTCTCTGGAACGTCGGTCAGCCTTGGCAGACGGAACTGGCGTCGACCGACCCGAAACGAATTCTCTCTCCGTTCCACACCGACGCGCCGCTGGTCGATGAGTTCCGTAAGACGTTCGGCGGCCGCACCGACGTTCCGATCTTCAGCGACCCGCGCATCGTGCCGACCTTTCACGGCCCAGGTCCGAACATCCTCGACCATGAGCCATTCGTGAAGTGGCTCGACGCCAACCCCGACCGGCCGTGGGCCAACATGATGAACTACACCAATGCGATGGCGATGACCGACCGGGCCAGGTCGCTATGGCCCAAGTATCGCGATCGTTACGCGGGCAACATCGCCGGCGAGAGCATCGGATACTTCGACTACGACGCCAAGCTACTGCACGAACGCGTCAAGGCGGCGAAGAATCGCGAAGACGTGCTCGTCGCAATGACCGACGTCTACATGGCCGGTTCGGCGGCGCGCCAGGCGGCGATCTTCGGTGCGCCGGGGCGCGAGCATTACCAGTTCACGATTCCCTGCCCGTCGGTCGAAATGACGGCGCTCGCGCACCTGTGCCGCGAGTGGGGCGCTCGCACGATCGGCTACGAGAACACGGCCGTGACACCGAGTCTGGCGATGCGCATGGCATTCCTACGCGGCAGCGCCCGGCAATACGGCGGCATGATGGCCGACTATCGCTCGTGCAATTTCGGCGACGCGGCCACGATCTACGCGAACCAGGGCTACCACTACGCCGGCATGCCGCGGTTCGTCTACGACAACTCGTACGACGTCTGGGCTGGCGCGGGTATGACCTGGTACAAGTTCGACATCTGGCATCAATACATGTCCGGCTCCGCCATGTTCTATCACGAGCAGGGGCACGATGAGTTCTGGCAACCCGGCGGCAACTCGACGGCCGTCAAACCGCTGCAGCTTTCGCCCAAGGGCCGACTCGTCGCCCAGTTCCTCGAAATCACGGCCAAGCACCCCGACCGCGGCACTCCCTTCACGCCGATTGCGTTTCTGCTCGACCGCGCGCACGGCTGGGATCCGAACAGCTATCAGCCGGCCTACTTCGGACACGACCCGAGCCTGAACCCGACCGTGCTCAGTTTCGATCGCCACGCACGCATGCTCAAGGAGTGGTTCAAGGTCGCCTATCATCCGTACGGTCCGCGCGAGAGCGAACTCAACACGGGCGTGAACCAGATTCACATTCCCGGCACGTTCGGCAACATCTTCGACGTGCTCGTCACATCGCCCACCAAGCTCGACGTGCTCGACAGCTACCCGGTGGTCATCATCGCCGGCGAAGTAACGCTGTCGGCCGAGTGGGGCAAGAAGCTGGCCGAGTACATCGAGCGAGGCGGCACGGTTGTCGTGAGCGACGACCACGTGACCGGACCGGGCGCGGCTGACTTGAAACTGCCGGACCTGGCCGCAGTCGCCGAGGACCACTCGATCCGGTGGCTGCCCGACAATCGTTCCGTTGCGGCACAGCGCTATCGTTACCGCCCGATTCGCGGCGGCTCGCCACTGGCGACCGCATCGAACGGCGACGTGATCGCCAGCCTGTTCGATCGCGGCAAGGGCCGGTTGATGTTTGCTTCGGTCCCGCGCTGCCTCGGTGTGGACGTCGCGGCGACGCCCCTGGTGGCGTTGGTGCTCGCCCACGCACGACAGGGCCTGATGCCGGTCGCGGTCGACGGCGAGGTGGAGTGGATGCTCAACCGCACCGACAAGTCGTGGATCGTCACACTGTTCAACCCCGCTGGGAGTCGCAAGCCACAGCACGGCGTCGTCCCGACGGATTACGCGCAGGCGCGGACCGTTCGGCTGCGGTCAAGACAACCGTGGACGATGGCCAGGGAGTGGTTCTCTGAAACCGCAGTCGAGGTTGCCCGCGACGCCGACCAATCGGTCGCAACGGTTGTGGTGCCGGCCGGCGGAGTGCGCGTCGTCGAGCTTGAGTAGCATGCCGGCCCGCGGTCTCGCTACGCCGAGCACGCTCGGCGCCCTAGACAACACCGCTACAATTCGGCCATATTGCCTACCGTGCGCTGGGGGAACCGCCTCCGGCCAGATTCTTGGCAACGTCGGACTGGCCAGCCGATACTCAGGAGTGATTCCCGTGTCCGTGACGGCTGTGTTGATTCGGAGATCGGCGATGGCACGTGCGCTTTGGCGGCGGTGGCTGAGGGTAGTACTCTTCAGGCCGTATCGTATCCTGAGCAACCTGAAGTACCGGCGTTGGGTACGGAAGACCCGCAAGCTGCGGCGCGTGCAGCGGAAGATACTGTTCGATCGCATCGAGCGCAACCGCGATTCGCAATTCGGTCGCGATCATGGTTTCCGCGAGATCGCAAGCCTGGCCGATTTCCGCGCCCGCGTGCCGATCACCACGTACGAGGACTACGAGCCGTACATCAACAAGATGAAAGCGGGAAGGACCGACGCGCTGCTCGGTTCCGATCAGAAGCTGGTGATGTTCGCACTTACCAGCGGCACGCACGCGGCACGCAAGTTCATTCCCATCACCGAGGAATACGTCAAAAACTTCCGGCGCAGTTGGTTCATTTGGGGGGTGAAGGCGGCGCGCGACCACTACGGCATGTTGCACGGATCGATCGTGCAGTTGGCCGGCGACTGGGACGAGTTCCGCACCGAGGCCGGCACGCCCTGCGGCAACCTGAGCGGCTTGATCGCCAAGATGCAGGGCCGACTCGTGCGACGGCTGTATTGCATTCCGCCCGAAGTCGGTCAGATCAAGGACGTGACGGCGCGTCACTACGTCACGCTGCGACTCGCCGTGCCGCGCGACGTGTCGCAGATCAGCACGGCGAACCCGAGCACGCTGGTGAACCTGGCTCGCCTGGGCGACGCGGAAAAAGAGGCGCTGGTGCGCGACATCGCCGACGGCACGATCGCTGGCCGGTTCGACGTACCGGCCGACGTACGAGCGCGGCTGCACGGTCGTATCGCCAAACCCAATCCACATCGGGCGCGCGAACTGGACGAGATCATCTCGCGCACCGGATCGCTGATGCCCAAGGACTACTGGCCGGGCCTGGTGCTCTTGGGCAACTGGACCGGCGGCGCCGTGCGAGCCTACCTGCGACACTACCCAGCGATCTTCGGCAACACGCCGGTGCGCGACATCGGCCTGTTGGCGTCGGAAGGCCGCATGACGCTGCCGATCGAGTCGGGCACCGCGTCGGGCGTGCTCGATCCGACGATGAACTACTACGAGTTCATACCCGAAAACGAAATCCACTCGCCGTCGCCGACCGTGCTCGAAGCCCACGAGCTGGTCGAGGGCCGCAACTACTTCATTCTCCTCACGACGCCCAGCGGATTCTGCCGGTACAACATCCACGACCTGGTTCGCGTCACCGGCTGGTTCAACGATACGCCGCTGCTGGAGTTCCTGAACAAAGGCTCGCACGTGTCGAGCATCACGGGCGAAAAGATCTCCGAGTCGCAGGTCGCTCGCGCCGTCGACCGCGCGCTCGGCGAACTGTCGCTCACGTTGACCGCGTTCACGCTCGCGCCGGTTTGGGACGACCAGACGCCTTACTACGTGCTGCTCGTCGAGCGCGACGACGTCGCGACCGAGCAGCTTGGCGAATTGCTGTGCCAGCGAGCGGACGACGAGCTGAAGCGAATCAATTCGGAGTACGAGTCGAAACGCGACACAAATCGGTTGGGCCCGGTTCGCATCGGCTGGCTCGATCGCGGCGTCTGGCGCGATTTCTGCCACAAGCGTCTGGCGCGCAGCGGCGGCTCGCTCGAACAGTACAAGCACCGCTGCCTAGCGACCGATCTCGATTTCGTCTCGCAGTTCTCGCTACAAACCTTTTCGCACCCCATCCGCAACGCCGGGTGAATATCGCGGTGCAGCTCAGAGGTTGCGCAAGTACTTGCGGACTTCGTCGTGCGTTCCGAGGAAGCGCAGGACGGCCGTGCCTTTGCCAGTTGCACCAGGGCTCGCAGTTCCAGCCCAATTCGCACTTCCCAGATGCCGCCGGCGATCCTCCACGCCGCAAGCGAGTAGGCTGGGTGCGGCACCCGGCCTACGCGCTCCACGCCGCAAGTCAGGCTAAAGCCTGACGTACGGCCACACCCCATTCGGCTAAGGTGTACAGATGATGCAATCGGTCACTCGAACATTGCCTCAGCCGGAACGACTCGCACGCGGTCGCGGTTGATGCGGAGCGGATAAGCTTCGATGAGTTTGTCTTCATCGAGGATCTCTTTGGGGGTCCCCTCGGTATCGTAGCGCAGTGGCGAGCGTTGGCCGGACAGGACGGCGTCGCGGAGTTTTTCCGCGTCGCGTGTGACCACGGCGACGCACAGGTCCTTGGCCTGCAGATGACGGCGGATCGCGGCGTTCACCTGCTCGCGCGTGAGTTGCGGCAGTCGGCGATCCAGTTCCGTTACGAGACTCTCTCGGCCGTAGAACGAGCCGTCCAACTCATAGCCCAAGCGTCGCGACTGCGTCTGGATCCACAGCTTCGAGTAGTTCACCAGGAACCGCCGCGTGGTTTCAAACTCCTCCTCGCTCAGCCCGTCCTTGACGAACATGTCCAACTCGCGGACGGCCTGACGCAGTGCGAACACCGCCTTGTCGTGCGGCACCGGACGGATCCAGATCGAGAAGTACTGTTGTTGGCGCGGCGTGTTCGGCATCGGGAAAGTGCCTTCGCCCTGCTGGATAAAATCCTCGATGTACGAGTAGTCGCCGTAGTTCAGGCCGCGTTTGCCACGCATGTTGCGCATCAGCCGGCCGTTGAACGTGCGGTGCTCGCCCAGGGCCGAGTTGGCCAGTGCGAGCGCATAGAAGTCTTCGTCGGCTCGCGTCAGACCGAGTGGGAAGCCGATCGAAATAGCCGTCGCGATGCAGTCCTTTTCGACGATCGTCAGCTCCATATCCTTTGGCATGTACGGCCGTGGCAGTTCCCTGGGCGCACGGAAAGATGGCCGCACACGGAGGTCCTCTCGCAGTCGCTGCACGAACGCATCGTCGGCGCCGCCCGCCACGCCGATCTGCTTGGGCGACACGCGGCCGAACTGCTTCACGTCGGCCAGCGTGATCGCCTTGAGACCGCCGACCGAGCCGGCGTCGACATGGCCGTAGGGGTGTTTCGGATAGAGCGCAAGCTGCAACGTCCACTTGCCGAGCGCCTCGTCGTTGGTGCCGCGTAGGATCTTCGAGACGAAGTTGAGTTGCTCCTCGCGCAGCCGCTCGAAGTCGGCCGGATCGTATCGCGGCTCGGTGAGCATCTCGGCGAAGATGTCGTAGAACTCCGCGAGCTTGTCGCGATGGACGGTGGCGCTGAACACTGTGACCTCCTTGTCGCAGTGGCTGTCGATCGTCGCAGCCATCGGATAGAGCCGGTCGAGAATCTGGTCGTAGCTGTATCGTCGCGTCCCGCCCTCGGCCTTCATCCGGGCGGTCAATGCCGACAGACCCTCCTTGCCGGGCGGGTCGTCCTTGGATCCGTAGTCGTACAAGACCCGAATCGAGACCAGCGGCGACTTGTCGTTCAGCAGTATGACGTCGCGAATCGGCCGCGCGGTTTGCGGACGGCGCGCCGGGTTCTGCTCCACCACAACCGGCCGACCGGTCTCCGCTTGAACGAGCGCGGGCGCCTCGGCGGCTGGGCTCGATTCCGAGCAATCGGAACCCGGCTTGGCTGGCGGCGTCTTTTCCGCAGGTACGCCCGCCTGTTTCAACCTAACGACCGTTCGGTTCGTGGCGGCGAAGTACTTGGCCGCGACGCGCTGGATGTCCGCGGCGGCGACCTGGTCATAGGTCGCGTACAGCCGGTTCACCGAATCGGCGTCGCCGGTCAGTTGCAGGAACTCGCCGAGCGTGCGGGCGACATGATCGGGCGTGTCGAGGCCCATGGCGAAGGCGTAGCGCATGTGCGACTTGATGTCGCCCAACCGCGCGGCGTCGATCGGCCTGTGCGCGGCATCGTCGAGCGCGCGGTAGACCTCGTCGCGCACCGCATCCATGTGGTCTTCGGACGTGAGCCGGGTCATGATCCCAAAGAGCGTCGGATCGCGGTGAAAGAACGCGCCGGCTTGCATGACCTCGACTTTCCGTTCCTCAAGCACGAGCTTGCGATAGAGTGAGCTGGTGTCGGAAAAAGCCGCCTCGCTCAGAATGTCGAGCGCCGCGACGTCGCGGCTCGCCGGGTCGAAGCCGGGCGTGTGGTAGCCGATGTAGAGATACGGCAGCGTCTGACCCTTCCACTCGAGTTCGACCGTCTTCTCTTCCTTCTGCGGCGGCTCGGCTGGGATCTCGATCTTGGTCGATCCGCGCTTCCAGCCGCCGTAGTACTTCTTCGCGAGTTCGACCAGCCGGTCGTGTTGCACGTCGCCCACCACCAGCACGATACAGTTTTCCGGCCGATACCAGCGGTCGAAGAACTTGAGGCTATACTGGTACTGGTTCGGCATGTCGACGACGTCCTTCAGGAAGCCGATCGTGGTGTGCTTGTAGGTGTGCGTCGTGTAGGCGGCGTCTTGCATCTTCTCGTCGAGCAGCATGAGCGGCGACGACGCAGACTTGTTGTACTCGCCCAGCACCGCACGCGCCTCCTTCTGAAAATCGGCCTCGCTGTATTTCAGGTTCTGGAACCGGTCCGCCTCGACATCGACGATGGTCTCGAGCGCGGCCGCCGACGCTGTGATGTGGTAGCAGGTCCAATCGTCGGTGGTGAATGCGTTCGAGTCGGCGCCGAGGCCCTTGAGCGCGTCGTTGTACTTGCCCTCCGAGAACCGCGGCGTGCCGCGAAACATCATGTGCTCGAAGAAGTGGGCGAAGCCCGACAGACCCGGTTCCACCTCGTTGCGCGAACCTGTCCGCACAACCGTGTAGTACGCCACGATGCCCGGCGAGTCGTACTCGACCGAAATGACCACGAGTCCGTTTTCGAGTTGGGTTCGATGAACCGGAAAGGGGAAGATGGCCTGTTCCCTTTTCGCGTCTTGCGTCGTCGTGCCCGCCACGCAGGTGGACGACCAAACGCCAAGGACCAGCAGCGCGACGACCCAAGTGTGTTTCACGGTGTTGCTCCTTCAGAGTGCACAGGATCGAGCCTGGGCCGTAAGTTATCGTGCGGCGTCGGCAGTTGCCACGGTAATACGTCCGCATCGTCTACGCCCACGCGGTTCACGCCAGCGGACTCGTAGCTTATAATCCCTCCGAAGGAAATGGCGTGGGACGCCCTTCCCAACGTGTCGGCCATCGCTCGACGACATCGCACGTTCGGAAGCGTGCCCGGCAGACCATAGAACATTGCTGAGGACCCGACATGCCGCAGATCGGATGCTCGACACCGCGTGCCAAGCGGCCTGACTCGATCGGTGTCTTGCCGGTGGCCATGAAGCCGCAATCACATCGACTTCGCCGACAAACTCTGCGCGACCTCTACCGGGTTGAACACCGAGCCGAGTTGGTCGATGGGAGGATAATCAGAATGTCACCCGTCGGGCGACGAGCCAATCGCGCCGCATCTCGAATTTTCCTGAGCCTGAGCGCGTATGAACAGGCTACCAAGCGGGGCGAGGCGTACACCGACCAGGTCGCGTTTGTGGCGAAGTTGCCCAATCGCGGAACGTTCTCGCCCGATGCTTCGTACTACGACGGCCCGCCGCCGTCGGACCCCGATGGATTCCTGCCTGGCCCGCCCGGTTTCGCCGCCGAAGTCCGCTCCAAACAGGACCATGGAAAGGCGGCCGAGCGACGGCTTGCTCGGAAACGCAAGGACTACTTCGCCGCCGGCACCAAGGTGGTTTGGGACGTGGACCCCGCGCACGAGACGATAGCCGTGTACCGTGCCACGGCGCCCGACCGGCCCACGGTGTACAAGGTCGGCCAGATCGCCGACGCCGAGCCGGCCGTGCCGGGCTGGCGCATGGCGGTTCGCGAGGTCTTTGGGTAACCGAATGAACGGCACTGCGACGCGTCGCGATTTTCTGGCGTGGACCCGGTTTGGCCTGGGGGCGGCCGCCGCGATCGAGTTGCTCGGCCGCGACGGCAAACTGTGGGCCGACACCGTGCCGGGCGAGGCAACCGATCCGCCTCCGCACCATCCGCCGAAGGCGAAGCGGGCGATCCACATCTTTCTGTGCGGCGGACTGAGCCACGTCGATTCGTTCGACTTCAAGCCGGAACTGGTGAAGTACCACGGCAAGCCGCTGCCCGGCGACGAGCGGCCCGATGTGTTCTTTGGCAAGGTTGGACTGCTGCACCGGAACATCTGGGAATTTCGACAGCGAGGCGAAAGCGGTCTGTGGGTTTCGGAGTTGTTCCCACACTTGGCCGGCGCGGCCGACGAACTGACGGTGATTCGGTCGATGTGGGCCGAGACATCGAACCACACGCCCGCGACATTTCAGGCGAACACGGGTTTTCGACTGAACGGGTTCCCGGTGATGGGCTCGTGGCTGTCGTTCGGACTGGGCAGCGAGAGCGACGACCTGCCGTCGTTCGTCGTGCTGCCCGACACGCGCGGCGTACCGGCCGGCGGGTCGATCAACTGGAGCCAAGGGTTTCTGCCGGCCCGACATCAAGCCGTGCCGCTCAAGAGCACCGGGCCGGCGATCGCGAACCTGTTCCCCGCGCGGCCGATCGCCGAGCGCACGGAGCTGGCGAGCCGCGAGTTGCTCGGCGCGATCAACCGTCGGCATCTCGACGAGCGCGCGGGCGGCGATGAGTTGGCCGCGCGAATCCGAAGCTACGAACTGGCCGCACGCATGCAACTTTCGGTGCCCGAGGTCGCCGACCTGGCGAGCGAGACGCGGGCGACGGCCGCGCTCTACGGCATCGACGACCCCGCAACGGCCGACGTCGGTCGCCAGTGCCTGCTCGCGCGGCGGCTGCTCGAACGCGGGGTCCGTTTTGTCCAGCTCTTTTCCGGAGGCGCATTCGGCCAGCCGCGCATCAACTGGGACGGGCACGAAGACGTCGAGGCCAACCACACGCAAGAGGCCCGGCGGATCGATCGCCCAGTCGCCGGCCTGCTGCGCGATCTCGGCAATCGCGGCATGCTCGACGACACGCTGGTTGTCTTCTCATCCGAGTTCGGCCGCACGCCGTTCACCCAGTCCGACGCCGGCGTCTTGGGCAAGGGGCGCGACCACAACCAGTACGGCTTCACCGCTTGGCTTGCCGGCGCGGGACTGCGCCGCGGCTTCGCCTACGGGGCGACCGACGAATTCGGCCTGAAGGCGGTCGAGAACCCGGTGCACTGGAACGATTTTCACGCCACCATCCTGCACCTGCTCGGCATCAACCATGAACGTTTGAGCTACTACCACAATGGCATCAAACGGCGGCTGACCAACGTGCATGGCCAAGTGATCAGCGAACTGTTGGCGTGACCTCAGACGCACCGACTTGCCACGAAGCTTGCACTTCGGCGTCGCCGATTGCACAATGCCGCCGTTCCGCACGAATCCCCAACCGTGTCCATCTCGGAGAAACAGCCATGTTCAGAACGCCAGCTTTCTGTGTGCTCGTTGTCGCGTCGAGTCTCCTTGTGGTTGCACAGGAAAAGGCGAAGAAGATCGTCGCCACCGAACCGGCTGCGGCCGGGCCCGACTTCGCCGTTCAGGGCGAGTACACCGGTGAGCTGCCGACGGACGACGGCAACAAGCGGTTCGGCATTCAGGTGATCGCGCTGGGCGACGGCAAGTTCGACGCCGTGGCGTATCACGGCGGCCTGCCGGGCGACGGCTGGGACAAGAGCGAAAAGATTCGCGGCAGCGGCGAAACCACCGACGGCGTCACCGTGCTGAAGGGCGACGAGGGCCTTGCGAAGATTTCCGGCGGCGTGTTGAGCATCATTAACAAGGACGGCAACGAGGTCGGCCAGCTCAAGAAGGTCGAACGCAAGAGTCCGACGCTCGGCATGAAGCCGCCCGCGGGCGCGGTCGTGCTCTTCGACGGGTCGACGGCCGATGCGTTCGAAGGCGGCCGCATCACGCCCGAAAAGCTGCTGATGGAAGGGGTCACCAGCAAGCGAAAGTTCCAGAGTTGCACGCTGCACGTGGAGTTCATGCTGCCGTTTCAACCGAGCGATCGCGGTCAGGGGCGCGGCAACAGCGGCTGCTACCTGCAGGGGCGCTACGAGGTGCAGATCCTCGATTCGTTCGGACTCGAAGGCAAGAACAACGAGTGCGGCGGCCTGTACTCGATCAAGGACTGCGACCTGAACATGTGCCTGCCGCCGCTCGCGTGGCAGACTTACGACATCGACTACACCGCCGCCAAGTACGACGATGCGGGCAAGAAGGTCGCCAACGGACGCATGACCGTGCGGCACAACGGCGTCGTGATTCACGACAACGTCGAGTTGCCCAAGGACACGACCGCGGCGCCCGTCAAAGAAGGCCCCGCGCCCGGCCCCATCTACCTGCAGAACCACGGCAACCCCGTGCGCTTCCGAAACATCTGGCTGGTCGAGAAGCCCTGAGTGGAGTCCTCGATGCTCGAGACCGCTCGAACAGACATACGTCGCTACCTGAACATCCGCAGCGCGTACGGGCCTGGCTTTTCGGCCGATGGCGGTTCGGTTGCGTTCCTGATGAACACGACCGGCGTGCCGCAAGTGTGGCGCGTGCCCGTCGAGGGCGGCTGGGCCGAGCAGCTCACGTTCTACGACGAGGCGGTTCGCGGCGTACACTATCCGCCCGCCGGCGCGGCCGACCGCTTTCTGTTCAGCATGGACCGCGGCGGCAGCGAACGCACCCAACTCTACCTGGCCACGGGCGACGGCGCCGAGGTGGCCGACCTCAGCCGCGAGCCGCAGGCGATTCACGAGTGGGGCGGCTGGAGTCCCGACGCGGCCAGGATCGCGTTCAGCTCAAACCGCCAGGATGCGTCGCGGTTCGACCTCTACGTGCAAGACGTCGCGCCGGACAGCCAGGCTCGCTTGCTCTGCCGCGGGCCGGGCGGGTATTTCAACGCGGGTGAGTTCTCGCCTGACGGCCGCAAGCTGCTGGTGCTCGAGTACCCGTCGAACTCCAATCAGTTCGTGCACGTCATCGACGTCGCCAGCGGCACGGATCGAAACCTGACGCCGCACGACGATCAAGTGCGATACCTGAGTCCGAAATGGTCGCACGACGGCAAGAGCGTGTACCTGCTCACCGATCTACACGGCGACTTTCTCAGCCTCGCCCGGATCGACCTCGCGACGGGCGGGCTTACGTTCGTCGAAAAACCCGACTGGGACGTGGACGGCTACGCACTTTCGCCGGACGGCAAGTGGCTGGCGGCGGCGATCAACTCGGATGGCGTAAGTCGGCTGGCGGCCGTGCCGCTGGCAGGCGCCTCGCCGGTTGCCGCCGGGTTGCCGCTCGGCGTGATCGAACACATGGAGTTCAGCCCCGACGGCCGCCGACTGACGTTCGACCTGACCGGTCCGCGCCACAACTCGGACGTGTGGGTCTGGGAGATCGGCCGGGACAAACCGCGGCAGCTTACACACGCCTCGCGGGCCGGCGTTCCGACCGCCGCGCTCGTCGAGCCGGAACTGGTGCGCTACGAGTCGTTCGATGGAATCAAGATTCCCGCGTGGTTCTATCGTCCGCCGGCCGACGTGTGCGGTGAGAAGCCGCCGGTGATCGTGTACCCGCACGGTGGTCCGGAAAGTCAGTCGCGGCCCAGCTTCAACTCGATCTTCGCCTATCTGCTGAACCGCGGTTACGCCATCTTCGCCCCGAACGTGCGCGGATCGAGTGGCTACGGCACGCGGTTCATGAACCTGGACAACGTACGCAAGCGCATGGACAGCGTGAAGGACCTGGCCCACGGGGCGTTCTGGCTGCGCGACTCGGGGCGAGTCGATCCGCGGCGCATGGCGGTCTACGGCGGCAGCTACGGCGGATTCATGGTGCTCGCGGCGATCACGAACTACCCCGATCTCTACGCCGCTGCGATTGATGTGGTGGGCATCGCGAACTTTGTCTCGTTCCTCGAGAACACCGGCGCGTACCGCCGAGCGGCGCGCGAGGCCGAGTATGGCAGCCTGGCTCACGACCGCGAGTTCCTGCGGTCCATCAGCCCGATTCATCAGGTCGACAAGATTCGCACGCCGCTGTTGGTCATTCACGGCGCCAACGATCCGCGCGTGCCGGTCGGCGAGGCCGAGCAGATCGTCGCCGCGCTGCGTGCCCGCGCCGTGCCCGTCGAATATTTGCGCTACGACGACGAGGGCCACGGCCTCGTAAAGCTCAGCAATCGTCTCGACGCCTATCCCAAGATGGCGAGCTTCCTCGACCGCCACTTGAAGCCGACGTAGCGCCGCAACAGTGTCCAAAGACCTCCGTTGAGGGAAAACGACCTGTGGCACTCCCTGAAAGAGCGTCGGCGGTGAGCGTTGCCACGCCCTTCGCAGCCTCAGGCCGTGCCAACACAACGAAACACCGCCGTGTGCTGGCGAGTCTTCAATGCTGAATTGACGGGTTTGGGTGGCATGCCCTCGGCTTGGCGTGGGCATGCCGACGCAAAAGCCGACGGCATGGCACTCGTCATTTCAGGTTGGACGGACCACTAGGCCTCAAACAAGCGAACTTTGGAGTGCGGTGGCTTGACACCGCTTTGGATTGCCTGAGCCTTCCGCGCGGATCGATCCAAAGCGGTGTCAAGCCACCGCACTCCAAAACTTCGCTCGGCCACGATGATCGTCGTCGATTTGAGATTGGCCGAACAATCCTCGCTTGTTTGAGGACTAGGCTAGGTCACACACCCGGCGCGGCACGTTGCCTGTCCGCTGTGACACTCTTATAATCTGGCCGGCGGCGCCGCTCGCGTACTCTTCACAGAATCACTTGACGATGCCTGAAGCCAAGAGTTCCAACAACCAAGTCGGCGATTTCCTGCTCACGAAGAAACTCGGCGAGGGGGGCATGGGCGCGGTCTATCGCGCGCGACAACTGAGCATGGAACGCGACGTCGCACTCAAGGTGCTGCCCAAGTACCTGGCTAAGGATCCGTCGTACGTCGAGCGGTTCTATCGCGAAGCAAGGGCATCGGCGCGGCTCGATCATCCGAACATTGTGCGCGGCATCGCGGTCGGCGAAGACAAGGGCTATCACTACTTCGCGATGGAGTTCGTCGACGGCGAAAGCTGCGACAAGCTGCTGAAATCTCGCGGGCGGCTCGGCGTCGGCGACGCCGTGCGGATCGCACTCGATGTGGCGCGGGCGCTCGGCCACGCGCACGCCAAGGGGCTCGTGCATCGCGACATCAAGCCCGAGAACATCATGATCACGCAGGACGGCGTCGTAAAACTCGCCGACCTCGGCCTGGCCAAGGCTAGCGACGAGGTGAGCAGCCTGACCAAGACGGGCAGCGGGTTCGGCACGCCCTACTACATGCCGCCGGAACAGGCGCGCAACGCCAAGTACGTGGACAACCGCAGCGACATCTACGCACTCGGCGCGACGCTGTATCACCTGATCACCGGCCAGGTGCCGTTCACCGGCGAGACGGCGATCGAGGTGCTCACGGCCAAAGAGGAAGACCGGCACACGCCCGCACGTCGCCTGGCCGCCGACGTGCCCGAGACGTTGGACCTCGCCATCGACAAGATGATGGCTCGCGACCCACGGGCGCGATATCAGACGGCGGCCGAGGTGATCGCCGCGCTCGAGAAAACGGGTTGTGCAAGTCGCAAACTCAGCCTCGACGGCGGGCCCGCCGGCCTCGCCGTCACGCGCCCGGTCGCCGCGCCGCCTGCAGCGCCCGTCACTCGCGACGACGATTCCGGAGAAACCGCCACCGCCACTCGGTACGTCGTCAAGTATCGCGACCGAACCGGCAAGCCGGTGAAGGTCACTGCGGACAAGCACCAGGTTCGCGATCTGATTCGTCGCGGCGGATTCGGCACCGACGCCGAGGCGGCCAAGTCGCCCGACGGGCCGTTCCGCCCGCTGCTGTCCTTTCCCGAATTCGCCGAGCAGATGAAGTCGAGGCTGATCAAAGAGAAGGGAGACGAGGCACTCGGCGGCGGCATGGCCGACAAGTTTGCAGAGATCGACAAGCAGGACCAACGTCGTCGCAGGATGCGAAGGCTGCAAGCGATCCTCATTCGCGCGATCACCTCGCTCGGGATTATCGGCGTCCTTGCCGCAGGCGCGTACTTCGGTTGGAAGTTGTACCAGGAACGCCAGCAGAAACCGCCGGCCCCGGCGGCAGCCCCAGCGCCCGGCAAATAGCTAATACTACAGCGCACCTTGGGTAGGGTGGGCTTTGCCCACCGACACACATGGGGTTGGTGGGCAAAGCCCACCCTACCTGTGACCGCGCAGCAATCAAGGTGCGCTGTAGTAATAAATGACCGTGCGTGCATCTGCGAATCGCCCAAACAACCCCTCACCCAACCCTCTCCCCAACGGGGGAGAGGGAGAAAGACGCTCGGAACTCATAGACTGCCGAATGAAAGCGAAGCACAACCTTGTTCTCCCTCTCCCCTTTGGGGAGAGGGTTGGGGTGAGGGGTATTCGCAAATTCGCGCACGGTGATTTAGCACTGCAGTGATCTGGGCGCGTACGCTCTTGACGGTTGTTTGCCGGGCGGGTAAGCAAGGGTGCCAACCGAACATGAATACCCGCCTGAGCAGGTCATCTCGGGAGTAAGTCGATGCGATTGCGCCTGATGGTCCTCGTCAGTTGTGCAGCAACACTGGCTTTTGGATGTGCCAAGCCGACGCCGGCGCCACCGCCTGCCGCCCCCATCACGTCGAAGCCCAGCGGCACCGATCCCGCGACAACGGCGGCGGCGGACAAGACCGCACCAGGGGCCGAACAGCCCGCGGAGTCCAGCGCCGCGCTGGCTGGTCCGACCGGCCGAATTGAGGGCGTAGTCACCTTTACCGGCGACGAGATTCCCACCGCCACGCTCGTCGACAACGGCACCGACCCCCAGATCTGCGGCGCTCAGGTCTCGAAACGAGACGTCGTGATCCATCCGGACAACCGAGGCATTCAGTTCGTCCTGGTGACGCTCGTCGACGTCAAGCTGCCTGACGGCTACAAGCCGACGGCCCAGAAGCTCGTGCTCGACAACAAGAACTGCCAGTTTGAACCACATGCGGCCGTGCTGACCGTGGGCAGCACGATCGAGACCACCAACTCCGACAACGTTTACCACACGACGAACCTGTCGGGCGCGGCGACCGAGAACATTCCGCTGGTCAGCAAGGGCGCTGTGCACACGACCAAGGTGCGCCGCCCCGGTCTCATCGGCGTCAAGTGCGACAAGCACGGCTGGATGCAGGCGTACATTCGCGTTGACGCCCATCCGTTCCACGCGGTCACCGACGCCGACGGCAAGTTTGCCATCGCGGGTGTGCCGGTCGGCACGTACAAGATGAAGGCGTGGCACGAACGGTTCTACGATCAGGAGGTCGAAGTGACCGTCAAGGAGAATGAATCGACGTCACTCGAACTGAACTATCCCACTCCGGACACGGAGAAGTGATCCGTGATCAACAGGTGTTCCCGGCGAACGCCGTCCGTTGACTATTGACCATTCACCATTGACCCTGCTTCTGAAAGGAGCATCCATGACTCGGCATCGATTCGCACTCGTCGCGCTGCTGGTGGGCGTGATCGGCGTCGTGGCGGTCAGCGCTCAGGACGCAAAGAAGGCCGCGGCCCCGCCCGCGGTCCAACCGGGCGCAGACCTGACCATCTACTCGCCCAAGAACCACGATCTGTACGACGGCCGATTTGTGTTGTCGGCAGGCCGGGCGTACATGATCGGCGATCTGAAATCGCCCAAGAAGAACTTCGACCACATCGACAACGGAGCAGAGAATGCGATCGCCGTGAAGGGCACGTTTGAGATCGACGTCGATGAGATCAAGAACACCGGCACGGTCACCGGCAGGTTCGAGACAAAGGACGGCGTGCTCGAAATCGCGTTCGACGAATTCAAGGAAGGCTCGCCGTGCCAGGACGGCGGCATCGCGGCGTTCATCTTCGAGCACGGCGACTCCGGCTGCGGCGACGCGAACTGGCCCAAGACGCTGACCTACATCGCCGGCTGGGGCACCGGTCACGCCAAACTCAACGGCAAGCCACTCTGGGACAAGCAGCAGATTCACTTCATGGTCACGCAGGGCATGCGCGATCGCAAGTCGCTGAAGGTCGCATATCCCGACAACGAACGCCGCCGCAAGCTGAAGGGCGGCGACGTCAATCCGTCGGCCATGCAGCTCGATTTCTGGATTCGCAGCCCCGAGATCGACAAGGACAGCGGCAACAGCCCGCCGAACAAGAACTACTTGCACATGTTTGCGATGGAAGTTACGTGGAAGTAGCCGTCGGCAGTCTAGTCAAAGTAGGTGTTGAGTAGGTATTGAGTGGCCGAGGCTCATGCGACGCTCGCGCTTCGACCAAAGGCGTCCTTGGAGTCAAGGGTAGGGTGGGACAAGCGCAGCGCCGGCCCACCATCCGTTACTTGGTGGGCCGGCGCTGCGCTTATCCCACCCTACCCTCGGTTGCGGGCGAAACCCGCGCTAGGCTTCGAGATTCGACAAGCTTCGTTCGGCACTGGTGCTCGAATTGGATCCTCTCGGAGATAAATTGGATGGCACGCATTACGCAGATCGTGGCCCGCGAGATCCTCGACTCGCGCGGCAATCCGACCATCGAAGTAGACGTCCGGCTCGACGACGGCAGCCTCGGCCGCGCAGCAGTGCCGAGCGGTGCGTCGACCGGTGAGCGCGAGGCGTTGGAGCTGCGCGACGGCGACAAGTCGCGCTATCTCGGCAAGGGTGTGCTCCGTGCCGTCGCCAACGTCGACACCGTGCTCGCTCCGAAGCTGCGCGGCATGGACGCATCAAAGCAGCGCCAGATCGACGATGCGATGCGCGAGCTGGACGGCACCGAGTACAAGTCGAAGCTCGGTGCGAACGCACTGTTGGGCGTGTCGATGGCCGTGGCGCGCGCGGCGGCCGCGTCGGCGAAGCTGCCGCTCTACAAATATCTAGGCGGCGACGCGGCCGTGACGCTGCCTGTGCCGATGATGAACGTGCTCAACGGCGGCGCGCACGCCGACAATACCGTGGACTTCCAGGAGTTTATGATCGTGCCGCTCGGCGCGCCGACGTTCAGCGAGGGGCTGCGCATGGGGGCCGAGACGTTTCACGCCCTCAAGAACGTGCTCAAAGCCCGCAAGCTGAACACGGCCGTCGGCGACGAAGGCGGGTTCGCGCCGAGCCTCAAGTCGAACGTCGAGGCGATTGAACTCGTCGTCGAGGCGATCCGCGCCGCCGGCTACACGACCGGCCGCGGCGCCTCGCCGAAGGACATCGCCATCGCACTCGATCCAGCCACCAGCGAACTGCGCGACCACGCCCTCAAGGACGGCAAGGACGGCTACCTGTTTTGGAAGTCCGACCAGAAGTGTAAATCGTCCGACGAAATGATCGAGCTTTGGGCCGACTGGTGCGAGCGGTACCCGATCGTATCGATCGAAGACGGCCTCGACCAGAACGACCGGGCCGGCTGGCGCAAGCTCACCGACCGGCTTGGCTCGAAGATCCAGCTCGTCGGCGACGACCTGTTCGTCACGAACCCGAAGATCTTCGCTCAGGGCATTGCCGACGGCCTCGCCAACTCGATCCTCGTCAAGGTCAACCAGATCGGCACACTCACCGAGACGCTCGAAGCGATCGCGCTCGCCTGTCGATCGGGTTACACTGCGATCGCCAGTCACCGTTCGGGCGAGACCGAGGATTCGACGATCGCCGACCTTGCCGTGGCCACGAACGTCGGTCAGATCAAGACCGGCTCGGCCAGCCGCTCAGACCGGATCGCCAAGTACAACCAACTGCTGCGCATCGAGCAGGATCTCGGCCCCCGCGCCGTCTACCCCGGCCGCGCGGCGTTCCCGCGCCTGGCCGGCTCCTGATCGCGACCGACCGGAACGTGGGAATTGTCCGGCCGAGAGGTTGAAGTCGCGTCGCGCGTGTGCGAACATCTCCGCCAGGCTGACCACCAGCGATCCAACCAAAGGAGACTCTCATGGCCACATTGCGCACGCTTCCGACTTGGGGCCGATTCGGGTGTCGCTTCACCGCCGCTGTGATCGGAACGCTGACGGCGAGTCTGGCGTTTGCTCAGAGGCTGGATCCGGTCGAGGCGGAGGGGCAACCGCTGGCGGCAAACGTCGATCGGCTGATGCAGGCGTTGGATTTTCTCGGGGTGCCGCTGCCGGCCGATACGACCAAAACGCTCCAATCGGCCGCGAAAAGTCGCGATGCCAAGAAGATCCAACAAACGCTCGATCCGCATGTGCTTGTCGTCGTCAGCCTCAACCCCGAATCGCGCGTCAAGGTTGCGCGCGGGCCAGCCGCCGGCACGCTCCAGCAAGGCGGTTACACGCCCGTGCTCGTCAAGGTGCTCAACGACAGCACGGTCACGAAGTCGCTGCGCATCGCCAGCCCACAGGCCGGGATCGTTTACGCGGGCGGCGCCGCGGGAAGGGACGGCGATAGGAGAAAGTTAGTCGATAACGCCCCGGGAAAACTGGACGGAGACCACAAGAAGTTTCTTGATGTCGAGATGTTCTCCAAGCCGCCGATGACGGAAAACCTGAGCGGCCTGAACGTCGAGTACGCCCTGGCGCTCGTCCACTCCAGCGAGGCAGGCAAGCGCGAAGCTACGCTGGCGTTCGATGTCGGCCAGGGCAGCCAGGACTTGGGCTTCCGCGCGGAAGTTCCGATCTTGTTCGACATTCGCCCAGCGGTCGCCGTCGAGCTTTCGATCAAAGATTCCGACGGGACACCGACCGCCGCGCGCCTGATGTTCCGCGACAAGCTCGGCCACGTCTACCCGCCGCAAGCGAAGCGGCTCGCACCCGACTTTTTCTTCCAACAACAGATTTACCGCCACGACGGCGGCACGGTGTTGCTTCCGCCGGGCGAACTCACCATGAGCTACGGACGCGGCCCGGAATATATCATGCCCGATCGCAAGGTGACCATTCCGGCCAAGGGCGACGCACGCATCGAAGTGGAACTGAAACGCTGGATCAACGCGGCCGACTACGGTTTCTACTCGGGCGACCATCACATCCACGCCGCCGGCTGCGCACACTACACCAACCCGACCGAAGGCGTGTTCGCCGAGGACATGTTCCTGCACGTCAAGGGCGAGGGCCTGAACGTCGGCTGCAACCTGACCTGGGGGCCGTGCTACGAGTTCCAGCGGCAGTTCTTCGAGCCGACGATTAACAAGCTGAGCGAGCCGTTCACGGTGCTCAAGTACGACATCGAAGTTAGCGGGTTCGGGTCGCAGGCGCTGGGACATGTCTGTCTGCTGAACCTGAAGGACCAAACCTACCCCGGCTCGGAAGGCACCAAGACAAAGGGCTGGCCCACGTGGACCACGCCGCTGATGCGTTGGGCCAAGGAGCAGGGCGCGTATTGCGGCTACGCGCACTCGGCCAGCGGTCTCGGCGTCAACCCGGCCGCGGCGGCCAAGCGATTGATCGCCCAACTCGACGCGAACAGCGACGGCAGACTCATCGCCGCCGAGGCCGCCAAGGGTCTGCTCCCCGACGAACTCGCAACCATCGACTCCAACTCAGACGCCGCGCTCACGGAAGCCGAGTTGGTTCAGGGCATCGCGCGCGTATCCAACCGACTGCCGAACCTGGCCATTCCTCAGATGGACGGCATCGGCGCCCAAGAGATTTGCGTGACCACGGCCCAGGGCCTGTGCGACTTCATCAGCGCGATGGACACCGCGCGCGTCCCGGAGTGGAACTGCTGGTATCACATCATGAACTGCGGTTTCCCGCTGAAGGCGAGCGGCGAGACCGACTTCCCGTGCATTAGCGGCAGCCGAGTCGGCCAAGGTCGCGTCTACGTTCAACTCGGCAAGATCGACCGCATCGACTTCGGCGCGTGGTGCGAGGGGCTGGCCAAAGGCCGCTCCTACGTGTCCGACGGCTACGCCCACGCGCTGCGGTTCACCGTGAACGGCAAGTCGCCCGGCGACGCCGTGGCGCTCGAAACTTCCGGCCCGGTGAACATCAGCGCGCAGGTCGCCTTCGCCTCGACGACTCCGCTCGGCACCGCCAACGGCGGCGCGGTGCCGGCCGGCCCGAACCGGCTTGTCGAACTGGTGGTCAACGGCCAGGTCGCGGCCACTCAGGAGGTTCCAGCCGACGACAAAGTCCACCACGTCAGCTTCACGACGAACGTCGACCGCAGTAGTTGGGTCGCGCTGCGGCAGTTCCCGCAGCTCCACACCAACCCGGTGAACGTGATCGTCGGCGGCAAGCCGATCCGCGCGTCGCGCAAGAGCGCACTGTGGTGCATCGGCACGATCGAGCAACTCTGGCGTGTGCGCGGCGAGCCTGGCCCAGGGCCGCGTATTGCCGACACCGAGCGCGAAGAAGCGCGCGAGACATTCAACCGTGCGATCGAACAATACCGCCGCATCGCGGCCGAGGCGCCGGAGGGAAGCTGATCGTGGCCTCAGTCCACGTAGACAAACTCGCTGAGATTGAACACCAGCTTGCAGAACGCGGCGAGAGCCTGACGGTAGGCGTCTTGCGATGACGGTGCTTGCGCGGAAGTTGCCGCGAGGTTCTTCCACTCGTCGATCTGGCGATCCAGGAATGCTCGGGCGACGGCGGCTTCGTCGACCGAGGGCGGCCGACTGAGTGCCAACCGAAACGCGCGGTCGATCTCGGCGGCGCGGTCTGGCCCGGCTTCGCGGATCAGCCGATCGGCCATCGCGGCGGCCTGCTGGTCGGTGAAACTGCTGTTGAGCAGGACGAGTGCTTGCGGTGCGATCGTGGTCGGAGTGCGCGCCGGGCACGGCTTGTCGGGCGTCGGCGCATCGAACGTCTCCATGAACGGCACGCCGAGCGTGCGCTTCACGAAGATGTACGCGCTGCGTCGGCCTTGTTCGGCGTCGCTCGACTTGTCCCAGCCGCTCCCCGGCTTCGACTGAGTGGAAAGCACTTCGGCAGAGAGTTCCGGGAACACGCCGCGGCCGCCCATCGCCAGATTCAGCAGGCCGCTTGCGGATAAGACCGAGTCGCGAATCGCCTCGGCCTCAAGCCGGCGCATGTTCTGTCGCCACAAGAGCAAGTTGTCCGGGTCGATCGCCCCCGCAACCGCGTTGGTGGCTCGCGACGACTGGCGGTAGGTGTGCGACATCACGATCAGTTTGTGCAGTCGCTTCAGTCGCCAGCCGCCGTCGATGAGTTCCGACGCAAGCCAGTCGAGCATCTCTGGGTGCGACGGCGGCAGTCCGGTGCGGCCAAAGTCGCTGGGCGTCGCCACCAGACCACGACCGAAATGGTAGTGCCAGAGTCGGTTCGCCATCACTCGGGCAGTGAGCGGATTACTCGGACTGGCGATCCGCTCGGCCAGTTGTCGCCGCAGACCACTCGGTAGTGCGACGCCGAAATCCGCGAGCGCCTGACGGAGCGAGCCGCCTGTAGCTGGCACGCTTGCCGGCTGCACCGGCGCAGCACCGCCGAGCGCGGTCAGGAACCGCGGCTCGACCTGCTTCGTCGGCGAACGCGGGTTGCCACGCGCGAGCACATGATAGTTCGGTTGCGCCGCGGGCGTGTCGCGGACCGACAGCGCCAACTCAAACGACGGATGGTTCAGTCGTTCCCGCAGCGACTTGATCTGCTCGTCAAGCCGCTTGTTCTCAGCCGCGGCGTCTTCCGCGAGCGTCTTCTTTCGCGCTTCGAGGTCAGTGATCTCGCCGCGCAGCCGGTCCTGCTGCAGCTTCCACTCGGCTAGTTGTTCAGGCGATCCGAGCGGCGTGTAGATAGCGTCGGCGTTCAGTTCCCAGTGCGTGTCGCTCTTGTCCTTGCCGTACGAAGCGACGTTGCGAAAGAAGGAGGCGAAGCTGTAGTAGTCCTCTTGCGGCACCGGGTCGAACTTGTGGTCGTGGCAGCGCGCACAGCCAATCGTCAGCGCCAGAAACGCCTCGCCCGTCGTCCGCACGATGTCGTCGAGTTCGTCGTACTTCGCCGCCAGCTTGTCGTCGGGCTCATCGTCCCAAACGCCGACGCGATAGAAGCCCGTGGCAACGATCGCGTCGTGCGTCAGGTCGTCCAGCTCGTCGCCCGCAAGCTGTTCCATGACGAACCGATCGAACGGCTTGTCTTCGTTGAACGCGCGAATGACGTAGTCGCGATAGCGCCAGGCGAACGGTTTTTCATCGTCTCGTTCGTAGCCATTAGTCTGTCCGAACCGCACGATGTCGAGCCAGTACCGACCCCAGCGTTCACCATACTGCGGCCGGGCCAGCAGCCGGTCGATCAGTCGTTCATACGCGTCGGTAGACCCGTCGGCGATGAACTCCTCGACGTCTTCAGGCGACGGCGGCAGTCCGATGAGGTCGAAGTACGCGCGGCGCACAAGTTCGCGCTTCTCGGCCGGCCCGTTCGGCGCCAACTTGCTAGCCCGCAACTTGGCCTGCACGAACGCATCGATGGCATTGTTCGCCGGGTCACTCGAAGCGAGGCCGGCGGGCAGCATCGGCCGCCGCAGCGGCTGAAACGACCAGTGCATTTGGTTCGGGCCCGCAACGCCGGGTGTGTTGTTCACGATGGCGACCCCGGTCAAAGGTGTTGCAGCGACCCCTAACAACAACAGCGTGGCACGAATTGCTCTCAAGCGGTTTGCTCCGAAGCGGTCCTCGGCGGCCAAGCAGTGGGAGAATCCTAACACACCCGCGCATCGTTATGCAGTGGTCTTGTAGCTGCTAGCACTACAGCGCACTTCGTTCGTAGTCCCGCCTTCAGGCGGCCTTCGACAACCGGCCAAAAGGAACTACAGACAAGGCTCGGGCAGGCGATCGCAACCGACTCAGTAGCTACGTCGCAAGCCCTGTTGCGCCGCTCCTACGTGGCCGCCCGAGCGCGCATCGTTATCTTGCACCGTGGCGACTGCCTCACCGTCACCAAGGAAGGCGCCAACCGGATTGGAGAGGCGCACCAAGAACTGTTCCGTCGCCTCGGGCTTGCGGTCGCCGACCACGTAGACTGACAGCGTACGCTCGGTCTGGCCCGGGCGAAATCGGAGCGTCCCGCTGACCGACCGGTAGTCTAGGCCGGCGAGGGCGGTGCCGTTGCCCGTGGCATAGTGCACGGTGATGGGCTGACTGCTCGCCGCCGAGAGCCGCACCGTGAAGATCATGCGCCGCCGGCCACGATTGCCTTCAATCACCGTGGCGTCGACAATGCTCAACGTGCGCGTTGGCGCCAAGACCGTGATGCTCACGGTTCGCGTGGCCGTCAGGTTCGGTTCGCCGTCGTCCGTTGCCTGGATGGTGACGATAACCGTGCCGACCGGCAGTGTGGAAGCGGGCGTCCACGTGAAACGTCCCGTGCCAGGGTCGATCGCCATGCCACTTCGCGCGTCGCTGGCGAGGCTGTATCGCAGGGTGTCGCCCGCGTCGGGGTCGTTCGCCGTGGCAATGAACGCGAGCGTCTGGCCGATGATCACAGTCTGTGGCGACAGGGCGTTGAACACGGGTCGGTTATTTGCCGGCTGTGGGACATCGTCGCCTTGCAGGACTCGCACCCATTCGCTGCCTTCCAATGTTTCTGCGTTGGTGTCCGAGACGGCGGGGGCCGACGCTGCGTCTCTCACGATCGTCCGCTCCGGAGTCGGTATGTCGCAGCCGATGACCGTCACGCTCACCGTCAGCGATCGCACGGAGATTCAGCTTCCGGATTCCGTCACCATTCCCGCGGGAGTCGCCTCGATTCATGTGCCAATCACGTCGCTCGACGACAACCGTGTTGAGCCGACGCGCGCCGTGCAGATCTTCGCCATGGCACCAATTGCAGCATGGTGCGACGTCCAGTGCGGCGTGGCGCCGAACCGTGTTTGTGCTGAGCTCTTGTGGGCAAACCTCGAAGGATTCGGTTGAGAAACATCATGCGGCCCTTTCTGGTAACGTTGCAGTGTGCGGCCCCTGGGCACTCGTTGGCTGACGAAACGCGATCTTCGTCCCACAAGCCGAGGCCCGAAGACCTCATCCCTTGACGGGTTTGGGTGGCAGGCCCTCGGCTTGGCGTGGGCATGCCGACGCAAAGCCGACGGCATGGCACCCGTCATTTCAGGTTGGACGGACCACCAGGTACTCAGTACTCGGTACGCAGCGGTTGACACGCGGCGGATCGCTCTCTACAACGCTACTGAAGTTACTTCGGGCGAACCTGTCGTGTGAGCAAACATGTCCGACAACCGCAACGTCGTCGTGGCCCAGTCCGGCGGGCCGTCGCCGGTGATCAACAATTCTCTGCGGGCGATCGTTGAGACGTGCCGCGCGTTTCCAACCAGCTTCGGTCGCGTGCTCGGCGGCTGGCACGGCATCGAGGGCGTGCTCACCGAAGACCTGCTCGACCTGTCCGGCCAGTGCGAGGACGAGATCGCGCTGCTCCGCACGACTCCTGCCGCCGGGTCGATCGGCACGTGCCGCTACAAGCTGAAGGAGTCGCAGCGCGATGACTTTGCTCGCGTCGTCGACGTGTTCGCGGCCCAGCGAGTCGGCTACTTTTTCTACATCGGCGGCAACGACTCGATGGACACGGCCAACAAGGTCGCGCGGCTCGCCTCCGAGCGTGGGCTCGACCTGGTCGCCGTCGGCGTGCCCAAGACGATCGACAACGACGTCGGCGACTCGGCGTTCCAGCTCATCGACCACACACCCGGCTTCGGCAGCGTCGCCCGCTATTGGATGTGCATGGTCCAAAACGCGAACGAAGAGAATGCCGGCTCGTGTCCGGCCGATCCAGTGCTGGTGATGCAGGCGATGGGCCGCAAGATCGGCTTCATCCCCGCCGCCGCCCGGCTGGCCGACCCGAATCGCGACATCCCGCTGCAAATCTATCTGGCCGAATCGAAGTTGTCGCTCGACGACTTGACCGACCGCGTCAACGACCAACTGCGCCGCGACGGGCGGTGCATGGTCGTGATCAGCGAGGGCTTCGACGTCGGCGATTTCGGCAAGCGCAAGGACTCGTTCGGCCACGTGCAATTCAGTTCGAGTGAAACGACCGTCGAGCAGATTGTGGTCAATCACCTGAACTCGGTCGGCCTTAAGGCTCGCGGCGCGGCGCGCGGCAATGTGCCGGGTACTGACCAGCGGCACGCGATTGCCTACGCCTCTACCGTCGATCTTGACGAGGCCTACAAGGTCGGCCAGAAGGCCGTGCTGCTCGCCGCCGAAGGCCAGTCGGGCCACATGGCGACGATCTTGCGCGAGCCGGGTCTGATCTACAGCGTACGCTACGACAAAGTGCCGCTCGCCACGGTGGCCAACTCCGAGCGCACGTTTCCGGCGGCGTGGATCGCCCCGTCGCGCACCGACGTGACCGACGACTTCATCGCCTACGCCCGGCCGCTTGTCGGCGAAGATTGGGTGAGCGTTCCCATGATCCACGGTCGCCAGCGGTTCGCCCGGCTCGAACCGAGGTTCGCCGAAAAGAAGCTGCCCGCCTACTTGCCCGAGGCGTATCGGGCGAGTTGAAGCCGAGTTGCTCGGAGTTCAGTTGGCGGTGGGCGACCGTTACCAGCCGACCGGGTTCTCGACTGACCGGCGCACGTCGTTCAGGAACCGAGCGGCCGGTGCACCGTCGACGATGCGGTGGTCGAACGTGAGGCTCAGCGCCATCATGTCGCGCGGCACAATCTGGTCGCCTACGACGCCCGGCTCGCGCACGATGCGCCCTACGCCCAGCACCGCGCACTGCGGCGGATTGACGATCGGTGTGAACGCATCGACGCCGAACGGACCCAGGTTGCTGACGGTGAAGGTCGCGCCCGAAATATCTTCAGTCTTGAGTGCGCCGCGTCGCGCCGCTTCAACCAGCCGCCGACTCTCAGCGGCCAGCGTGGCGAGCGATAATCGCGCCGCGTCGCGCACGACAGGCGCGACCAAGCCGTCGGGCGCGTCGACGGCGATGGCGATGTGAATGACGTCGGGCACGAAGATGCCGTCGTCGCGCCACTGAGCGTTCAGAAGCGGGTGTTGGCGCAACGATTCAGCCGTGATCTTCACAAGCAAGTCTGTGTACGTGGGCGCGGAAGCGCCGGCCACGATGGCGGCGCCGAGTCGCCGGCGAAGCTCGACCAGGTTTGTAGCATCTGCCTTGGTCACGAGCGTCACCGGCGCGGCCTCGTGTACACCGGCCGACATGCGGCGGGCGATGGTGCGCCGCGTCGGTGTGAGCGGCATGAGCCGGCCGGGAATCGGCGGGCCGCCCGGTCGTGCAACGGGAGTGCTCGTGTGCGTCGCGATCGCCGCAGCGCGCACGTCGCGCTCGCGAATCCGGCCGGTACGCCCGCCGCCCCGCAGGGTTCGCCAGTCAACGCCGAGTTCGCGAGCCACACGGCGGGCGCGAGGACTGATTGCAAGGGTGATTTCAGATTGCGGACCACGGGTTGCGGATTGAGAAGCCGCCGGCGCGAACGGCGGCCGTTGAGCGTCGCCAAGCTGCGGCCCGCCCTTCAATCCGCAATCTGCGATCGGCAATCCGGATTCCGCGGACTCGTCCGGTGCGAACAGGTAGCCAAGCACCGCGCCCACCCTTACCACGTCGCCCGGCTTGGGCGCGTCGAACGGAATTCGCAGCACGCCGCCGTCGAGCGACTCGATCTCTTGCGATGCCTTCTCGCCCTCCAGCTCAAAAACCATGTCGCCCGGCTCGATCGTGTCTCCGTCCCGCTTTAGCCAGCCGACGAAGACGCCCTCTTCCATGGTCCAGCCGAGTCGAGGCACGGTGATGGGCGTGGGCATGATTCACTCGTCCAACAGGTCTCGCACAGCAGCGACGATCTCGTCGACGCTCGGCGCGACGGCGGCTTCGAGCGGCGGACTGTACGGGGTCGGCGTGTGCAGCCCGTTCACGCGCCGGATCGGGGCGTCGAGGTCGTCGAAGCCGCGATCGCTCACGGCCGCCGCAATCTCGGCGCCCAACCCGAACGGGGCGAACGCCTCGTCGACGACGAGCAGCCGACCCGTTTTGTGTACCGAGCCGAGAATTGTGTCGACGTCGAGCGGCGCGACCGTGCGCGGATCGATCAGTTCCACCGAGACGCCCTCGTTCGCCAGCGACGCACACGCCTCAAGCGCCTTATGGACCATGAGCGCCAGCGCGACGACCGTCACGTCCGAGCCGGGTCGTACGACCGCCGCGCGACCGAACTCGATCGTGTAATCGCCCTCCGGCACCGGACCCTTGACGCTGAGTATTTCCTTGTGCTCGAGGAACAGCACCGGGTCGTCGCTCTGCAGCGCGGTCGTGAGCAGACCCTTGGCGTCGGCCGGCGTCGACGGCACGACCACGCGCAGGCCGGGAAAATGAGCGTACATCGGGTAGTAGTTGCCCGAATGATGCGTGGCCGCCGAGTGGCCGATGCCGATGCAGCCGCGCAGCAGCACGGGCATCTTCAGTCGGCCGCTCGACATGTACTGCATCTTGGCGATCTGGTTGATGACCTCACCGACCGAGTCGAGGATGAAGTCGGCGAACATGAAGTCGACCACGGGTCGTGCGCCTGTCATCGCCGCGCCGCAGGCCAGCCCGACAAATCCGCGCTCGCAGATCGGCGTGTCGCAGAGTCGCACAGGTCCGAACTTGTCGTAGAGGCCCGCGGTCGTGCGGAAATTTCCGCCGCGTTTGCCGATCCCTTCGCCGAGCACGAAGATGCCCGAGTCTCGTTCCATCGCCGCGCCGAGCGCTTCGAGCGTAGCGGCTGTGAAGGTCAGCTCTCGCGACGTGCCGACGCTGGGGGCGGTCGAGTTCGGTGCACGATCGAGTGCGTAGACGTGATTGGCTGCAGTGGCGGGTTCGGGCCAAGGGTCGCGTTCCGCGGCAGACTGGGCGTTGTCGACTTGCCGCTTGATTTCGGCGTCGATCGCGTCGAGTTCGGCGGCGGCGCCCGCGCCGGACTCGGCGAGCGTTCGTCGTAGACGCGCGATCGGGCAGCGGGCCTTCCATGAATCGACCTCGTCGTGTGTGCGATACGTGAAGTCGCCCATCCCTTCGGCATGGGCCCGCGTGCGGTAGGTCTTGCACTCGATGAGCGTCGGTCCAGCGCCCGCGCGGGCGCGGCCGATCGCCTGGCCGGCCGCCTCAAACACGGCGAGCACGTCGTTGCCGTCGACCGCGACACTCGCGACGCCGTACGTTGGTCCGCGCCCGGCGACGTCGGTGTTCCCCGCCGCGTACGCGAAGGGCACCTCGGTCGCGAACTGGTTGTTCTCACAGACAAACAGCACGGGCAGCTTCCAGATCGCGGCCATGTTCAGGCCTTCATGGAACGCACCGTTGTTCACCGCGCCGTCGCCGAAGAACGCGACCGCCACTTGATCGGCGCCGCGCAGCTTGAACGTGTAGCCGGCGCCCGCCGCCTGCAGGATGCACGGACCAACGATGCCGCTGGTGCCCATCAGCCCGATTTCCGGCGCGAACAAGTGCATGCTGCCGCCGCGCCCGCGCGAGCAGCCGGTCGCGCGGCCGTAGAGTTCGGCGATCAGCTCGCGCGGGTCCAGCCCCTTGGCCAGCGCGTGCCCGTGTCCGCGATGCGTGCTGAACACGACGTCGTCGCGCCGCAGGTGCGCGCAGACGCCGGCCGCCACCGCCTCTTGGCCCACGTACGTGTGACACGCGCCGTGAACCAGTCCGCGCTGGTGCGATCGAGCAAGCTGCTCTTCGCACTGCCGGATCAGTTGCATGGTGCGGTAGAGAGGCGGTAGGCAGTCGGCAGTAGGCAGTAGGGCCGCGGATCTGTGGGGACCCTCTACCTGTCGCAACTGCTGAGGCATGACGTACTCCTACTGCCTACTGCCTACTGCCTCCGATCGTTCCGCCGGCGTTCACCGCGAGGTTGCCGCCGTCCATCGGAATGAGTGCACCGGTGATCCACGTCGACGCGTCGGACGCGAGGAACACGGCCAGACCCTTGATGTCGTCGGGTGTACCCAATCGGCCGCGTGGAATGCCGCTCAGGAACTTGTCGCGCAGCGTCGGGTCGGCGGCCATGCGGCGCTCGAGACTGGGATTCGCCACCTGAGCGGGCAGGATGGCGTTCACTCGCACCCCGCGGCCGGCCCATTCGGTGCTCAGCTCGCGGGTCATTTGGGCGACCGCGCCCATGGCCATGCTGTAAGCGACATGTCCGCGGCCCAGTGCGGTGGTGCTGGCCAGCGAGCCGATGTTGATGATGCTGCCGCGTCCGACGGCAAGCATGCGGCGACCGGCCTCCTGGCACATCGAGAACCGGCCGACGACCAGATTCTGCAGCACTTGGTTCACGGCCTCGATGCTGATTTCTTCGGGCGGACAGAGGATGCCCTCGCCCGCGACGTTGCCGAGTACATCGACGCGGCCAAACTCGCGGTCGACCTGACCGAACAGCTCGCGAATCTGGTCCGGCTGCGATACGTCGCCGACGTGAGCGACCGCGCGGCGGCCGATGCGAACGATTTCGTCGTTCGTACGCTGCATGCCATCGCCGTTCAGATCGACGAGCATCAGGTCCGCGCCGTGCTCAGCCAGCGCGAGTGCCATAGCCCGGCCCATGCCGCTGGCCGCGCCGGAAACAACGGCCACTCGGCCGCTCAGGTCAAATAGCGCCATGCGTTCCTCCCAAAGTGCACTCAGTCCGAATGCGCACGCAGAAGCTACACGACACGGGCGGCGCCTTCAACACGCGGCTGCAAGAAGTGCGATCCAACAGGTCACTGCTCGCTCTCGGCCAGGAACCGGCCAATCGCGTCGAAGTACGCCTGGCCGCCGACGAACGGCACGTCGTTATGGTCGGCGTCAGGCACGGCGAAGAACCGTTTCGGCTCGTTGGCTCGCTCGTGCAAGCGGCGGCCCATCTCGAACGGCACGACGGAATCTTCGGTGCCGTGCGTGATCAGCAGCGGGCCGCGGTAACGACCGATCGCGGCAATCGACTCGAATCGGTTGCGCATGATCCATCGCACCGGAAGCCACGGGAAACTGCGGGCGCCCATCTCCACGGCCGATGTGAACGGGCTTTCCATGATGAGGGCGCGATGCGGGACTTCCAGGGCGAGTTGCAACGACACGGCGCTGCCGATCGATTCGCCGCGCAGCACGATCTGGTCGGGCGCGACGCCCTTCACCTCGGTCAGCCAGCGGTAGGCCGCGCGGGCGTCGGCGTACAGGCCCGACTCGTTCGGTCGTCCGTCGCTGCGGCCGTAGCCGCGGTAGTCGTAGATGAAGACCGACACGCCGAGTCGTTCTTGCCAGAGTCGGATCTCATCGGCGCGGTGCGTCACGTTGCCCGCGTTGCCGTGCGACATCAGCACGACGGCCCGCGGGTCGGCCACCGGGCAGTACCAGCCGTGCAGTCGCACACCGTCGGCCGCCGCGAACTGAGCATCTTCAACGTCCAGCCCGCGCGGCCGCCAGTCGCCGCCAGGGTAGCGCATCGGGAAGAAGATGAAGTACTCTTCGAACCACATGAGCAGCACCATGACCACGACGTAGATGATAGCGACCGTTCGCGCCCCGCGAAGCAGCGTGCGTCGCCATCGCGCCGGCTGGGTGCGGTCGACCGCATCGGCTTCCGATTCGGGACGGTTGTGGACTTCGTCCATTGCCGATCCGCGCGTCTACTCTTCGCCGCCGGCACTTGCGCCGTCGCTTGCCGCCGACGGCTCGGCCGCTGCGGAACTTGATGGGCCGGTTGGCGTCGATTCTTGAGCGTGCTGGGATGACGATGTTGCTGGCTTGGGTGGATTGGCGGGCGTCGCCGGAATCGGCGGCGTAAACGCGACGTTCGGCGGCGGCAACGGGCGTCCGCGATCGTCGACGGGAACTGCGGCGGGGTTCGGTCGCCAGGGCGTCCGGCCGTGAGCGTCCGCCGAATCGGTCGGGCGCGGCTCGGCGGGCGGAGTGGTCCATTCGGCGGCCGTAGTCGGCACGCGATCCGCCGGCAAAGCCCACTGATCTGCGGCGACGCGCAGACCCGTGAGTCGCCCCGAGGCAACGTCGTAGGCGTAGTAGCTGAACCGCCCGCCTGGTGTTGCAGGCGCCGTCGGTGACTCGGCGCGGGTAGACTCCGAGACCGCGACGACAAGTTGGCCGCCTAGCAACCTGATCGCCGCCGCCCGGATCGACGTATTGCGGACGCCGCCGGTGGTGGGGTCGAAGAGTTGGAGCACCTGGGCGTCGAGTGCGGCGTCGCCGACTAGATTCGACCCGTCGACCGCGACCGGACTCAGAAACGCCACGCGCCCGGCCGTGGGAACGAGCGGGCCGGTCACCGTGCGGCCGGTGCGAGTCAATTGACCGGTGGCGAAGTTGTACGTGGCCAACTCGGCGCCCGCCGATCGGCCGTCGGGTCCAGGTTCGGCCGGGGTCTTGAACACCAGCGTCCGCACCGGCGACCGAAGCAGCACGCGCGAGCTGGTGAAATCCGATCCGTGCGACAGGCCGCCGAACTCGCCGCCCGATCTATTAATAATTGAGTCGTGGCCGAGCGAGTCGCCTCCTAATCCAGACCCCAGCAGCCGGTCGACGCTCGAACGATCGAGCGCCCGCGAGTGCCACGGCGACCCGCTGAGCCGACTCAGCCAGTCGAAAGGTCCCGGGGCAATGACGATCGCCGCCGGCCGCTGACTCGCTGGCGCCGCCGGCCGGTCGCCCGAGGCGGCCACGGCGTCGAACACGTTGAAATCTTGCGGCAGCGTCCCGCTCGGGAACGCGACGACAATCGGCGCCGCGGTGGTCGCCGCCTCGTCCGCGGTCGCGGTTTGTGCCCCGTCCCCGCGCACGCGATCGGCAGGGGCGGCGACTTCGTTGCCAACCGACTGGACAGTTGTCGTGGGCAATCGGTCGAGGTTGAAGTTGTCGGTTATCGCGATCGTTTCGGTTGCCATCGCAACGTCGCGAGAATCCAAGTAGAGGCGGTGGCCGTCGAAATCGACCGTGTTGGAAGTGCTCGCTGGAACAAAGTAACTCCGCCCCGCCGAGTCGAGTCGGCCGTCGTCGTTGGCGAATGGGTTGGTGAGCAGCAACTGGCCCTCGGCGACCGGCAGTGCGGCGATCAGCTTTCCTGTTCCAGCATCGAAGGTGGCCAGCAGGGCGTCGGCGGAGTTGGCGTTGCCGTTCAAATCGACTAGCAGCACATCGCCCCGGCCGTCCGATGAACTCGCCAGCACCTCGACATCGCGCGGCTGCTCCGGCAGGTCGAGCGCCAAACCGACGGCGTCGCTCAGACGCGCGGCCGACAGGTACAGGCGCGGTTCCAGGTACTCCACTTCGAAACGGCGTTGTGGTGGTTGGCTCAGCACAGTTTCTTTCTATCGTCGCGTCACGTGTGCGTTGCCCCCTCAGGTTGTTTGCCAGCCGGCGTGAATCCGGTTCGCCGCCGAGACTGGTCCTCTCGATCACTGTTCGACGCCGAGTTGCGAAATCTCCTGTCCAATTCGTTCAAGGTTCCAGTATTCGATGGCGCCTGGACCAGGCTGCAACCAGCGCATCGGTCCGCCGGCGGCCAGCACTTCACGGCCATCGGGGCCAAACGCAACTTGGTGCAGGCTGCCGCACGCGCGGCCGGCAAGGTCTGCCAAGAGTCTGCCGGTTTCGGCGTTCCAGATCAACAGGCGGCCGTCCAGTCCGCTCGCGGCGATGCTGGTCCCGTCCGGGCTGAACGCCACTCCGCGCACAGCCTGCGTGTGACCGGTGAGCGTGGCGACCAGTGTACCCGACTCGCGGTCCCAAATCTTCACGGTCGCGTCGCCGCCGCACGAGGCGAGCCGCCGGCCGTCGGGGCCGAACGCGACGCCGAACGTGATCGCCCGGTGCGCGGCGAGTCCGTGTTGCAGCCGTCCGGACGCGACTTCCCAAACGAACAGCGTTCGGTCGGCCGCCGGATCGCGGTTGTCGTTTCCCGCGGCGAGCCATCGGCCGTCGGGGCTGTACGCGAGACTCATCACCGGGCCGACGTGGCCAACCAGCGCGGCCGTGACCTGACCGGTTGCGACATTCCATCGCCGCACGATGTTGTCCGTGTGGGCCAGCGCGACCTCGTTGCCGTCGGGGCTGGCGGCGATAGCGGTCGCCGGTTCGGCCGGCCAGCGGGCGCGCACTGCACCCGTCTCGGCATCCACAACCTGGACGGCGGCGGACCCGGCGCCGGCCACGATCACCGAGCGACCCGATTGGGCCAGCGCGATGCAGCCATCGCCGTCGATTGCGATCGGGGCCTCGCGACGCACGCGCGAGTCGGACCAACTCCAGAGCGACAGTCGGCCGTCGGCCAGCCACGCAGCCGCTCGCCCATCGCGGCTGGTCGCGAGCGATTGAACTCGGCCGCGCGGGCGGGCCAGCACGCGGTGAAAGTCGGGTGCGGCGAGTTCCCAAATCCGGCCGACGTCGCCGGCGGTGGCCATGCGTCCGTCGCAGCTCACGGCCACCGCCGGTACGGGGCCGACCTGGGCTGAGGTCGAGCCAACCAACGTCGCCAACTCCACCGCATCCACAGCACTCCAGAGCTTCACTTCAAAACCGTCGCTGGTGATCACGAGATCGTCGCGCGTCGCGAACGCGATCGACACAACCGGGGCGCGGTGGCCGGCGAGCACGGCGACCTGCCGACCCGTTTCGAGATCCCAGAGCCGCACGCGCGAGTCGCCGTAGCCGGCCGCGAGCCAGCGACCACTGGGACTGATCGACATGGCGAGCACGCCCACCGCTTGGGCCAGCGGGTCGGTCCGGCGTTCGGCGGTCCGCAGCGGTTCGAGCGGTTCGAGATTGGCGAGCGACCAGCGGCGAATGATCGGCTCGGCGGCGTCCGGCGGCGCTGCCACCGCAGCCAAGACGCTCGCGCCTCGACTGGTTGCGACCAGGCCAAGCTCAACGTCCGAGTCGGTCAGCTTGCGAACGACATCGCTGCTCGCGACATCCCAAACGCAAAGGCCGCCCGCGAAACCGACGAGACGCTGCCCGTCGGGAGTGAACGCGACGCTGGCCAACCCGTCGGAGCCGACTGGCAAGAGGCGGAGCTGTCCGCTCGGCAGGTCCCAGAGACAAAGGTGTTGCTCAGTCGCGCCGACCAGTCGCCGGCCATCGGGGCTGAACGCCAGCGAGTGAACGGGCGCGGGCACGGCGAGCCGACTGGCGAGTGCGGCGGTTTCGACATCCCAGACGCCCACGCTCGCGCCGCCGTGGCCGTCGATTGCGAGTGCCAGTTGCCGGCCGTCCGGTCGAAACGCCACGGCGGCGACCGGGCCGCCCAGTTCATTGAGTTCACGAACACAGCGCACGTCGTAGAGTTCGAGCGCCCGGACGGCTTCCGGGACGAGTTCGATTCGGGGCTGGATCGCCGCCGAGCGGGCCAGCAGTTCGAGCGACTTCCAGCGTCGACCAGTCTCGTTGGTGGCGCGGGTCGCTCGGGCCTGTTGGAACAACGACTCGGCCAACTCCGTGCGTGCGACAGCCTCGGCCCCGACGGCCGCGTCGCGATCGGCGGCGAGTTGCACTTGATACGCGGCGACCACGGCCGAGATCGTCACGACGGCCGCCACGGTCACGCCCGCCAACATCGGCTCGCGGCGACACCATCGCGCGAACCGACCGAGCGGCCCGATGCGCCGCGCCCGCACCGGCTGGTGCTGCAAGAATCGCCGCAGGTCGTCGGCGAGTTCTTGAGCCGATGCGTAGCGGTCGGCCGGTCGCTTGGCCATCGCCTTCATCACGATCGTTTCCAGATCGCGCGGCACGCGCCGGTTCAGTTGCCGCACGCGCGACGGTTCGGTGCGAATGATGCGGAGCAGCAGTTGCGGCGGCGTGCTGTCGGGAAACAGCGGCGCGCCGGTGAGCATTTCGTAGAGCGAGACGCCCAGACTGTAGATGTCGGTGCGCGCGTCGAGCGACTCCCAGTGCGCCGTCGCTTGTTCCGGACTCATGTAGCGCGGCGTGCCGACGCGGGCGCCGCTGGCCGTGACCGCCGGGTCCTCGGGTCGGCGGGCCAGTCCGAAGTCGGTGATCCAGAGCGTGCCACTCGAATCGGTCATCAGGTTCGATGGTTTGATGTCGCGGTGGATGACGCCGTGACTGTGGGCATAGACCAGCGCCTCGGCGGCCTGCAGCCCCAACCGGGCGACCTCGCGGCAGTCGATGGCGTCGGGCCGCGAGCCTTCCAGGCTGTGGCCGTCGATCAATTGCATCGCGTAGTACAAGTGGCCGTCGGCCGAACCCGAGTCGAACACGGGGACGATGTTGGTGTGATGCAGACTGGCCGCGGTGCGGGCCTCGCGCAGGAAGCGATCGCGGGCGGTCGCCGATTGGCAGGCCGATTCGAAGAGCACCTTGAGTGCCACGCGCCGACCGAGACTCTGATGGATCGCTTCGTAGACGACGCCCATGCCGCCGCGCCCCAGCTCGCGAATCAGGTTGTACTCGCCGATCGCCGTCGGCATGCGCACGGCGGCGTCGGCCTTGGGCGCTGATCCGCCGCTCGACAGGGCCTGTTCGAGCCATCCGAAGCCGGCCAGGCAATCGCGCAGCCGCCGCGCCAGCACGGGGTCGCGGTCGTCGAACTCGGCCGGATCGACGCGCTCGCCGCGATCGCGCCGCTCGATCCAGTCGGCCACGATCGACCAATCGCGATCGTCGTGCAGAGGTTCGGGGTCGTTCGGTTTGCGCTGGCTTGCCATGACGGCTTGGTCTACCACCCGTTCTGTTTCATCTTGGCACGAAGCTGTTCCACCGCGCGGGCCAGGATCATGAGCACCGCGCCCTTGGAGCGATCAAACTCGTCGGCCATTTCGTCGAGCGAACATTCGCGGATGAACCGCATCTCGATCGCCTTCTGATAATGCTCGGGCAACTCGGCCAGCGAGTTGGCCAGCGCGAGCATCAGTTCACCTTGTCGCGCGCCGTGACTCGGACTGCTGACCGGGGCGGCGAGCTGGTTCACCAGCCGCTCGCCCGATCGGCCGGCGACGTTGATCATCTGGTCGAGCGACACCTCGCGGTGTGCCGCGCGCTTCTGCGAACCGAGGTAGCGACGATAGGCGTCGCAGACGCGTCGGGCGGCGATCACCTGAAGCCATCGCGCGAACGATCCGGCGTCGTCGCCACGGAGTTCGCGCAGCGACTGCGAGGCGGTCAGAAACGTCTCTTGGAGCAGGTCGTCGGAGTCCGCCTTCTGTCGCAGCGCAGGACTCATCTGGGCGCGCAGGCCAAGCCGCAGCAGCTCGCGATGTCGATCGAAAAGCTGAGTGAACGCGGCCAAGTCGCCCGAACGGGCCTTGGCTACCAGTCGTCGTGTTTCAGCGGCTTCGGACGGTTGCATCGGCCGGTCCCTATCATCGGTTGTCTATTGTAGTCGCAAGCCGAGGGCGAAACTCACGCCAAATCTTGCGGCACCCGACGCTGCGGCGTACAGTCGCGTCAACCGATGCAAACCAAACGCACACGCCGGCTTCCGACCGCATCGCGCTCAATCCCGATTGCGGCTTCGCCCCCGACGCCGGCGAGCCGCCAACGATCGACGAAGCATACGAGAAGCTGAAACGACTCGTGACCGCCGCCCAGCGCATGCGCGGACACACGGCCTGACCAGAATCTGGTATGATCTTCCATCACGGTACCACCCCGTGCGGACTATCTGGACTACTTGACGAGAGAATGAGGAGCCTCCCATGCAAGCTGTCACATTGAAAGATGCTGAGCGGTGCCTGCCACGACTCGTCGAGCAGGTCTTGGCCGATGCGGAACCGCGCATCGTGGTGAGCGACAAGGGCGAACAAGTGGTGCTGATGCCGCTCGCCGAATTCAATTCGTGGAAAGAGACGTTGTATCTGCTGTCCAGTCCGGCCAATGCGGCGCATCTGCGACGCTCGATCGCGGAGGCCGACGGAGGTCAGGCGGAGAAACGGGAACTCACCACCGAATGAACCTGACTTTCACTCCGTCGGCCTGGGACGACTACCAGTGGTTTGTGCAGCACGACCGGAAGCTACTCAAGCGGATCAACCAATTGATCGAGAATGTTCTGCGGACACCGTTTGAGGGGATTGGCAAGCCCGAACCGTTGAAAGGGGACCTCTCAGGATGGTGGTCGCGGCGAATCAACGATGAACATCGTCTGGTCTATCGGGAAAAGGGCGGCGACGTGATCATCGTTGCGTGCCGCTACCATTACGGTAGTTGACCGCCGGGGCCCGGTTGGCTCATTCCCCCGTCATTGGCAGCCCATGTGGTAGGCGCTCGATGTTGCCGGCGGCGTCGGTCGAGCGCGCGAGCAACTTGGCGTCGGACGCGGGCGGTGCGTCGAGCACGATCTCCCACTGGGCGAAGTTGTCGGCCAGCGCGCGGGCGGGGCGACCGTTGACCTGCACTTCGCGCACCGCGCCGTTGTCGCTGGTCGTGCCGCGCACCGCGATCTTGCCGTCGGCGCGACGGGCGACGTGCGTGATCACCGTCGCGGGCGGCAGGTCGTCGACCGGGTCGAGCAGCTTCGGGAACGCGACATCCTTCACCTCCGCGACCCGCGACTCGTCGCCGGTGAGCGGCGGCTCCTCGCGATATGTCAATCCGTCTGAGGTCAGGTCGCTCGACTTCGTGCTGGTCACCTTGGCGTGGCGGCCGGGACCGAACCAGTCGTGCAGGTAGATCGGCACGCCCCGCTCGGTCTTCGGCATCGGGCGCGGTCCGCCGCCGAGATTCACCAGCGCGCGGCGCTGACTGCCGGTCCAGCGCAGTGTGCGGACGTTGCGGAAATGGGTCTCGGCCGCGCCAGTCGGGTTCGAGTCGCTGATCTGAACGATCGGCATGAAGTCGCCCGACCGGATGCCGTCGAACGTCAGGCCGTCCACCGTGAGCACGCCGTACTGCGTGCTGTCGTCGTCGTGTCCGCGATTGAACGGCTCGGTGTTGGTCTCGCTGATCGTCAGGTTGCGGTACTCGTGATTGTCGTAGTTCGGGTGATACACGCCGTAGGCCGCGCGGTGAATTTTCATGTTCTCGACGAGCAGCGACGGCGTCTGCGGTCGAAAGGCGTAGTGTACGTCCCAGATCTTCGTGTCGCGCACGACGAACGGGTGCCGCACGTCGGGCCCGACGCGAGCCACGCCCTCGCCGAGGTTGAACCCATAGAGACCCACCTGGCTGTGCGACTCGTTCGCCTCGAACCGGACGAACGGCAACGTGCGGATGTCGACGTCGCGTCGCTCGCCGTCTGGTTGCAGCACGGGGAAGACGAGCTTGAGCGCACTGGTGGGCGTCGCCTCGTAGCGGTAGCCGTAGCCGTCGTTTTCGACGCTCACGTTGCGCGTGAATGTGTTGCGGCTGTTCGCCCACCAGAAGCCGGCCCCGTCGTTCTGATCGAACGGCAGCACCTGGCGCGGCAGCCTCTTGCCGCGTCGCGCCTGCACGGCGAGGTTGCGGTCGAGCACGTTGTAGACCTCGGTGCCGTCCTCCAGAAAGAAGCCGTGCCCGACGCTGCCGTAGCCGACGCAGTCGCGCACGACCAAATAGTTCGTGCCGTGGATCGTGATCCAGCGATTGCCGCTGTCCCAGATGGACGCGCCGACGACCGAGCTGCCGCGCATCGAGTCGCCGATCAAATGAAAGTGCAGGCTGTAGCGGCCGAGCACTCCCTCCTTGCCGAGGTGACGGAACTCGGCGTAGCTGATCGAGCCGGTCGAGTCGCGGTGATACATCGTGTGGCCCCGCGGGCCGGCCGGATCGGCGGATTCGACGACGACGTTGCGGCTCAGGTTGGCCGCCTCGCCGCGATAGTCGCCGGTCCCGATGTGTTCGTGCTCGAGCGGCCGGTCGAGTGCGAGTCTGGCGCCGTCGATGCTGCGGATCGTGCGCTCTTCGGTGCGCCGCGCGTCGTCGCGGGCGTTCGCGCGATTCGTGGCCGTGACGATGACTCGATCGCCCACTCGCCATCCCGACACGGCCTCGTCGAGCGTCACCGCCGCGTCGCCCGACCGTGCCGTCTCGCCGAGCTTCGCCCAGGTGCGGTCCATCGCCGCGCCGTGAAAGTCCATGCGCCCGCCGCAGCAGACGATCGCCGGACACGACTGCTTGTCCATGCCGTCGACATAGACGAGGCGAATCAATGCCGTGTGCCTTGCCTCGATCGGTCGCTCGGGCGTGCCGACCTCGAGCGCGGGCCGCGCTTCACCCGGTTCTAGTTCCGGCACGTGCGCGTCGCAATTGAAGCCGTCTTCGCTCGTGTCGTCGCCCGGTTGAATCTTGATGAGGCCGACGTTCAGCTTTGTGTCGCGATCAACGGCGAACGCAAGCGTGCCTGCCACGTGGATCGAGCGAATGGCGTCGTCCGACTGCACGTCGTAGACGACCCGGTGGCCCGAACGAATCTGAACTCTCGCGCCCGCGGCCGGCGCCTTGCCGCCCTCCCACGTGGCCCCCGCCGACCATGGCCCGCTGCGTATCGAGCGGGTCAGGTCACGCTTCGCCTGCTCGTCGGCATTCGCGTCGCTGCCGGAAGGGAGTCCGTACTGCACCACAACGAGCATGGCGAGAAACACGGCATGTGATCGGAATGGCCTTTTCATGGATCTCTCCTGGTTGGCGCGTCGAAATCGGGGCTTGGCTGGTCGTTGCAACGGCCGGCATCTTATGCGACAGGGCCGCCGGTCTCCACAAGAACATTGCAGGCGGCGCGGCGTCGGGTTGGCGCGTGGTTGCGGCGGCCGTGGTATGATGAGCCGCGCGTCGCCTGTGAGTTCGGTCGTCTCTCTGCAAGCGAGGTGTAGAATGAGCCGCAGCAGTCTGTACGCACTCGTCGCAGCGATCGGTGTGTTCTCAACGACGTGGACGGTGGTCGGCGAAGATCGCATCGCGCCGATCGCGGCGAGCGACTTGGATCGGCTGATGAGCGAAATCATGCCGCAGCCTGGTGAGAGTCCGTGGCGTGAGATTCCGTGGCTGACGAGCATCACCGAGGCGCGACAGCGGGCCGTGGCCGAAGACAAGCCGCTGGTGATCTTCACCGCGGCCGACGGCAGCCCGCTGGGGCGAACCTGAGGGGCTTGCACGTCGAACCGCGCTCGCTGGTTCACCGGCGCTCAGGTTGAGCCCGAATTCATTACGAAGCACTTCGTCCCGGTCGCGCTCGACACGTACTTCCGCGGCAACTCGCAGGAGCTGGCGTTTTGCGACAGGTGCCGCGCGGGCGGCAATCACCTGGCGGCGGCCACGGCCGGCGGTCGGGCGCTCGGGCGCGGCCGCGAGTTGCGACTGCGCGAGAAGGAGCTGACCGCGGTGCTCGAAGAATACCGCGCGCTGTCTGAGTCCGAACGCCGGGTGGAACTGGAGGACCCGAGCCTCGCCCAGCCGCCCAAACGGCCGGTGCCGACAGTGCCGCCGGGCGGCCTCGTCGTGCGCGGGTTCTGCACGTACATGCGCCGCGAGTCGGTCGGTGTGCCACGCGCCGTCCGATCGACGCAGTTCTACTACAAGGAGAACCCCGACCGTTGGGCCGCTGAGACGCAGAGCGACATGCTGTGGCTTACCGAGGACGAGTGGCGATCGTTGGTGCCGCGCGGACCCAGGCCGGGCGATCGCAGCGATGTGGCGCCGGCCATCCAGCGGCGGTTCTACAGCACGATCGCGATCGACTACATGGAGGGCAGTGTGAACGCGCTCGCGCCGCGCGAGACGACGATGACGCTTACAGTCGAACGCGTCGCGCCCGACTCGATCGCGATGCGGCTCGACGGCTACGGCCGAATGGGCAAGGAATTCGATGAAAAGCTCAGAAAGGAAAAGAACAGCCGCGGCTGCGAGCTGCGAGTGCTTGGCTATGTGAACTACGACCGGCGCCGCGACGCAATCGACCGCTTCGACCTGGTGGGCGTCGGCCAGGCGTGGGGCAACAAGATGGACTACGTGCATCGCGAGATCCGCGTTGAGTCGTATCCGTGGGCGTATGGCATCGCATGCGAACTGGTGCGCGGCCGCTCGCCCATCGACCGCATACCGCCGTACAACATGCTGCACTATGGCTACGACCCCGTCCGGTACTTCGGCCGCGAGTAGAACATGCTGAACTGACCCGTCGCCATCGAAGGAGAGACGATGCGGACCTTGGTTGCTGTTTGGACGACCACGCTGACCTGCGCGATCGCGTTGGTGAACCCGGCTCGCGGCGCGATCGTCGCCGATGAGGACGACGGCGTTTTTCGAGCGGCGCTGGTGATCGCCCCGGTCGGGCGGTCCGGACGATCGGCCGTACACACCGACGCGATTGAGGCAGCCATCGTGGCGGGCAAGTGGTCCGCGCCGAAACCCGACGCCGCTGTCATGCTTGCCGACGGCGCGACGCGGCGGTGGGAGTCCGTCGAGGCCAACGCCGACGGCGTGTTTCAACACCGGTCGTTGGCCGGCGGATACGCCTACGTCGCGGCGCCGGCGGCAAGCGACCGAGTCATGCTGCTCGACGCCGCCGGTCACAGCATGGTCTACGTGAACGGCGAACCGCGCGTCGGCGACCCGTACTCGAACGGGTCGGTGCGCGTTCCGGTCTGGCTGCGAGCCGGCGTCAACGATCTGTTGTTTCAAGTGGGCCGCGGGCGACTCCGCGCGCGGCTGGTCGCGCCCAAGGCCGCGGCTCAGTTTGATCTCGCCGACACGACACTGCCCGACCTCGTCGTCGGTCGGCCGGTGGACACGCAAGCCGCAGTCGTCGTGCTGAACGCCTCGAACGAGCCTGCCGTTGGACTTGCGATCGAGGCGACGTTGCCGGGCGGCGAATCGGTGCGCACGTTGCTGCCGCAATTGATGCCGCTGCAGGTCCGCAAGGTCGGTTTCCAAGTGGCAGGTCCCAAGCCGGAGACCGAGGGCGAGACCAAGCTGGAACTCAGGCTGGTCCGCCGCGAAGCGAAAGAGCCTGACTGGCAGCTACTCGATTCCGCGTCCGTCGCGCTCGCTGCGAAACAGCCGACGGCCACGCACCGGCGGACTTTCGTGAGTGGAATCGATGGCAGCGTGCAGTACTTCGCCGTCGTGCCGGCGAGGCCGAGCGATCAGCAGTCAGCCGTCAGCGATCAGCTCTCGCAGAGGCCTGCGCTCATCCTGACGCTGCACGGCGCCGGCGTTGAGGCGATCGGTCAGGCTCAGGCGTACCTGCCGAAGGACTGGGCGCATGTCGTCGCGCCAACAAACCGACGGCCGTACGGATTCGATTGGGAAGACTGGGGGCGGTTCGACGCGATCGAGGTGCTCGACCTGGCCGAGCACGAGTTGCGGCCGAGCGCGACGTACCTCACCGGCCATTCGATGGGCGGCCACGGCGTCTGGCAGATCGGCGCACACTTCCCGGACCGCTTCGCCGCGATTGGTCCGAGCGCCGGCTGGGTCAGCATGTATTCGTACGCGGGTGCGAGCCGACCAGAGAACCCCAGCGCGATCGGCGAGATGCTGGCCCGATCGGCCTCAGCCAGCGACACGCTCGCGCTGGCGCGGAACTACCTGAAGCACGGCGTCTACGTGTTGCACGGCGAGAAGGACGACAACGTGCCGGTGGGTCAGGCCCGTACGATGAAGCGTGTGCTCGACGAGTTCCATTCCGACTTCGCCTATCACGAAGAGCCTGGCATGGGCCACTGGTGGGGCAAGGAAGGAATCGCCGGCACGGCGTGCGTCGATTGGCCGCCGATGTGGGAGTTCTTTCGCAAGCACTCGGCCAGCCCCATTGAGACAGTTCGTGACGTTGAGTTCGTCACCGCCAGTCCGGGCGTGTCGGCATCATCGCACTGGGTTCACATCGAGGCGCAAACTCGTCAGGGCAGGCCCAGTTCGGTACGAATCCGGTTCGGGACGTTGCCGCGCCGACTCACGGGCACGACCGACAATATCGCGCGGCTCGCGATCGACGTGTCGCATCTGGGAAAGGCCCGAACAGCGCTGGATCTGGACGGTCAGGAACTGCCCGCATTTGAACCGGAAGGCGATCGCGTGTGGTTGTCGTACGACGCGGGTCGCTGGTCGCTGACCGATCGGCCATCGCCCGCGCTCAAGGGGCCGCACCGCTACGGCACGTTCAAGGATGCATTTCGCAATCGCGTCGTGTTCGTCTATGGCACGCAGGGCACGGCCGAAGAGAACGCTTGGGCGGCGGCAAAGGCGCGGTACGACGCCGAGCAGTTCTGGTATCGAGGAAACGGATCTATCGACGTTGTCTCGGACGCCCACTTTCGCGCCGCGCCGGCCGGCTCGGAACTGTTGGACAAGAAACGCAACATCGTGCTCTACGGCAACGCCACGACCAATGCCTGCTGGTCCGCGCTGCTGGGCGACAGCCCGGTCGAAGTCGCTCGCGGCCGGATGAGCGTCGGTGGTCGATGCGTCGCGGGAGACGATCTGGCGTGCCTGTTCATCCGCCCGCGCGTCGGCAGCGAGGCGAGTGTGGGCGTCGTCTCGGGCACGAGCGCGGCCGGCATGCGGCTCGCCGACCGGTTGCCGTACTTTGTGTCGGGGGTCGGTTACCCCGACTTCATCGCGATCGGCCCCGACATGCTGGGCGGTGGAGTCGCCGGCGTTCAAGTGGCCGGCTACTTCGGCCTCGACTGGGGCGTGGAGAGCGGTGAGTTTGTGTGGACCCAACCGCTCGAATGAACTCGAACTCGATGAGGAGTTGCCGTCATGCCGGTCAATCGCCGATCGTTTCTGGCCACAGGTCTGGCGACCGCGTCGCTGGGCAGTTCGGAGAATCTCGTGTCTGCAGATGCCCCCGATTCGCGTCGTGGCCCGAATCTCGACTCAACGAATCTCACGCGGGCGAACGTACCGACGCCCGCGCTGTTGCTCGACCTCGATCTGTTCGAGGCGAACCTGGCGACCATGGCCGACCACTGCCGGCGCGTCGGCTGCGCGTTTCGGCCGCACGCCAAGACGCACAAGTGCCCTGAGATTGCCAAGCGGCAGATCGCTTCGGGCGCAATCGGAATCTCCGTGGCGACCGTGCCCGAGGCCGAGGCGATGGTCGCGGCCGGCATCAAGGGTGTGCTGCTTACGTCGCCGATCGCCGAGCCGGCGAAGATCGCTCGCATGGCGGCGCTCGTGCGGGGCGGCGGCGACGTTATGATCGCGGTAGGACACTCGCGCGAGGTCGACCTGTTGGCCGAGTCCGCTGCGGCGTCGGATGTCGCCGTCGACGTGCTGGTGGACGTCGACATCGGCGACCGCCGCACGGGTTCGCTGCCCGGCGAACCGGCGCTCGAACTGGCGCGGCACATCGCGAAGTACAAACGGCTGCGCGTGCGCGGCGTGCAGTCGTACGCCGGCCATGCGTCGCACGTGGTGGGGTTCGCTGAGCGCGACAAGGTCTCGCGCGAGGCGATGGCCAAGTCGGTCGAGACGCGTGAGCTGCTGACCAAGGCGGGATTCGACGCGGCCATTCTGTCCGGCGGCAGCACCGGCACGTACAACATCGACAGCACGATCCGTGGCGTCACCGAACTGCAGGTCGGATCGTACGTGTTCATGGACCTCGACTATCGGCGGATCGGCGGCCACAGCGGCGGCGCAGCGTACTCGGACTTTCACCACAGCCTGACCGTGCTGGCGACCGTGGTCGGCACCACGCACGCCGGCCGAGTCTCGACCGACGCCGGCACCAAGGCGCTCGACACGACGACCGCTTGGCTGCCCGAGCCGAAAGGCTGGCCCGGCCTCGTCTACAGCCGCGGCGGCGACGAGTTCGGCATCCTGACGGCGGAAGCGGGCGCGAAGGTCCCACAGATCGGCGAGCGCGTCGAGTTCATCGTCCCGCACTGCGACCCGACCGTGAATCTCTACGACCGCATCTACGCAACGCGCGGCGAGGCGGTCGAGGCCGTATGGCCCATCGTTGCCCGACGCGAACACACGGGTTGATGGACGAAGCTTCGTCGCCCCATCCGACGAGTGACTGTGGACCGGCGTCCTCATGCGCCACGATGTCTGACCCGGCGGTAGGCACGTCGGAATGTACGCAAGAGCAGAACCAATCTCCACGAGGTGAATCGGGTCCTGGACAAGGCGATGAGATTCGCTTTGTCCGTTACGTGGGATTACATTGAATGCCGTCATGAACGGCGACGCCCCCTCGATCGGCTGGCACTGGAACGGACCGACCTTGCCGGACCACCTGCCCGAGTTGCTCCAACGGGAATGGCTGGAGACGAACGGGCTGGGCGGCTTTGCGTCGGCGACGGCGTGCGGTGCGAACACGCGGCGGTATCACGGCGTGCTGATCGCCGCGACTCAGCCGCCCGTCGGGCGAATGGTGCTGGTGTCGAAGCTGGACGAGACGCTGGTACACATGTGGGGCCGCTCGGAACTGGCCACGAATCTGTATCAGGGCGACTTCGTGCACCCGGCCGGTTACCTGCAGATCGAGGCGTTCGACGCGACGCCGGCGCCGACCTGGCGGTTCCGCGCCGGGCCGGTGACTCTGGAGAAATCGCTGGCCATGATCCAGGGCCGGCAGCTCACCGTCGTGCGCTACGAGCTGAAGTCTGATCATCCGGCCGAGTTGGAAATTCGCGTGCTGCTCGCCGGGCGCGATTATCACGGCACGAGTCGCGCGAACGAATTCGCGAGCGCCCGCGCGCGGGTGATGCCCGGCATGGTCTACATACCGATCTATCACGGCGTGCCCGCGGTGTGGATCGGTCACCAGGGCTACGAGTTCCGACCGGATCGCACGTGGTACTACCGATTCGACTACCCGCGCGAGCGTGAGCGCGGCCTGGACGCGGGCGAGGATCTGATTTCGGCCGGCGTGCTCGCGGTCCGGTTGCGGCCGGGTGGGCCGACCTGGCTGGCGATCGGCACTGATCCAGTCTCGCCTCACGACGCCGCGGAGTTGTACGAGCGCGAGATGGCGTCGCGGCGCGTTCCGCCGCTGGGCGACGACCCCGACCCGCTCGCCCGGGCGCTCGGCCGCGCTACCGCGCCGTTTCTGGTCCGGCGCGGCGACGGACTGGCGACCGTGATCGCCGGCTATCCGTGGTTTACTGATTGGGGCCGCGACACGTTCATCAGTTTGCCGGGACTGACCCTAGTCACCGGCCGATTCGATGCGGCCCGGCGGATCCTTCAGGCATTCACGCCGCACATGAGTGAGGGCATGGTCCCCAACCGGTTCGGCGATGCGGGCGGGGCCGAGTACAACACGATCGATGCGACGCTCTGGTTCGCGAGCGCGGTCTACCGCTACGTGTGCTACACGGGCGACCTCGATTTCGTGCGCGGTGAACTCATCGACGCGCTCGACGACATTGTCGCCTGGCATGAGCGGGGCACGCGGTTCAACATCTGGGAGGACGCCGACGGCCTGTTGGCCGGCGGCGCCGAGGGCGTCGCACTGACGTGGATGGATGCCAAGCACGGCGATCAAGTGTTCACGCCGCGGCGTGGCAAGCCGGTCGAGATCGCGGCGCTGTGGTACAACGCCTTGCGCGTGACCGCAGAACTGAATCGCCGACTCGGACGCTTAACGGTCGCCGAGCGGCTCGAACAGAAGTCGGCCCGCACTCGTGCCGCTTTCAATACCAGATTCTCGAACCCTGAAGTCGGCTGCCTCTTCGACGTACTCGAGGACTCTGGGCCTGACCCGGCGATTCGGCCGAACCAACTCCTTGCCGCCAGCCTGCCGTTTCCGGTGCTCGACGCCGACAAGTGCGCGGGTGTCGTGCGAACAGTGGAGCGACACCTGCTCACGCCGCTGGGGCTGCGCAGTCTTGCCCCCACCGACCCGGCGTACATCGGCCGGTCCAGCGGCGGCCCGGCCCAGCGCGATTGCGCGTATCATCAGGGCACGGTCTGGCCCTGGTTGCTCGGCCCGTTCGTCACGGCGTACCTGCGCAGCCACGGCGAGAACAAGTCTGCGCGGCGTCGCATGCGCGAACAGATCGAACGTCTCGCAGGCACGATGTCCGGGGCCGGACTCGGTTCGATCTGCGAGGTCGCCGACGGCGACCCGCCGCACCGTCCGGCCGGCTGCTACTTCCAGGCTTGGAGCGTGGCGGAGCCTCTGCGCGCGCTGTGTGAGGATGTGTTGGGGCGCCAGCCGGCGAGCTGATCTTTGCGTCGCAGTGCGAAATCATGCTGCCGCGCCGTGGCATTCGCCTCGATCACGCCAGCGCGACGCTCGCGATGCTGGCGACCGGATTGCGGAGCGGCTGAACTTTCACTTGATCGGTCGAGACGGAGTAGAGCATCTCGCCGATGCGCAGACTGCGACGCACGTCGGTCTGGTGCTCGATGCGACCGAGCATCGTGAAGCCCGTATCGAGGCTTACGTCCAAGACCTCCAGGCCCGCCGGGGCGTCGGAATACTCGCCGAACCAGGCGCCGTGCGAGACCGGCAGCGCGACCACGTCGTAGCCGGCGAAGAATGAAAAGGCGTGATGGTCGCGTTCCGCCTCGGACCCCTCAGCCCAGAACTCGCCCCACTGGTTCGTGCCGAAACTGTAGACGTGCGTGCGCTGTGGATTGGCCAGGTCGGTCACGTCGAACATCGCCAGTTGCAGCGCGAGCGGCTCGTTCCAATCGACGTGCCGGCCCAGCGCGATCAAGTGGTCTTCGTCGTATGGGTGCAGGTAGGTCGAGAAGCCGGGGATTATTAACTCGCCGACGAGTCGCGGCGCGGTCGGGTCGGCCAGGTCGAATGTGAAGAGCGGGTCGGTGTTGCGGAAGGTCACAACATACGCGCGGTCGCCGATGAACCGGGCCGAATAGACCCGCTCGTCGGGCGCGAACCCTTCGAGGCTGCCTACGACCTCGAGCCGCTCGTCGGTCTGTTCCATTATGAAGAGTTGGTTCGTGAAGCTGCCCCAACCCCAACCGCCGCCTCCGCTGGTGGTCACGATGCGGAACTGGCCGTCATCCTCGTCCATTGAGAACTGGTTCAGCGCCGAGCCTGGCACCTCGCCGACAGCCGCCAGTTCCACGCCGTCGTCGCCAAGGTCGATCTTGAAGATCTGCGAACTGTCGCCGGCCGACCAACTGCGGTACGACCAGCCCGTCGAATTCGACGTGACGACGTACAGGCTCTCGGCCGAGCCGTAGACGATGCTCTTCGAGCCGACGACCGATGTGGTGACGGGCGGGCCGACTTCGATGCCGCCCGCGTCGATCATGACCACGGTCACGAGGTCGTCGCCGGGCGCGTCGAATGCGGCATAGACTAGCCCGCGGTCGAGCAGCTCACCGGCCGACTCGGCTACGCCCGCACCGGTCGTTACTCGCGTCAGATACTCGGGCACAGCGTCGAATGGCACGCTGGCCAGCCGCGCGCGGTACGCGGCCTCGTCTTCGTACGTGCAACGCTCGGTCGGAGCGTATGAATCGAGTGTGGCGACGGGCGGTTCGATCGGCAGGCACTCGAACGTCGGCGGCGGCAGATCGGGCATGCTATTTCGCAACACGATGTACGCGCGGTCGCCGATCGCGCGCGAGTCTTCGTAGCGGCCGTCGAGATACGTCTCTTGCAGCACCTGGGGCGACGTACGGTCCGCGACGTCGAACACCGTGATCTTCGACTGGTTCTGGCCGACTGGCCCGCCGTAGGGGTCGAGCACTACGCTGCGCAGCACGAGCGACTGACGCGCCGTGTCGAGTTGCTCGGTGCGCGAGTCCGAGACGACGCGAGAGATCACCATGACGCGATCGGCCTTGAGGTACATCGCGACCGGCGTCCCTTCGACGGTCGCTCGCGAAACGACGTGCATGTCCTCGGCGGGCCAGGCGTCGACGATGATCAGTTCCTGGCCGGCCAGAACGTACAGGTAGTTGCCGTCGGTCTTGATGATGTCGGCCTCGTTGACCCCCGCCTCCTGGGTGTTGGTCGTCGAGAATGTTGGTTCGTTCGTTGCGAGACCGTCCGCCGCCACTTTCAACTCGCCCCACATGTTGGCGGCGAAGTCATGTGCCAGGCCTATCATCGGTTCGCGGACCATCACCTGTGGCATGGCCAGCACTGGAATGTCGGCGACCCCGACAGCCAACAAGCCATTGCCCCGGATGTCAATGTCGAAAGCCACGTCGTTCCGCCCGCGGAACCAATCCCTGCAGCACCAGCCGCCCTGCTCCCAACTCGTGCCGAGCGTCGCTTGCCACTCGTCGATCGTCGCGTTGATGAGCAGTTGCTTGAGGCCGTCGAGTGACTCGATCGACGTCGGGTCGAGATCGCGGCGCAGGCGTTCGGTGGCGACCGGATGCACGTCCTGGTCGGCGGGGCGCCAGAACTCAATGGGGTCGTCGATGACGACGATCGGATCGATGGGTTCTTCGATGACGAACGGGTTCATCGGATCGTCGATGACGATTCGTTCGCCCGGCGGCAGTTCCTGTTCGTCGATGGCGATTCCCTGGTCGTTGTCGGGTGGGCTCTTGATCGGTTCTTCGATCACGTCGTCTTGCTCGCGTGGCGCGACGAACCGACCGGCGCGGCGAGTCCGTTCGGGGGCGTTATCGTCGGGGGCCATCCACAATTCATCGTGGCCCGCGTCGCCGCTCAGCATGTCCGCGCCGGCACCGCCTTCGAGCCGGTCGACGCCCGCGCCGCCGAAGATCGCGTCGTCGCCGTCGCCGCCGCGCAGCGTGTCGCGGCCAGGCCCGCCGAGCAGCCGATCGGCGCTCGCGCCGCCTTCGATCAGGTCGTGCCCCGCGCCCGCGATGATGGTCGCCGGCTGCGTGATCGCGCCCATCCGCTCGTCGATGCGAACCGTGTCGTCGCCACGGCCCGCGATGACTCGAATCCTCGCGACCGTCGCGTCTTCCCGGCTGTCGATCGCGTTGCCGTTCACCACCGCGCGGAGCATGCTCGGCGCCGCCGGGTCGCGGTCGATCACGATGGTGTCGGCGATCGCACCAGGATCGGTGTCGCCGCGTACTATCCAAAGGCCGTCGCTGAAGCTGGCGGCCATCAGCTCACGAGCCTCCAGCCGCTCGATCGAGCCGATGAAACGCCGCCCCTGCGCCGTTGGACGAAGGGGCTTGTGTGGCTGGGCCAATCGCGAACGGGTCATGGCATCCTCCGCAGCGAAAACGGAACAAGTCCGGCACTGCCTGTCTTAGTCGCGGCGCGGGCGGCAAACTCACGCGACTTCCCGTAGCGACCATCCCGTTGATCTTTCCCTTTCGCGCGGACCGGCGGTTGATTAGACCGGCGGCCAAGCCGACTCGAACAGTTCAGCAGAGGGTCCGGGGTGTTCCACCAGCGATTGTCTGCGTGTCGCATTGCCATCGCCTGGCTTGGGTCAATTCTCAGTGCGGCGTCGTTCGCCACAGCCCAAACGCCTGTCGCCAAGCAGCCGCCCGCCGCACGCGCCAAACAAGACGATGCCGCCGGCAAGTCTCACAAGTTCAATGATGTGAACCGACGCGGCGCGTGGGTATAATACGTCTGACTTCGATGCGTACTGTTCGGAGCGTCCGATGGACACGAACTCGACAAATACCGCGACGACGCCGGCGCCATCCGCGGCGGCTGGTCAATTCTTGCGGCCCGAAGATATTCCCTCGCTGGACGACATTAAGATCGACGACGGAGCACCCGTGGACGGAATCTATGCCGAGAAGCAGATGCGACTGCTTGTGGAGCCGCTGCAAAGCTCGTGGCCGGGACCCGGCGACGGGCGCAAATTCATGGCTCTGGCAAACGTCGGATTGTTCTACGCGGTGAAGAAACCGCCGCTCGTGCCCGACGTGATGGTCAGCCTCGACGTGGAAGTCGGCGAGGACCACCGGGCCAAGGAAAATAACTCGTACTTCGTGTGGATTCTCGGCAAGCCGCCGGAGGTCGCGATCGAGGTGGTCTCGAACACGGAGGGCGAGGAGGAGACGCGAAAGTTTCGGATGTACGCGCAACTCGGCGTCCTGTACTACGTGATCTGGGACCCGGAGAAGTATCTTCGCTCCGATCCGCTGCGAATCTTCACCTTAGGTGAGAACCGCTACAAGCCGCTAGGCGGCGGTTTCTTGCCCGTCGTCGGCCTGGGGCTTACTACGTGGCGCGGCAAATTCGAAAACATGGAAGATACCTGGCTCCGCTGGTGTGACGCCTCGGGCGGGCTGATTCCAACCGGTATGGAACGGGCCGAGCAGGAACGTCAACGCGCCGATCAGGAACGTCAGCGCGCCGATCAGGAACGTCAGCGCGCCGAGCAATCGCAGCAGCGGGCCGAGCGACTGGCTGCCCAATTGAAGGCGATGGGCATCGATCCGAACGGCGGAGAATAGAAATCAGTCTGGGTTTCAAGTGGCTGGCAGGCAGTGCAGGAGCATTCCTTTCGCCTTTCGCGCGGACTGACGGTTGATTAGACTGGCCCCAGCCGACTCGAACAGTTCAGCAGAGGGTCCGGGGTGTTCCACCAGCGATTGTCTGCGTGTCGCATTGCCATCGCCTGGCTTGGGTCAATTCTCAGTGCGGCGTCGTTCGCCACAGCCCAAACGCCTGTCGCCAAGCAGCCGCCCGCCGCACGCGCCAAGCAAGACGATGCCGCCGGCAAGCCGAAGTCCGAGACCGACAAGGCGGACTCGCCAAAGCCCAAAGACGAGTTGGACGCCGAGATCGAAAAGCGGCTGAAGGCGAAGAAAAAGAAGGAAGAGACCAAAGACGATTTCACGCTCAGCGCCGTTCGCACCTCGCCCTCCGACACGATCACGTACTTCAAACAGAATCACTGGACCCTGTTCCACCTCGACCTGACTGCGAACAACAAGGACGAGACCGTCGAGATCCGCACGGGCTACGAGCAGGTGCCCGAGACGCCGCACGAGATTCGGTTCCGCCGGCTGATCCACCTGGTCAAAGGCGAGCGACGCTACTACCGATTGCCCGTGTTGCGCACGCACAAGCCGTCGCACAAGGGTTTTGAGTTCGCGCTGTATCATCCCGACGGCGTGTTGCCGATCACGCCGCCCGGAATCGACAAGCAGCCGTGTACGCGGCTCGAGGGGGACCAGTTCCTCATGGTCGTGCTCTCGCCCGAACCCGAGAACTTCAGGTTTCTCGGTTCAATGCAATGCGTGCTGCCCGGCAGCGAGACCGACGATGAGCCGGCCGAACTGCGTCGCTACTACTACCCGATCTACCCGCAGGGCACTCGCGCGCTCGTCGCCGACACGGCGCTGGGCTGGACGACGACCAGCTACGCGATCTGGGACGACTACGATCCGGACTCGCTGACGGCCCGTCAGCAAGAGGCGATGATCGACTGGTTGCACCTGGGCGGACAACTGATCATCTCTGGCGGCGCGGCGGCGACGAAACTGGGCCAGAGTTTCCTCGCCCCGTACTTGCCCGCCGACGTCGTCGCCGGCGCGGGCGGCGAGCTGACGGACCTCAGCACGTTGTCGCAGAACCACCTGACCGCGCGTCGCTTTCACCAGCCGCAAGCGAGGCAGGAACCGATCCGGATCTTGCCGTCGAAGCCGGTTTACGTGGCCACGCTCGAGCCGCGGCCCGAGGCCGAGCCGGTCCCGCCGGAGGTGCGCCAGGGCGAGTTCCCGCTGGTCGTCGAGCGCCGCGTCGGGCGCGGCCGCGTGGTGATGGCCGCATTCAGTCTGTACCAGCCCGAGTTGGTGAACTGGGGCGGCGGCTACGACACGTTCTGGCGCGAGCGACTGTTCCGCGTGCGCGAGACTGAGCCGAACCCGAACTTTCGCCTCGGCAGCACCGGGCGAACCTACATGCGGCTGTCGGCCCGCGAGTTGTCGCGAGTGCGCGTTGCCGCGCGCGACCTTGCTGCCGGCTCGCGGCGACGTACGCTCACGCAACCCGACCCGAACGACCCGGCGAGCGAACCGGCCGAGATCATCTACAATCCACCCAGGGGATTCGGCGGATACCAGCCGCCGATCCGGACCGACGACGGCACGAACCCGGTCGAGACCGACACCGTCGCCGATTGGCGCGACGACACGCCGGTCGTTCAGACGGCGCGACAGGCGCTGCTCGACGCGACGGGCATCGAGATTCCACCGCCCGACTTCGTGTTGGCCGCCGCGGTCTCGTATCTGATCGTGCTGGTGCCGCTGAACTGGGTGATCTGCCGGTTCGCGTTGCGACGGCCCGAGCTGGCGTGGCTGGCCGCGCCGGTGATCATCGTCGCGTTCGCGGTCGGCGTGGTTCGGTTCGCGAAACTGAACGTGGGGTTCGACACGACGAGTCACGAAATCGACGTCCTCGAAACCTTCGCCGGCTACCCGCGCGCGCACCTGAGCCGCTTCACGTGCGTATACAGCGGCTCGCGGCGGCGCTGCGAGTTCCGGTTCGAGAACGCCGGCGCACTGGCATTGCCGCTGCCGATCGCGGTCGAGGGCGTAGTGCGCGGGCAGAAGGCCGAGCGACTATCCATCGATTGGGACATGCCGACCAGCGTTGCCCTGGGACACAACGAACGGTACGAGGTGAACCCGCGATCGATTGGCATGATCCGCGCGGAAGAAATGCGCGACTTGGCCGGTCCGATTGCGCTCGAGGCCGCTAAGCCGAGCGGACGTTGGCACGTGACCAACCAGTCGGGTCTGCCCCTTTGGGATTGCCACCTGGTGACCGGCCCGCGCCGGACGCGACTCGGCGACCTCGCAGCCGGCGCGCGAGTCGAACTTGTCGCAGACGGCGAGAGTTTCACTGCGCCGCGAGTCATCGAGGGCGAGCCTGTTGAAGGGCGAACCGCCATCGAAGACGGACGTATGGCCGGCCACTCTCTGTTTGCGGACCTGGGCGAGCTGTCGCCGCTGGGCCTGGTGGAACTGATCGAAGAGCGTATCGGCGATCCGTTGCTGGGCACGGGGACCTGGCTGGTCGGTTGGACGCCGAAGCCGACGGGCGGACAGGCGATCGACCCCGGGCCCGACCGTGCGGTCGGCTTCACCATCGTGCTGTGCAACCTGGGAAAGCCATGATCGAAGTCATCAGCTTTGTGAAACGCTATGGCGATTTCCTCGCGGTCGATCGGCTGAATCTGAAGATCGAGCGCGGCGAGATCTTCGGGTTCATCGGCCCGAACGGAGCGGGCAAGAGCACCACGATCCGATTCCTTGCCACGCTGCTGCGCCCGACCGACGGCGAGGGGATCATCGCCGGACACAGCGTCACGAAGGATCCGCTCGGTGTGCGCCGCGTCATCGGCTACATGCCCGACAGCTTCGGCGTGTACGACGGCATGAAGGTGTGGGAATTCCTCGACTTTTTTGCCGTGGCCTATCAGGTGGCGAAGAACCGCCGCCGCCAGGTGATCAACGACGTGCTGGAACTATTGGACCTGACGCACAAGCGCGACGCGTACGTGAACGGCCTGTCGCGCGGCATGAAGCAGCGGCTGTGTCTGGCCAAGACGCTGGTACACGATCCGCCGGTGCTGATCCTGGACGAGCCGGCCAGCGGCCTCGACCCGCGGGCGCGGCTCGAAATGAAGGCGCTGCTCAAAGAGTTGCAGGCGATGGGCAAGACGATTCTGATATCGAGCCACATCCTGTCGGAGTTGGCCGACTTCTGCACGGCGATCGGCATTATCGAGCGTGGCGTGCTGCTGGCCGCCGGCCCGATCAGCGAGATTCACCGGCAACTGCAGAAGCACCGGCAGCTTCGCATTCGCGTGCTCGACAAGGCCGACCGCGCCCACTTGCTCGTTCGGAACCATCCGCACATGCGGAGCTGCGAACTGATGGACCACACGATCACCGGCGAATTCAGCGGCGACGACCGCGACCTGGCCGGTCTGCTCAACGAGCTTATCCGCGAAGGCGTCGAGGTCCACGCATTCACCGAGGTCGAGCCAAGCCTGGAAGAAGTGTTCATGACGATCACCAAGGGGCTGGTCATCTGATCGGGAGTTATCGGCGGGCGCGGTTCGACCTAACGGTATTCCTTGAGTAAGATAGGATTCAAGAGCTTTGGGGAACGCGTCGAGTCCGTGGTGGAGTTGATCGAATGACGACGCTCGATTTTGAACCATTGACCGTTGCCGTGCCGCTCCGCGAGGAACCGCCTGGGGTGTTGCGCGTTGGCAACAGCCGTGTCCTGCTGGAACTGGTCCTTCGCGCATTCAAGGCCGGCGCTACACCCGAGGCCATCGCGCAGTCCTACGACACCCTGAACCTGGCCGACGTCTACGCCGTCGTGAGCCGCTATCTTGCGGCCCCTGAACGATTTGAGGAATACCTGCGATTGCGCGAAGAGGTAGCGGTGAAAGTGCGACAAACGATTGAGGAACTCCAGGGCCCTCAGGACAACCTGCGTGCGATCTTGCTCGCTCGCGCGAAGGCCAAGGCGGACGCGCGTGCTCAAGCTGGTCAGCGATGAGAACTCTAACGCCGACATCCTCCGCGGCCTGTATCGGCGACGGCCTGATTTGGACGTGTTGCGTGTTCAGGATATCGGGCTGACGGCCGCTCAAGACGCGGAGATCCTGGCGTGGGCGGCGCACGAGGGCAGAATCCTCCTGACGCACGATGCTGACACGATGTTTCGGTGGGAAATGGTCAAGAGGTTCGCCATAGCTGCCATCCTGCTTTGGCAAGTTACTGTTTGGGTCAGATGGATTCTAGCGTCGGTCGGTCTTGGTGGCGCATCCTGACCACGACCATGACGAGTTCAGACGGTCAGGGACAGGGTCGGTCGACGGAGCTTGCGTCTGCTGGACAACGGACTACAGCCAAGTGACAATCGCGACATGTACTTGCGTGACAATCCAGTCCTGGGGCACGAGCTGTTGGTGAACCTGCGGATGACGCGGGCGTTCGTGCTGTGCTTCATCTACGTCGCGGCTCTCGGCGCGGTGGTGTACTTTCCGTGGCCCGAAGAGGGCAGGGTGCAGATCGGCGCGGCCGTCAAGGCGCAACAACTGTTCGATATCTTCTTCCTCGGCCAATTCTCACTCGTGGCTCTCATGGCGCCCAGCTATGCGGCCGGGTCGATCACGGGTGAGAAGGAACGCAAGACTTACGAGCTGCTCATCTCGACGCCGATGGAACCCGGCGCGGTGCTGGTCGGCAAGCTGCTCAGCTCGCTTTGCTATCTGACGCTGCTGATCATGTCGTCGGCGCCGCTCATGGTGCTCTGTTGGCTGCTGGGCGGTATCGCGCTCAACGAGATTGTGATGGCCTACGGCGTGCTGTTTTTGTCGGCGGGTACGTTCGGCATGATCAGTCTAGGCACGAGTAGCTACTTCGGCCGGACCAGCTCGGCGCTGGTGGTGAGCTACCTTGCGATCCTGCCGCTTGCGCTGGTTTGCCTGGCGATCTGGCGGAACGCGCCCGAGGAGTTTCGCGTGTTCGCCGGCATCGTGCTGTTGCCGCCGATCGCGCTGGCGACCTGGGCCGCGGTCGTGTCGGTGGTCAACCGCCGTCTGTTGTATCCGCCCGACGTGGGCAGCGAGGGCAAAGAGGTCGTGGACGAACAGGAGGAGCAGGCGAACTCTGTCGGCCTGGTGATCCGTCGTGACATGTTCCCCGATTGGTTGTTCGCTCCGGCGAAGCGGACCGACCTGATGGAAGACGGCACGAACCCGGTGCTTGATAAGGAGCTGCGCAGCGAGATTTTCTCGCAGGGCACGCTGATGCTTCGCGTGGTGATCCAGGTGAGCATGCTGCTTTCCATCGTCATGATGGCGGTGTTCATGTTCTTCCGGCCCGACTGGGTGGGTTACTACATTTCGTACGTGATCATCTTCAACATGTTGGTCGGCCCGGTGTTCAGCGCCGGGTCGGTCACACAGGAGCGCGAGCGGCAGACGCTGGAGCTGCTGCTCACGACGCTGATTCAACCCGGTCAGATCATCTTTGCGAAACTGTTTTCGTCGCTGCGCGTGTCCACGGTGCTGACGCTGTTGCTTACCGAGCAGATCGTGCTGGCGTACGCGATGGTCGACGACTTCTACCCGAACTTCCTGAGCATGTTCATCTTTTTCGCGATCATACTTGCGACGTGTCTGCTCACGAGCACGCTTGGACTGTTCTTCTCGGTGTTGTGTCGCAAGACCGCCGTGGCGATGATTCTGACCTACCTCGTTATGCTCGCGCTGTTCCTTGGCCCGATGGCGGCGGCTCAGTTCCTGAGGCCGTTTACGACTCTGAGTTACGAGGAGATCAGCCAGTACACGATCAGCAGTCCGTTTTCGGCCATATTCGCCGTGCCGCTGCACTTCCCAAGCATCAACTCGGCAATGCCCCAGGCGGGCGCGGCGACGGCGAGCTTCCCCGTGCACTGGGTCTACCTCGGCTTTTCCCTCGGCTTGTCGGGCGTTCTGCTCGTGGTGATGGACCTGCTGTTCCGTCTTCGCTGGCGCGCGGCGTCGCAGGGTGCGGCCGTGTAGCGCGCGGACATCCGGCACCGTTTGCCCCAGCGGACTCACTTCAGATCAAGGCCCGCCCCGACGATATCGCGCAGTCGGACGACGCCGTCCGGCGGACGACCCCGGCGCGCGGCGACGTGCAGCAACCACGCGACGAATCCCTCGTCCGGATCAAAGTAGAGTTGGTGCAGCGCCTTGGCGATCTTGCTGCCGGTGCGCATCGCGTACTGGCTCGCGGGCAACTGAAAGAACGTATGGAGTTGAAAACTGGAACAGCCCCGCAACAGGTACTCGACCGCCTTCTTGCCTGAGTCGATGTCGCCGGTCGCCGAGATCTCCATCGGGGCCGCGTTCGCCGCGTTCCCGCCCCGCCGTTGGTATTGGTCCAGCACGCGCAGGTTGCGGTCACCTAGGTCAGGTCCACCGACGGCGATGCCGCGCTGGCCGTCGAACTCGCGGTTCGGATCGAACAGCCGGTTGGCGTAGACCACGAAGTCGGGGCGATCGTTGCCCGCGCTGGCTACGGCGTCGAGCATCTGAAGCTGGAACTCGTCGTCGAACAGCGCGTTGAACAGTTTCAGCCCCACGCGCACGCGATCGCGGCCGACCGCCTCGCGCATCAGCCGCGGCACGGTTCGCAGCCAGTGCAGGATTTGGGCCTGCTGAGTCGCCAGGTCGGAACCGGCGAGCGTCGGGCTGAAGTCTTTTTCGAGCGGCATCGCGAGTCCGCCGGCGTCCATCGGCGAGTAGGCGTCCAGGATCGCGCGCGTGGTGAATTCGTACTCGGCAATCTTCCAGTCGGGTTCGAGCGGCGTAGGCAAGTGGTATTTGCACGATGGGACCACGAGCATGCCAGCGCTGCGGCCGATCGCGCAGGCCGCTCGGACGAGCGCGAGGTAATCGTCCAGCGAGCGCGACCAGCCTCGGCCCCGCCAAGTGACCGTCCAGCCCTCGCGACCGTCCCGGCCGCGAATACGTTCGAGCACCATGCGGGTTTCCGGAATCGCCCAGGCGCGCATGCTCTGATCACCGGCGGCATCCTGGGCGATGACGGTTTTCAACACGCAGAATCCCAGGCCGGCCGCCGCGTCTTCGGCGACCTGCTGCTCGGTCATCGACAGTTGGCCCGACGCCTTGCCCCAAGGATTCTTGATCGGGATGCCGCCGTAAGTGCTTGTCACGTCGAGCTGGTACGCATCGAGTAGGTACTGCTCAATTCGATCGGGCGGCGACGTGGCGAATCGGGCGAAGTCCGAAACAAGCCGATTTCTTGTGGCGATGTCAACTTCAGGCTTGTCTGGTAATGCATCAACGCTTATGGTGGTTGCTCGGTGGGAATCGGTGACCACACTTCTGTCCCCCCTCTCTCGACTGTCCGCCCGTTGGAAAGTGCGTTTGGTTCAAGAACGGCCGGCTTGTTGGGCAAGTCTGGGCCATCTCTGAACCGATCGTAGGCGGCGGCAAGTATTGGAACTGATAACGGTTGTGTCAACGGAGTTGGTTGTGTTCAATTGTGCCCATTGGCTTGCACAATCATTCATCGGAGCGTGGCTGCAGACGGTTCTTCCGGTGCCTAATCTGTTAGGAGCTAGTGCCTTGCGTTCTGCCCCGGCCCCTGGCATGGTATCTGCAACGTCCGATACCGGACCAAAGCTGCGCATGCTGTCTAGACCGCCAATGGCCGTGCATGTCGACGAGGTCTCCAGACCGAGGATGGGGCAGGACATCCGCGTTCGCGTGTCTCGGTGGAGCGAGTGAGCGATGGCGAAAACGAAGGCGAAGCGACACCAGAAGTCGCGGCGGCTTGTTCATGGCAACTCGTCGCCAGGCGGATCGCGCCTTGGCTTTCTGGAGCGGCTTGAGTCGCGCGAATTGCTGAGCGATTTCCAGCCCGTCCAGGTTGGTTTCTCGTGGCTCACCCCCGGTCAGCCCACCGTCGTCCAATTCAATGCGGCAGGTCAGTGTCTGGGGGTAACGGGTCCGGCGGCAGGCGACCACGATGATTGTGCGATCGGCGACGTCGGCCCTGACCGCGTGACGATTCAATTCAGTCGCAACATCGATCGGCGCACGTTCAACGCCGCCGCAGACGTCACGGTGACCGGCGATCTCGACGCGACCGATCCGTTTCGCGTGACCAGTGGCGTGGCGCGACGCCGCGTGGTTACTATCAACACGGCCGGCGACCTAGCTACAGGCGCCGACGCCAACCTGACGCTCGGCCTTCGCGACATCAAGGCGAAGGGCAAGTCGGGCGCCTGGCTCGATCCGTGGACGATGACGGTGAACGTCAACTCGGACCAGCCGCCGGCGCCCGGCAACACGCCGCCGCGCGTCTTGAGTGTGACGCCCGCAGCGGGCGCCCAGTTGAACGAGTCGCCGAGTTTCATCGAGGCATTGCTGAGCGAAGACCTCGACTCGCCGGGCCAGAATGGAATTCAACTCTTCGCCGCCGGGCCTGACGGCAATCTGGGCACGACCGACGACGTACGAATCAATCCGAGGCGAGTGGACTACAGTGCGGCGACAGATACGCTGCGCTTCGTGGTAAACGGGCAAGTTGCAGACGGACTCTACCAGGCTCGGGTGATGGGTTCGCTGCGTGACGGGGCCGGAAGCAGACTGGACGGCAATGGCGACGGGACGGCGGGCGACGACTTCGTTTGGACGTTTCGCGTTGCATCAGATCCCGGCGGCGGGCCTACTGACACAACCGCGCCGGGCGTCGTGAGCGTAACGCCGAACGCGGGTGCGACGCTCACGCAGTCGCCGAGCGTCATTGAGGCGACGCTGAACGAGGATCTCGATCCGGCCCACTTGCCGGACCAGAACAGCCTTCAGCTTCACGCCGCCGGGGCCGACGGCAACCTCGGCACGGCCGACGACGTGCGGATCGTTCCGACGCGGGTCGAATACAGTGCCGCGACGGACGTCGTGCGGTTTGTGGTGAACGGTCAACTCGCGAACGGCGCCTATCGTGCTCGTCTCGTCGGCGACTCGATCCGCGACGCCGCCGGCAACCGCGCGGCCGATTACGCCTGGACTTTCGGCGTGAACGTGCCCACCAATCCACCACCCCCGGGCGACACGTCGGCGCCGACGGTGGTCTCAACGAATCCGTCCCCGGGCGCGATCATTACGGAGCCCCTGACGGCGATCGACGTGGTCTTCAATGAAGACCTTGATCCTGCCACCGTGACGCCTGCCAACTTTGTGCTGAGCGCCAGTGGCGGCGATGGTACGTTCGGCGACGGCAACGAGACCACGATTGCGCCGCAGCGCATCGAGTACAGCCCGGCGACCGACACCGGGCGGTTTGTGATCGGCTCGCGTTTGCCCAACGACCTGTTCCAGCTCATGCTCGTCGGCACTGCGTCGATTCGCGACTTGGCCGGCAACAAGCTGGACGGCGACCGCAACGGTTCCGGCGGCGACAACTTCACGGCCACGTTCAGTGTGGCGGTGGCGCCTCCTCCCGACTCATCGCCCGGCCCGCACAAGGACGTGCTCGGCGGCGATCCACCGGATGCCATCGCCGACGTGTTCCCAGGTGCGCCGACGCCGACGCTGGACATCAGCGCGATTTCAGGGTTCGCCGATCCGAACAACCTCTACATCAACGTGCGGTTCAATACGACGCCGCCCGGCACGACGATCGAGGCGCCGTCGGCCAGCGAGCCGAACTCGGTGTTCGGGTTCATTGACATCGACACCGACCAGGACTTGATCACCCCGAGCTTTCTGACGAACTTCGACCGGACCCCTGCGCCGATTTCCAGCACGCCGGGCGTCGGCATTGAGTTCGTGGTGGACATCGGTTCCGAAGCGAGGCACCCCGGCTCGGTTGACGTGTTGTACACAGACGAGAAGGTGCCGTTGGCAGGGAACGACGATTTCGATTCGCGAGACGATCTCTATATCTACAGGCCGCTGACCGGCGAGTTCTTGATCGGGTTGAACAGCGGTGGTCAGCTTGGCACGGTGCTGGGCCCGTTCCAGTTCGGAGGCGTGGGTGAGACTCCGATTCTGGGCAATTGGGACCCCGACGGCGCCGGACCGTTGCGAGCGAACGGCGGCGACGACCTCGGCACTTTCGACGCGACCACCAGCACGTTCAAGCTCGACCTCAACGACGATCGCCGGCTGGGTGAGGATCGCGACGGCGATGGACTGCTCGACCCGACCGAGGACCTGAACAACAACGGGCAGCTTGACGTGGGCGAGGATGCCAACGGCAACGGGTTGCTCGACCTCAGCGAAGACCTGAATGACAATGGCGGGTTTACCGAAGACTTGAACGGCAACGGCCTGCTCGACCCGACCGAGCAGGACCTGAACAACAACGGCAGGGCCGACAATCTGGTCGACACCGAGACGTTTGTGTTTGGCTTTGCGGCGCCCGATCCCGCCGACCAGGTCTTGTTCGGCGACTGGGACGAAGACGGCGACACGGATATCGGCGTCTATCGCGCGGCGACAGGCGAATTCCTTCTCGACCTGAACGGCAACTACGAGATTGACGCGGCCGTGACCGATCCGATTCCCGAGCTTCCCTTCCGGTTTGGTCCGATATCGACGACGAACGTAGCCCTGGTGGGAGATTGGAACGCCGATGGCCGCACGGAAGTCGGTGTGTTCGTGCGGGGCGAGGACCTGAACGGCGATGGATTCTTCAACGACGGAACGGCTGCCCCGCTGTTGGACGAAGCCGCGGACGGAGTCGACTACAACGGCGATGGCGACGCGCTCGACCTGTTCAGTGAGGACCTGAACAACAACTCGATCCGTGAGGACGGCACCGGCTTCTTTTTCCTCGATCGAGACGGCGACCGTGTGCAGGATGCCAGCGAAGACGCGAACAATAACGGTGTGCTGGATCCGGGCGAAGACAAGGACGAAGATCCGATCACTGCGGGCACGCAGGGCAACGCATTCCTGGACAACGATGGCCCATTCGCGTTTGGCTTGGCTACAGACAGCCCCGTGTTCGGGCAGTGGAGCGTTGTCGGTCGCGACGATATTGGCGTGTATCGCCAGGGGCTCGCCGGCGGCCAGTACATTCTGGATTACAACAGCGATCGCGCGGTGAGCGTGGGGGAGGGTCCGTTCGCGTTTGGCGGCGTGGGCGACCGACCGGTCGTCGGAGTGTTCAGTTTTGACGGCACCTCCCGCATGGGATCGTACACGCCGACCACGCGGGCTGGCACACGGATCGGCGGCGACCAGTTTTTCATCGACACGAACGGCGATCGCGCGGTGAGTCCTCGCGAAGGACCGTTCACGCTGGCGCCGACGGCTCCGATCGAGTTTCTGTTCGATAGTTTTACGGTCAAGCTGCCGCTCAGTCAGCTTGGCAACGACCCTGGCGGCATCGTGAACTTCGTTGCAACGGTTGGGCCGTTTGCCGGTTTCAGCGACGAGGCGCCTGACCCGCCGCCGCCTCCGACCCCGCCCAACCCGCCTGTGCCCGGCACACCGGCCGCTAGCGGCGTCGCGGCGCCGCTGCGCGTCGTCGAACTCTCGTTCCCGAACGAGACAGCGTTTCGGTTGACCGAGCCGCTGGCGGACGCACTGCCCAAGAGCACCATCGCGATTCCCGGCACATCGGTGGTCGTGGGCACCGTGGGGTTGCAGGCCCGACTCGCCGGCGGCGATGCATCGCTGCAGTCGATTCTGGATCGCCGGTCGGTCGATGCCCGTACCGTCCTGCTCGAAGGTTCGGGCGGCGACGACGTGTTCGGCAACGGCAACGACGTTTCGATCAGCGCCAATCAAATAGTAGTTGGCACCAGTCCGTCAGCGGCGTTGATCGGCAAGAGCAACGACACCATATTCTTCGACCTCACCGGCGTGGACCTGGGCGCCGATCTGTATCGGTTCACGCTGGTCGGCGACGACCCGATCCGCGACTTCCACGGGGTCCCACTCGACGGCGACTTCCTCGACGCCAACGGCGACGGCGCCTTGACCAACGCCGACTTGCCTTCGGGAAACGGTGTACCCCAGGGCGACTTCATCGCGACGTTCCGGCTGGACGCGCCGCCCGAGGTGATCAGCTTCCGCATGACCCGACCGACGGACCGCAACGTCGATCCGCTGGGCGCCGCGCCGAGCGACACGGGCGTCATCGGCGACGGAATCACCAACACGCGAACGCCCAACTTTGTGGGCGTGGTCAGCGACGATCGGCTTCCCATCATCGGCGACAATCCGGGCGACACGTTCGTCGCGGGCGGACAGTTTGACCTGTTCGAGGGCAGTGGCGAGTTCCTGGACGAAGACCTCAACGGCAACCAACTATTCAATGACGGGTCCACCGCGCCGCTGCTGGACGAGGCAGTGGACGGTGTCGATTACAACAACGACGGCGACACGGTCGACAGTGTGTCTGAAGATCGCAATGCCAACGGACAGTTCGATCGTACGATCTATCTAGGTCTGCGCTTCACGACGCCTGTGGACCTTGCGTCGTCTGGGGCGACCAACGCCGTGCGCGGGTTCATTGATATCGACGCCGATCAGGTTTCCGCCACGGGCGGCACAGGCTGGATCCGCGACCTCGACGGAGACCGAACTGAGGATTTCAGCGACGGTATCGTGCATCTGGGCCGCGAGGGCGACGTGCCGATCGTGGGCCAATGGCTGCTTGGCGCCGGCGTCAATCCCACGGGCGACCGACTCGGGATCTTTCGTCCTAGTACGGGCGAGTTCTTCCTGGACCTCGATGGCGACGGTCGCTTCCTGCCCAGCGAAGACGCGAACGGCGACGGTGTATTCGACCCGTCTGAGGACCTGAATGGCAACGGTCTTTTGGACACTGAGGGCCCGTTCGCGTCGGGTGTGACGAGCGAAGACCTCGATGGCGATGGCGCGCTTGACCCGGGTGAGGACGTGGACGGCAACGGAGTACTGGACGTCGCCGTGCCGGTGGTGGGTAACTTCTGCGCCGACAATCCGCAGACGGTCGCTGTGGAATGTCCAGGGACCGAGGTCGGCGTTTTCCGAAGCGGTCTGTGGACCATCGACCTGAACGGCGATCGGGAATTCGCGGACGGCAGCTTCACCTACGGTGCAGTGGGCGACATTGCGGTGGTGGGCAACTGGAACGGGCTGCCCGGCGACGAGGTGGGCGTCGTCACGCCTTCAACGGCGACGCTCGCGCCACGCTGGCTCTTGGACCGAGACGGCGACACTTCGGCGGCGAACGATACGCCTTTCGAATACGGCACGGCCAATGATCAACAGATTCCGGTGGTGGGCGATTGGAGCGGCAATGGACGCACCAAGGTCGGCACCTACAGCCCACGGTTCTCGCAGTGGCGCATCGACATCAATGGCAACACCGTGCTCGAAGCCGCCGAAGGCCCGTTCGTGTTCGGCGACCCGCAATCGCAGCCGGTCGTTGGCGACTGGAACGGCGACAACGCCGATGACATTGGCACATACAACACGTTCGGCCCGACGAACCAGGGGACCGGGCAGTGGTTCATCGACGCCGACCATGTTGCGGGTACGACACCGACATTGACGTCGAACGACGGACCGCACCGGTTTGGACTGGTCGGCGAAGACCGCAACAACGATGGAGTACTGCAAACGCTCGAAGACTTGAACGGCAACGACGCTATCGATCCGCCCGACCTGCCGATCGTGGGCAGGTGGGAAACGAATGGTCAGGCGGCGGCATCCGACCTGTTTGGCGTCTTTCGGCTGCGCGACGCTTCGCACGTGAACACGTTTGGGTTCACTACGTCGTTCAACATCGCGGGCCGGGCCGATTTGGGGATCGAGTACTTCGTCGATCTCGCATCCGAGTCCGGCGGAGTGGCGAACCTGGTCGACGCCCGAACGTCGCGGGTGGTGCAAGCCGTTCCAATTCGTCTGTTTCCAGACAGCCGCACCGTGATCGTCGACATACCGCTCGCGGCGATGCCCGAAGTTTCGGGTGGCCGTGTGACCTTTGGCGCGATCGTCGGGTCGGCCACGGAGTTCACGGATCAACTGCCCGAGTTGCCGCGTGCGGCCCAGAGCGCCGAGTCGCTTCAACTGGATTTTGCGACCGGCCAGACGCCCGGCTGCCGCACCGGATCGGATGGCATCTTCAACGACGGGACAACGTTCACACGCGGGTTCGGCACGTTCACGCTACAGGTGCCGACCAGCGACCAGTTGTCGGAGACGGTGGTTGGATGTCTCCCGAGCGTCGTGCGTGTGCGGGCCACCGACTTGTTCGACAAGGTCAATAACATCGTCAGCACGTCGATCGTCGATCGCGGCGTGCGGGTCGATCTGACGCCGCCGCGGATCTATCGCGTGATTCCACCCGACAACTCCCAGGGCCGCGACGGGCCGCGCATCCTTCAACTCAATTTCAGTGAAGATCTGAACGGCAATGGCATCCTGGACCCCGGCGAAGACACCAACGGCGACAATCTGCTGAACAGCGACGATCTCGACCGCAGCACGGCCGAGCGGTCATCGAGTTATGAACTGTTCCGCGCCGACGAGCAACCGTTCGAATCCGACTCCAACGAGTTGCGGCAGATCACCTACAACTCGGTGACCGACAGCGTGTCGATCACTCTGGGCGAGGGTCTGGATTCGGGGCACTATACGTTCGTGGCGTTGAGCCTCGGCGGCATAACCGACGTGGCCGGCAATCGACTCGACGGCGAACCGAACCCCGGCGCCCGGCCAGGTCAAGCGAACGTCTTCCCCAGCGGCGACGACGTCGCGGGCGGCGACTTCACGACTACTCTGTTGATCAACCAGGGTCCGCCCATCGTCACCGCCGCGGCGGGTTCGGCAGGCCCGATCGTTCGTGCTATCTATGATCTGAACAACGAAGACATCAACGGCGACGGCGCGTTCGACGCGGGCGAAGACGTCGACGGAGACGGCACGTTCGATTTGGGCGACGCGCCCGCGCCGCCGCGCGAAATCGTCGTCACCCTGGATCAGCCGGTGATGCCTTCCAGCGTTCCACTGGACCTGAACGGCAACGGGCGATTGGACTGTGGGCCCGACGGCATTTGCGGCACCGGCGACAGTGTGGACCTGAACGGCGACGGCGTCTTCGGACCGGGCGACGGCGAAGTCGACGCCGACGGTGATGGAGACATCGACTTCAACGCATTGGACGAAGATACGAAGACCGTGTTCCTGACGCGCACGCGCACGGTCGACCAGATTACCGGTCTGGTGTCGAGCATCGGCGACGGCGTTTTCGATCCGTTCTCGAATCGCGTGCTCGGGTTCGTCGAGGTAACGAACGACGGGCACACGCTGACCTTCCATCCCAACCCCGAGTTCCTCGATCCGGACAACGACGGCGTGCAAGAGGGCCTGTTGGCGGACCACTACCGCTTCAGCCTGATGGGCGGCGGCATACTGCAGCCCGAACCGTCGGGGTTGCGCGACAACATCATCGTCAGTTGCGATGACTTCCGCAACGATCAGTTGACGCGCCTGGTGCCGGACACGGTCGCTCCGTCCTTGGCGTGTCGCACCGACAACCGCGACAACGGCCAGGCGCCGACGCCGTTCGACCCGTCGGGCTTCCAGACCACGACCGCCACCGACCTGTTCGTGACGAACACGCTGAATTCGCAAGGACCCGGTAATGTGTTGCTCACCGCTGTCGAGGACCGTGGCCAGTTGTTCAACGTGTTCGACGACGAGATCGCAGTCTATGTATCGAAAGATTCGGGCACGAGTTGGGCGAAGACGCCGTTTTTTGCGACCGATGCGGCCCGTACGATAGCCACGCCGGCCAGCCCGACAACGACAAGCGTCACCTTCGATATTGCCGTCCACCCCAGCGTGGCGTTTGACGCGCTCGGTACGGCGTACGTCGGCTACGCGCTGTACGATCTACCGAACGTCCCCGACTTTACGCTGACCGGCGCCGATACTCGCTTCGACGCCGCCGATCGCGACGCCCTCGACACGGGCGGCGCGGTCTGTCAAGACTGCGCCGAAGTGGTAGACGTCTTGGCGACCGCCGACGCCGCGACCTACGCGTTTGAGATCGGTTTTTCGCAGACAGTCACTCCGCCGAGCGAGAACGCACTGCGCCCGCTTTTTGGCCGGTTGGACATCGACTGCGATCGCGACGGCGGCGCCGACTTCTTCGCCGATCTCGCCAGCGAGAACTTCGACCCGGCCGTTGAGTCGCGGTTTGTCAACCTGCTTGTGGCCGCCGGCGTTAGCCCCGCGTGCAATCCCAGCAACCTAGCGCCCGGTTCGCTCGTGTCGCCTTCGATTCCCATCGATTATCTGGGCGACCGGGTGCGGTTGCGAGTTGCGCGGGAACTGGTGGACATGGATCCGCCGGTGCTGGCGGACTTCCGAGTTTTGGTCTCGCAGAGTGCGGGCGGTCCGGTGTCGGACGCCGCGCCCAACGCGGGCTTTACGGCAGTGCGCGACCGGCGTTTTCGTTCCAGCGCGGTCGCGCTTAGTCGATCGGTGGATGTGGTCACGGCCCCTTCTGGGTCAGCGGTGTTTCAGTCGCCGATTCCGGCGTCCTTCCACTTCCACGAAGACCTTAACGACAACGGCGCGAACGATGCCGGCGACATAGACGTCGACGGCGACGGTCAAATCACACAAATGACGTTCGTGGATCTTGACCCGTCCATTGCCGTGGACAAGACCCGCATATACTCGGACCGTGCGCGGACGCCTAACTCGAACTTTGGGTTCGTGTACGTGGCTTTCGTAATCTCCGGCGTCGGGGACGAGGGATCGCTGAGCGATCGCGACATCTACGTGGCCCGCAGTATCGACGCGCTGGTGTACAACGACCCGACTCTGGGCTTCAGGCCTTACTGGGAGGCTTCGACGTTCGAGCGCCCGCCCGTCGCGTTGCCCAATCCTGGCCCGATTACGTTCGATAGTCTGGACCCGACAGACCTTGGTTTTCGGCCGAACTTTCTCGGGAACCAAGCCAATGATGATCTTGCCGCAATTCCGAGCGAGGTCGCTTCGCCTCGCCTTGCCGTCGGAGCACTGGGGCAAGTCTACGTTATCTGGCAGGACTACTCGCAACAGACCGTGTCTATTGAACTCGATCGGACCTTTGACACGTTCCACGCGAACCTGATTTCGACGTTTTGCGATCGAGACCGGCTCGACACACCGTTCAACTTGCCGACGGGCCAAGACCCGCCATTGAACCCGGCAGACACGTGCCCAGCTCAAGACGCTCCCGGTCGGCTCCCACCGCCCCTGGATCCCACGGTGCCGATTACGTGGCGCGGCTCGAACTGGAGCGGCGCAGACATCACGGTGGCGCTAAGCACCGTGAACGGCTTCGACGATCCTGCGAGCAACGGCGAAAATGACACGTTCGATGAGAAGGCCCGCCAACCGGTGTGCGATGCGCCGCAGTTCCCCGACATCGAGATCATCACCACGAACTTGTTTGGGTCGTGTTACTCCATTGCGGCCCAGCCACGCGGCATCACGACGAACGCCCGCATCGCCCTGGACAGCTCGGCTGGCCCGTTTGCGGGGCGAGTCTATGTGGCATACACCTCGCGTCACGACCCGAACGACCCCGTAGGACATGACGACACGGATGTCTTCCTGACTTTCAGCGACGATTTCGGCAGGAACTGGAGCACATACCCCGCGGCGTTTGGCACGCCGCCGATTCCGGGCAGTTTGCTTCAGGAGCCGGGAACTCAGGTGAACGACGTCGATCGTGGCAGCCAGTTTAGTCCGGCGCTCAGCGTCGATCCCGTTACCGGCGACGTGTACATGGCTTGGTACGACACGCGCAACGACGAGACCGACTTTGTGCGTGGGATATTTGGCAACGAGCAAGCCGAGGTGTTTTTTGCCGTCGGACGGCCCGAGACGGCTGGCATCACCTTCCTGCAGAACCAGGTGCTCACTACGCGGCCGAGCGATCAATCGCTGCGCAATCCGAACCGCAGCCAGTTCGCTTACGGCGACTACATCGACATCGTCGGGGTCGACGGCGTCGCCCACCCAGCCTGGACCGACACGCGGCTGATCTTGGTAGACCATACCGCGGTGCCGCAGCGCGAGGAGCAGATTGCGGAAGTGATGACGGCACGGATCGACGTGAACCCCGCGTTCGAGCCGGCCGACCAGACGCCGGCTGTCACTGACGTGCTCGGCAACGCACTGGACGGCGAGCCGATCAACGAATCGGACACTGTGGTCGGGTTGCCGTCGGGCGACGGCCAGGCGGGCGGCAACTTTGTCGCCGGCTTTTCAATATCGGACCGCATCTTGTTTGCCGACAGCGCGTTCGAAGAGGATCCACTGCGCCCGTCCACCGGCACGGCGGACAACCCATTCCCGACGCTGCGTCGCGCGATTGATCAGGCAAACTCGATTCGTTTTTCCATCACCTTTGATCGCGCCATTGCGCTTCCGTCCGCGGGCGCCGGCAATCGCGTTCAGGGGTTCATCGACCTGGACGTCGACCGGCGAGTGACGACGCCGGTCGTAGACCTCGATGGCGACGGCGACGCGGGCGAACCTGAGGACACGTTCGGCTTGTCGCGAGTCAACCTGCTGGGCCTTGGCCCGACGGGTTTGGGGACCGAGTTTTACATCGACCTGGCCAGCGAGTTCGACCATCCAGGCGCCGTGGACCTCTTGAACTCGGTGACCCGCGCACTGGTGGCGCGGATTCCGGTTTTTATTGAATCAACGGCGCCGGACACGCTCGTCGTTGAGGTGCCGCGCGGCGCCATCCGAGTCGGCGAGTTCATTCCAGACCGCGTGAACTTTGCGATCGCCGTCGGCGTTGACGCCGACGGAGACGGAGTGCTGGAGCCTGCGGAGTTGCATGACGAAGCGCCGAACCGGTTCGTCGAGACCGATCGCGACCATTTCCGAGTCCCGCCGCCCGGCACGCCGGCCGTCGGCGCGCCGCTGTCCGAAGAAGGCGACACGCTGCTTGTCGGCGCCACGCTCGACATTCGACGAGTGATCGTCGACAGCGTGCCGACCAGGCCGGTGGTGGTGCATGTGCGCGACGGCCGCACCCCCGGCGGCCAGCCGGTGCCCTATGTGGTCCAGCCGCGATCGGGCGGACTCAATGGGACCATCACCGTCGGCCACTTCACCGACGTCGAGTTCGAGCCGGGCGTTGTGGTCAAGTTGCGAGCGGCGAATTTGGATGTCGCGGGCGATGGGTCCAATGTGTTCAGCCGCGGCGATGTGAACGATCCGGTGATCTTCACCTCGCTGTTCAACGACGATCAGAACGTGGGTGGCGACACCAACGGCGACCTGGACAACACCCAGCAGCGGCGCGGCGACTGGGGCGGCATTGTATTTCACGCCAACACCGACGACGCGCTGTCGCTGGTCAACTTCACGCGTCTGGAGTTCGGCGGCGGCGTCGTGCCGCGCGCCGCTGAAGGCGGTCTCGACACCGACGTGCGGCCCGAGGCGATCACGCTGAAGGCCGCCCGACCGGCCGTGGTCAACACGGTGATTGCCCAGAGCGGGGCCGCGCCAGTCACGCTCGAGCAGAACGCCCAGGCCGGCATGTCCGCCACACCCGACAGTTTCGCCGACGACACCGCACTGCCTGCCGACGGCACCGGCGCCGGTCAGCGCGGCCCGCTCTTGCGCGACCTGCTGTTCCGCGACAACTCCATCAACGGCCTTTTGGTACACGCCGACCACGACACCGGCGAGGCCGCCTTCACCAGCTTCGTCGATGCACGTTGGGACGACACCAGCGTCGTACACGTCTTGACGTCGCTGATGCGAGTAACACAGGGCACTGAGCTGGTGATCGATCCGGGCATCGCCGTCAAGAACCGGTTGGGGGCCATCCAGATAGACGGTCGCGGAACCTTGCGTGTGGGCGGTCCCAACGAGGCCGACAGCAAGGTCGTCTTTACATCGGTGTTCGATGACACGGTGATCGAAGACACCACCAGCGACGGCGCTGCCACCGTGTCCAGGGCGGGCGACTGGGGTTCGATCTTTACGGTTGAGCCGCCGCGGCGATTCAACTTGGCCGTCGCCGAACCCGGACTCGAGCAGCGCGTGATCGGTGGAGTCGGGCCTACGGTGATCATCGACGGCGCCGAGATCAAGTTTGGCGGCGGCCTCTACGTGGACAACCAGGTTCCGTCGCTCGGTTTCGGCGTAACCACGAATGTGGTGAACAACGCGCTGCGGCCGACCATGACGCAATGCGTCGCCGCCGTCGCCAACTGCCGACCGCGCAGCGCCGTTCAGTTAGAGACGCCCGGTTACTATCAGATCACCAACACCGCGTTTCGCAACAACGGACTCGCCAACAACGGCGCCCTCCTGACCGATCCGCCGCTCACTGTGTACGCCAACGTGCTGCGACCCGATATCCCGTTCGACATACCTACAACGTTCGTCGACGAGGCGGCGCTCAACGAAGATCCGCTGTTCCGCGACAACGACTTCGAAAACAACGAGCTCGACGGCATGGAGGTCCTGCCGATCTTCCTCGATGAAAATGGCGACCGCGCCAATGACGAGTCTTGGGCGGCGAACCAGCCGAGCGAAGCCTACCTGCTGAACACTCAGTTTGTGGATCTAGATGCGGACGGTCGCCTGGAGCTGACCGACGGTATCGACGGGTTGTGGAATGACACGGATGTTGTTCACGTCGTGCGCAACACGATTGGGCTGCCCGGCCGCGTCGAAGTCCCCGGAGCGGCGGCCGGCCGATTTGGCATCACGCCGTTTCTCGACCCGGTGCAGTTCCGCGACCTGATTCTGAAGGTAGGCAAGGTGGATCAGGCAGACTTGCTGGAGCTTGACTTTGAGTCCGACGCACTCGGTGCGCCTTTGTCGCCGGGCCAGGTAATCCGACCCGAGGCCTACAACCTCTCTCCGTTCCGGGTTTCTATCGTGCCCAACTTGGGGCTTTCGACACAACTGCGTATCGAGGGAACGCAGACGAACTTCTCGGACTTGTTCGCTCTGAATGATACTACTGCGGGTTGTGTCCCTGATCCGGAACTGCCCGGGTTCGTCCCGACCAGTGGCAACAATGTCCTCACCACAGATACGGACGGTTTTCCCCCAGCGGCCGATGGCGTCACGATCCGGTTCAACCAGCCTGTCTATGCCGTAGGACTCAATATCATCGGCAACCGGTTCGTCGGTCTCGGTGAGAATATCGAGGTGGTCGCGCTTGACCCGAACGGTGTCGAGGGCACGTTTACCACCGCGTTCCCACTAACCGGCGACGCTGGGAGCGCGTTCCGCGGATTCATCAGTGCATTTCCGATTGTCGAGTTGCGGCTGAACGAACACCTAGGCGATGAGGACGACCTCATCACGGCCCCCGTTGGCTGTCCACCCGATGATGAGATCTACGATGACGTAGCCTACGACGACCTCGTCTTCAGCACCGCGCCCGTCTTTCCGTTCCAGCCGACGGCGACACAACCGTCCGCCGCATTGACACTGACGAGCCTGGTATCGGGTCACGAGTTGCGCACGCCTTTGAACGAGGCTTTCCAAACGCTTAGCGACGCCGAGGGTTTGGTGGTGAAACTCTCTGGTGCAGCGCCGGCGGCGACCGTAACCGGCGCGCTAGCGTTCGGGGATCTCCCCAGCCAGAACCGTGCGTTCGTCGGTGCGGGATTTCAGATTGGTATGGACGAAGGCCATGACGCCTTCTTCGACACCGATTCGGCGATCCAGAGCAATCCGACGACCGATTGGGGCCTTGGGTCGGCCTTCCGGATCCTGGGCGTGCCGGCGAACGAGGCCACGGGCCAACCGCGAGTGCCAGTCGTCTTGACGTCGCTGCGCGACGATTCCGAAGGACCCAAGGGCCAACCGCACAACACCGACGCCGTCAATGACTTGACCGACCAGCAAGGCTCCCTGATCGGCGTGCCGGGCGCGCCGGTCACTGGCGATTGGGGCGATATCTTCATCGGCGCCCGTTCGGCGGGAGACCGCGACGACCTCATGGTCCGCGATCTGCTCGGCCGCCTGGTCGCCGACGCTCAGGCCGTACCCGGACGAGCAGTGACTCCGAACGATGTGAGCACCGAGTTCCGTGAGGACTTGTTGCCCGCCACGATGGATGAGACGCAAGGATCGGTCATCCTCGACGCGCGCATCAAATACGGCGCTAAGATTCGGTTGCAGGGCGCGTCGCAGATATCCAACCAGGCGAACTCGGCGGCGTTTGGCCAGGAGGCGCGCAATGGACGCGCCATCTTGCCCAACGGTCGGTTTCCAGCCACTTGTCCGGATTCCCCGCTCGATTTCTCGCCAGGTTTGTGTCCGGGCGCCTTCCTTGCCGAAGACGGGTCGATGGTCATTGCACACAACGAGCTGCTCAACTTACGCGACGCCGGCGTCATCGCTCACCCCGGTTACTTTTTGGCGGCCGACGCACAGCACGACAACTGGGTGTGGGTCCCGTCTGAGCCGTGGGTTTTTAACAACGTCATCGCATTCATAGATGAACTGAATGGCGTGGCCCCGACCGGCACGCAGGGGGCGCACGGAGTGCGCATTCAAGGCGCCGCTCCACCAGACTGCGACCGGTTCACTCAGGATGCCGGAATAGTAGCCGATGGCGTATCCGGCGTGGTCATGCACAACACCATCTTCGGCACGCAGCAAGGTATAGAACTGTCGCCCAACGCGGCCGCGCTGGCGATCAACAACATCATCTCCGACGCCGGCACTGGTCTGACGTTTGCCGGATGTGCTGGTCAGACCCCACAGGCCGGCTTCAACCTGTTCTTCAACGTCACCGGCGCACAACAGGGGCTGAACAACATCGCTGGCAACCCGCTGTTCAACGCCCCGAGTCTGTTCTTGGATCCGACGACCGCCGATTTCCGCTTGGTGCCATTCTCGCCGTCAGGGCAGCCGAACCCGGCGATCGATACTGCGATAGGTGAGTTTGCACCCAGTGCGCACTGGGTGAACACCATTGACGACGGCATTGTTCGGCTGCCACTACCGATCACGGTGTTTAACACATCGCCGCTTGGTCCGGAGAAGGATCTGGTCGGATCGGTTCGCCAGGACGACGTGCGCATTCAGAATTCGCCGCCGGCCGTTGGAGTGGGCGCCGAGGTGTTCTTCGACATCGGTGCGGTCGAGTCGCGTGACTTTGGCGCACCGGTCGTGCTCGATGCGGTGGCGATTGTGGGCGCCCAAAGCCCGCAATTGGTGCCGGTCGGGTCGGCCACGCCGTTGCAATTGAACGAAAGCCCAACCGTCATCGTCGTCACGCTGAGCGAAGACCTGGACATTGGCACCATCACCACGACCGACACCGGGTCGGTGCGGCTGATCCAGGTTGCGGCCCAGGGTCCTGAGCAGCCAGTCAATATCCTGCATGCATTTGACCCGGCCACAGACACACTGACGATAACGCCGGCTCAGTCGCTGGGCGATGGGAGATACCGTCTGGAATTGCGCGGGGCGGGGGGCGAAGGGCTGACCGATCTGGATGGGGTACGGTTGGACGGCGAGTTCCCTGGCAGCCAATCCGTTTGCCAGGGTACGCCGCTGCCGAGTCCATGCACCGACCCAGCCACGGGCTACTCGAGTGGCGATGGGTTGCCGGGCGGCAATTTTGTCAGTGAGTTTACGGTGGGTGAGCCGCCGCGCGTCGAGTCCGTGACCGTCACCGACGGCCGTGCGGACCCGGTTGTGGTGCTTGGCCCGCCGCGCGGCGTTGACGCCGATTTCTTCCCAAGCGTGCCCGAATTCCGCATCGACAACCCACCCACGTCGATCGTGGTGGAGTTCCGCAAGGACGTCATCGTTCCGACTGCCTCGACCTTTCAGGTGTTCTCGTACGGCGTTGACGGTCAGCCGCTCACTGCCGATGACGATCTGATCAGCGGCCAGTATTTCCCGCAACCTGGCGCCACGAGCAAGGTGTGGGAATTCCGACCGACGGTGCAGGGAGTTCTGCCGACCGACACTGTCTGGTTCGTGGTGCTCGACGGAACGATCGCCGGCACCAACGACCCAGCCATCATCGACGCGAACGGCATCCCGCTCGACGGCGAGTTCCTCTCAGGCAACGAAGACGACAATCGCAACGATCAGATCGATCCGGGTGAAGACCGGAACAACAACGGCATCCTCGACTCCGGTCCCGATCTCGTGCCGTCGGGCGACGGCGCGAGTGGCGGCGACTTCGTCGGCTACTTCCAGGTGGGCGACATCGCGCCGCCGGTCACGGCGGCGTTGATCGTCGACCAGAAGTTCCAGGCCGTGATTGGGAGCTGTCCGCTCAACAATCTCGGCATACCCTTCGAGGTAGGGACGGCGACCTGCCCGTTCAACACAATCAACGAGGCGTTGGAGGAGACCACGGGCCTGAACAGCCCGAAGTTGATCGAAGTGTTGCCCGGCACCTACTTCGAGAACGTCGTGGTGGACAGTCGGCACCTAGGGGTCACGCTGCGTTCGCAAGAGGGCGATGCCGATACAATCATCGAAGTGGCGGTCGGCGCGAGCAACGCCGATGGCGTGGTTGTCGACGTCGCCCAACCGCCGTTGTTCATCGATCGCGGTTCAGACGTCGTGGTCGAGGGATTCCAGATTACGTCCAACGGCCGAACCGCGGTGCGGATCGACGTTTCGGACGGCACGACCAGTTTGAAGCCGGTACTGCTGGGGCGCAATACGATCTTCGGCAACCAGACCGGTGTGGAGATTCTTGCCGGGTCGGGTCGGGTGGCGCGGCTGGAGAACAACATTATTTGGGCCAACAGCGGCGCGGGCGTGGAAGTGCGCGGCGGGACTGGCGTGCGGCCGGCCGAACTAGTGAACAACACGGTGGTGTTCAACCAAGAAGGCATTGTGGTGCGGGCCACCAGCGTGGGCAGTCCGAACATCGCCAACATCTTCAACAACATCGTGGTTGGCTCCAACGGCGCCGGCATCCGCAGCGTCAACACCGCCGGCGCCACCATCGACTTCAACGACGTCTACCAGAACCTGGGCGGCAACTACATCAACGTCATCCGGCTCGGTGAGCATAACATCTCGGCCGATCCGTTGTTCCTGCAGCCGGTGGGCCGTCCCGCCGGCGGTCGGCCCGATCCGTCGTTGGCCGATTGGCAATTGGGTTCGCTGTCGCCCGCCATCGACGCCGCGCTGGGCAGCGAGGATGTCAACCAGAACCTCACGCTCGACGCGGGCGAGGACCTGAACGGAAACAACCTCTTGGACGCCGCGCCCACGGAAGACCACAACCGCAACGCGCGGCGCGACGACCTTAACGTCTTCGATACTGGCTTGGGCTTCCCCACGTTCGTCGACCTTGGGGCGTTGGAGCGAGGCGCGGACTCGACCGGCGCGCCTGGCGCCCCGCGGAATCCCGGCAATATCGTGCGATCGACGGTCGCTGCGGTGGATCTGGTGATCAGTCGCGGCGAATACAGGGTGGACGAAACGGACGACGATGAGGTACAGTCCGATGCCGCCAATGAGTGGTCCGACGCCATCGACGTACTGCTGGAACGGGCCGGGACCAGGGCGGGTCGCGCGGCGCGCCAGGATAGGCTTGAAACAGATCGCGACTAAACGCGACAGAGTCTTGCCTCGGGGTGTTCCTGGGGCCGTGGAGATGGCAAACGATGACTAACGCGACGGGCAAACGATTCGGAGCAGCACGGCGCCTCGGCCGCACCCGGCCGACGCTTCGCGCCCGGCACGCCGGACAGGTCGAGCGCCTCGAGTCGCGCGAACTGCTCAGCTCGTTTGCGCCGGTCGACGCCAAGTTTCTCTGGGGTGCGGCTGGCCCGACTAGCTTGGCCCAGGTCTGGGTGAACGCCTCCGGCGATTGTGTGGGCGTCTCCGGTCCGCAGATGTTTCTGCATGAGGATTGCCTGCTCGGCGAAGGGGCCGGCCCGAACCGCGTCGTCGTTCAGTTCAACGCGAACATCGACAAACGCAGCTTCAACGCCGCGTCGGACGTCGTCGTCGGCGGCGACCTGGACCCATCGAATCCGTTCCGCGTGTTCGGCGGCACGGCCCGACGCGGCCTCTTGACCCTGTTCACCACCGGCGGTTTCTCCGCGGACGACGGCTCGGAGATGACGCTGACGATTCAAGGGATTTCGTCCAAGGGTCGCAAGCGGACGCCTGCGGTTGTGATGGACCCGTGGACAGTCACGTTGCAAGTAACGCCCGATCCCCCGCCGCCTCCGCCCCCGGTCGAGGTCTGTGGGGACAATGTCGACAACGACGGCGACGGCCAGGCCGACGAGGGCTGTGCGCCGCCGCCCCCGCCACCGGTCGAGGTCTGTGGGGACAACATCGACAACGATGGCGACAGCCGGACCGACGAAGACTGCGTCGTCACGCCGCCCGATCCGCGACCTTCGGTCTCGCCCGGCGACATCACGCCGCCTCTCGTTGTGGGAGTGTCGCCGACGGTCGATGCCGTGATCGGCACGTTGCCCACCACGATTTCGGTCGCCTTTAGCGAACCAGTCGACCCGACCACGTTGTCGACCAGCTCCATTCGCCTGTTCACCAGCGGCGGCGACGGCCGATTCGGCGATCGAGCCGACCGGCCGATCGCAACGAGCGGCGTCACCTACAATGCCGCCGGTCGCACCGCGGTGCTGCAACTGGCCGAGACGCTCGGCGATGAGGTTTATCAGATTCAAGTAGGCGGAGCGCACAGCATCAAGGACCTGGCGGGCAACACGCTCGACGGCGACCGCAACGCTCTGGTCGGCGGCCTGTTCACCAGCGAGTTCCAGATCGACCGCTCGACGCCGAGTTTTGACCTCTCGCTGGCGCCGGTCGCGAACACCGGCATCTCCACCGACGAGACTACGTCGCGCCAAGACCATATCGGAGTCACCGGCCAGGTGAGCGACGGCAGCCTGAGTCGACTTGGCGGCTATCAGGTGGCGATGGACGTCGATGGAGACGGCTTCGACGACGGCGGCGCCATCACCGACGCGAATGGGTATTTCACAGTTACGTCGCTCGCACAGATTGCGACGTCCGGCCGGCATGATATCGACGTACGAGTAACCGACCGCGCCGGCAACTCGTCCGTGCGGACCACGACCATCAACGTAGATGCCGACGCGCCGCTGCTAATGCCGATCAACCTTGCCGAGCGTCCAGACCCGAACGATTACCGAATAACGCCCGCAGGCCACGTGGTTCGGTTGTTTGACGAGTCTCCGACCGAACTGCGCATTGCCGTGAGCGAGAACCTGGCGCCCGGTCCGGCGCGCGACTTGGACAACTACCGCCTGGAACGTACCGGACAACTTGGTCTGTTCTCCAGTCCGACCGCGTTGGATTTGTCGTCTCAGATTAGTGAGGCCCGTTTCGATGAGACGACGCGTCAAATCGTGGTCACGCTGGCGTCCGCGCTCGCCGACGGCGAGTATCAGTTGGTCGTTCGCAGTCATGGCACGATCACCGACGTAGCCGGCAACCACCCAGTGTCGGACGGCATTCTGGGTTTCTATGTGGGCGCGTACCCTGCTGTGCGCGCCTTCACTCCGGCGGTGACGCCGATGACGCCCGACAACGTGCGGCAGATGCCCACCGTGCGCAGCAGCTCGATTGAATACTACGGCCGCGACGGTGGGTCGCGGTCCGAGCAGTCCACCAGTTTCGGGTCTCGGTCTGCCGGTTTGGCCCGACTCACCGTGAACGAGTCGGAGACGTTCGGCAACAGTACCAACAATCCATTCGATCCTCAGATGCCTGGAACCGCCGAGCCGATCGCCGGGACGACGTTCCCGTTCGGCAACTTCGGCGTCGATCAGGGTGAAGATCCCGAGGCGTTCATTTTTGGCGACATCGACTCCGGACTTGACGTCGACGTGTATTCGTTTCGCGCCAAGGCGGGCGAGTCGGTGCGGTTCACGCTCACCGACCAGTTCGGCTTTTTCCCGTTCGGCGGCGAAATCGCGATCATCGACCTCGGTACCGACAACGCCGTCGGCGGTGCGGGCGACGCCGCCGACCGCACGCTCATCAGCAACGTACACAAGTTCATCGATCCAGACTTCGCTTTTTTTCAACTCCTCGACCTGTCACAAATCGAGATTACGATCACCGGCCTGACCGGCCGCGCCCTGGACAATCCCGAAAACGAGCTGTTGAACCCGCTTACATCCGAACGCCGCGACCCGAGCGACCGCACGTACCTGTTGCGCGTCGACCCGTTCATCGGCAGCTATGTGATCTCTGCCGAGATGTGGGAGTCCTTCAGCCGCGATACGAACCAGAGCCAAATCGTCTATGTTGATTTCGACGGGCAGGAAGACGTGTCCTTTCCGAACTATTTTACGGGCGGAACCTTGTCGGTCGACATGCCGCCGTTCGACATTCGCGATTTCGGCATCGACCCGATCTTTCAGAATCAGTTCATCGACACCGTGATGGCGGCGGTGCGAGAGGACTTCGAGCAGATCCGTGCGGAAGGAATCAATCCAGCCTACAATTTCCAACTGCGCGACAGTCTGTGGCATCCCGATCCAGGGAACGCCAACAACGTGCTTCGCGTGGTGGTAGGCGGCGCGGGCGACCTGATAGGTTTCCAGCCGTCGTTTGGGCTGGCGGGCATTGCCGACGCGTTAGATACCGGCAACCGGCAAGGCAACAACGTCGTGCTGGTGTTTCCGAGCGGACTCATCGACGTTGCACAGATTTTTGGGGTCGCCCCACTCGGATTCACGCCCGCACAACTGGACGAAATCGCCCTCGAGACCGCCGCGACAGTCAGTCACGAGGCCGGCCACGTGCTCGGTCAACGGCATACGAATCAGGGTTTGTTCCAGGTCGACCTCGTAAACAACGTCTTCGGCTGCGATCCTCTGACGCTCGACAACATCGCCGACGCCTCGCCGCTCGGTTTCGGCGACGACTTGCTGCACCGCTTCGACCGCTATCTGAACATGGACGACTTGTTCTGCCAGGGTCGAATCGAAGACTACGACGGTGTCGCCGACTCGGGCGGCGTGATCGCGTGGGGCATGGAAGGGCGCGACACGACGCCTCCGCGAGTACTCGACATCGATGTGTTGCCGGGACAGATCAAGATCGCGTTCGATGAAGGCGTGGATGCCGCCACGCTGATCAATCCGAACAATGTGCGACTGTTCCGCGATGACGGAAACAACGACTTCCAGAACGGCGGTACGCCCGTTCAACTCCGCCCCGTCACCGAGCGACAGTTGACCACCAGCCAGGCCGACCCTTGCGACGGACCCACGCAACTGGGCGTCAGCCTGTACGATGCGTGCACCACCACGCTGACCCTCGACGTATCCGATCCGGTCAACGAGATTCACAAGGACAAGAAGTATCGGTTGGTGCTCAGTGGCATCACCGACAATCCACTGAACCCCCTGAATCCAACCAACCCCCGGCCTAATGCGCTCGACTGCGAATTGAACCGCAAACCGTTCACCGGCGCGTATGTGTTTCCGACGGGCAACGGCACGCCTGGCTGCGGCGACGACGCCGTCTTTCCGGGCGACTCGACGAACGTGTTTCAGTTCGACTTCTTGGCAACCGAGACGGTGTTCGTCGATGGCGACTACAGCGCCGACAACGGCGCCAGTACGGGACTCTTCGCCGCGCCGCACACTCTCCTGCCGCAGGCGTTGCAAGTAGCCGAGTACGCGGGATTCCTTCAGCCGCTGGTGGGTGAGCCGGAGCCGGTGACTGTGCGAGTGGCGCCGTCGATAGCTCCCTACCGCGCTGTAGACCCTCAACTCGATTCCAGTTTCAACGACCAGCCTGACCAAGGCAGCCTTTTTGTGCCGCCGCGCGTGAACCTGGTCTTCGACGGTCGCACCGACATCGTGCAGTCGATCTTTGTGGTCGCACCCGATCCGGCCGCCCCGGCGGACAATCCGGGCACGATCTACCGCGTCGACGCCAACTCGCCTGCGGGCGGCAATGCCGTCGTGCTCGACCGGTTCTTTACGCCGCGGCCGATTCCAGGTGGCGCCGGGCTCGCGTTTGACGGGTCGAGTCTCTTCTTGACTCAAGACGCGCCCGGCGACGACGCCGTTTGCGACGAGATATTCACGCTTGATCCGTTCACGGGCGCGACCCGCAGCATCGTCACGCCGCGCACAGCATCGGCCACAGGCGCCGCGACGTGCCCAGCCGATGCGACCAACATCGACGGCCTGGCCGCCGCCGAGACCCTGCTGTTTGGCGTGGATGCGACCGACGAAAGGGTGGTGCTGCTCGATCGCTCGAACGGCACGCTTGTCGGAAGTTTCGTCGCGTCGTTCGACCTGGCCGGCGGCATTGATTTCGACGCCACGACCAACACGCTGTGGGCGGCCGGCGTCGTCACGGACGTTGCGGACCCGTTGGTCGGCAGACGGGTGATCCGGCAAATGAACCCAGTCACCGGGGAGGTCCGAAACACCGTTCCACTTCCTGCCGGCTCGCCGTCCGCCGAGGGACTGGGACTGTCTGGCGACCGCATCTTCTTCAGCGACGTTGCCGGCCGCAACATTTTGGAACTCAACGAGGCTGACCCGTCCGCGTCGAGATCGTTTGCGTTTGCGCTCGGCGCCCCGGTGGCGCTGGCTGGTCCGCCCCGTGAATTGGTGGTGACCAAACTGCTGGGCACACGCATCGAGGCGTTCGGCGAAGATGCTTCGCTCAGCGCCATCGGCAAGAGCGTGGACGAGCCAGTGGTGTTTACCTCGCTGCGCGATACTGCGTTTATGGGCACGGGAGTCAGTTCCGCACTGGCCGGCGACTGGATGGGTTTAGTGTATCGTCCCGACTCGGCCGATGTGCTGACCGATCGCCTGACGCCTGAGTACGCGTCGGTGCTTGAAAACGTGCTGGTCCGATTCGGCGGCGGTCCGGGAACGATCATTCCGCCGGTTGATCCGGCGAGTCAGGATCCTGTACGCAAGTTCGGCGTGGTGCAGTCGCTCAGTCCGCTGAACCTCTTCGACGCGCGGATCAAGGTTGAGAACGTGGAGTTCTCGAATAATGCCGAAGCGGCAATCGCTGTTACACCGAACGCGCTCGAGCGGATTCAGGGCAAGTCCGGCTTCGAACTGTTCTGGGACGTCGAACCGGGCGCGCCGATCGTCGGCAACTGGTGCGTCGATGATCCAAGCACGCCGGCGGAGATCGAGTGCGAGGGCGTCGAATTTGGGTTGTATGAAGCCACGCGCCGACGCGTACTGGTCGATGCCAACGGCAACCGCGAGTTGGACGAGGCCGAACAGTCCACGGCCGCGCTGGGCGAGACCGATAGCGTGCCGGTGGTGGGTAACTTCACGCCCGACATAGAAGGCCGCGATGAACTGGCGGTGTTCAATCGTGCCACGGGCGTATGGATTGTCGACGTCGACCGTTCGTTCAGCGAAACGGGCGCGGATTTGCTCATTGAGTTCGGCAAGCACGGCGATATTCCGATCGTCGGCGACTGGGGAGGCACGGGCACTGACAAGCTCGGTCTGTACCGACCGCGGCCGCGCACGACCGACACAGAATGCCAGATGGCGGCGCTGTTACCGGCCGCTTGTTTCGTGCTCGACCTGAACAACAACTTCCGGTTCGACGCTGGCGAGGACTTCAATCTGACGTTCGACCCCGACCAGGATCGGCTGTTTGGTGCTCGGACCGATGTGCCCGTGGTCGGCGACTTCTGCGTGGACGATCCGACCACCGCCCCGGTGGAATGCCCGGGTGACGAGATCGGCCTGTATCGTGGTACGTCCGGCGACTTCCTGCTCGACCGCAACGCCAACTTCTTCTTCGACCCAGGCGAACAAGACACAAACGGCGACGGCGTCGAAGACTCGTCCGAAGTCAAGGGCGTACCGAACGGGCAAATCGACATTAACGACGGCCCGATCGTGTTTGGCCCGCTGGGCGGCACGCCCGTCGTGGGCGATTGGTGTGTCGACGACGCCCTGACCGCCGCGGTCGAATGCCCCGGTGACGAGGTGGGCGTAGTCGATTCATCGCTCAAGTGGATCGTCGATGCGAACGGCAATCTCAAACAAGATGAGTTGGAAGTCCTGGTTCAGTTTGGCAAGGCAGGCGACGTGGTCGCACCCGGCAACTGGCGCGGCACGCGAGTCGGCGACGAGTTCGGCGTGTTCCGACCCGTGGAGGGAACCTGGACTATCGACTTGGTCACGCTCGACCCGACCCGGGCCGAGGACCCCAGCGAAGACATCGACCTCGATCGGCGACTGGACCGTAAGGAAGATGCGAACGGCAATAACACCCTCGACCCAGGGGAAGACCGCGACCTCGACAAGCGGTTGGACCTGGACGAAGACATCGACCCGGATGGCATCGGACCGCTTCTCGCCAATGGGCGGTTGGACTTGAATGATGGGCCGTTTGTGTTCAGTGCCGCACGTCGCAACGACATCAGCGATTTTGTCTTTGAGAACAGTTTGAATTCAGTTTGGGTGCGTCCTGGCCTGCAGACGGTCTCGGACGCGCACTGGGACGACACGCAGATTCCCCACGTGCTTACCGGGACGGTAGAGATACAGGCATTGCCCCTCTTGGGAGTGGTGCCGACGCTGCAAATGAAACCAGGCATGGTCGTCAAGATGGGGCTGGCGAACCTGAACGTGGGTGGGTTTGGGGCCACGCTGCTGGTGGATTCCGACTTGGAGATCGATCAACCGCGCGTTGTGTTTACGTCGTTGTTGGACGACGAGCGTGGTCCAGGCAGTCGACCGAACGACACGAACAACGACAAGGGATCGCTCACGCCGTTGCCGGGGGACTGGGGCGGCATCGTGCTCAGTTCCGGCACCACGGCGGTCATCAACGGAGCAGAGATCCAATATGGCGGCAACCTGCGCGTGCCGGCCGGCACGTCGCTCATTTCGCCCAGTCCGATCACGCTGAACCAGGCGACCTGCAACCTCACTGGTTTCTTTGTGCTCGCCACCACTTGCGACCCTGTGTTCGCCACGATCACGAACAACATCATCGCCAACACAAACAACCTGCGGAACACGTCGAGTCCACGCACGCTACCCAGTGATGTGGCGGCGATCGGCGCCGTGGGCGTGTCGCTGTTGGGCCTGGGTCCGAACACGCCCCGAATCCCGTTCAACGCCAATCCGTTCATTCGTGGAAACGACGTCAGCCAGAACAACGGATTGAACGGGCTTGAGATCCGAACGTCGGAGTTCCAAGACCCGGCCACGGCCCCGCTAACGTTCGCTCACGCGCACCTGTTTTCCGAATCACGGTGGGACGACACAGACATTACTCACATCTTGTTGGGCACGCTGCAATTCGTGTCGTCAGCGGCGCAGTTCCCACAACCGTTTGACATCCCGGACCAAACGTCCTTCACCAACATTGAGGGGTTCGGACTGACGCTCGCCAGCAACCCGATTGGGTTCTTTGACGAGTTCGACGGCACGGTGGATGGGGCCGCCGAGAGCCTCGTGGTGAAGTTTGGCGGCCGGCTTAGCAATCGTTACAGTTTGGCAGCGGCGTTTCCGGGCACGGTGATCGACAATGGTTCATTCGTGGGGTTCCCGCGTCAGATCGGGGCCGGCTTCAACGTGGGGTTCGACGACGGCGGCGCCAATACGCCGTTCCAGAACTTCCCGTGGGATTCGGGCGGCGACTCGTTCATCACGGTCCAGGGTATCCTGGGCGACCCGGAACGCGGCGTTCCTGCCAGTCCCGTGATCCTGACGTCGGTGCGCGACGATACCACTGGACCTCGGGGCGTGCAGGAGGACACGAACAACGACGGGGCGACGACCGCGCCGGCTCGTGGCGACTGGGAAGGAATCCACGTCGGCGCATGGTCGCGCAACGCCGGCCGAATCTCGCCGATCAACGGCGCGCCGCTGAGCGCATCGTCGATCCGCAACGCCGACATTCGCTACGCCAACACTGCCGTACTGTTGCAGTCTCAATCGATCGAATTGGAAGGCAACCTGATTCGCAACAGTAATATCGCGATCGATTCGCTGCAGGGTCCGAACATTCCAGACGTCCCCATGGGAGTCAACCCGCCGCCGATTCCGCGCGATCCGGCCTCGCCGATCGTCTACAACAACCTGCTCATCGAGAACGGCATTGGCTATCGTCAGACCGGCGGCCCCGACAACGGCAATCCGCTCCAGGAGTCGTTTCCGTCGCGCGCGGTGTTTGTCAACAACACCGTGGATGCCAATGACGCCGGCTTGGTCATCGCGCAGCGGTCCGGTCCGCTCATCATGAACAACGCGATCACCAATACGGTCGGCACCGGCTTGAATGCAGACAGTTCGTCCCTGCGATTGAACCTGGAAGCAAGCTTGCAGCACGATCCGCCGATTCAGATTGTGCGCAACCTGTTCTTCGGCAACGGCGCCAACGGCTCAACGGGTACTGTGCCCGCGACCGTCGGCGGTCAGGAGATCGTGGGGTTGGCGCCGAACTACACGAGTCCCGGCTCGCCCGACTACAACTACCGGCCGGCGCCAGGCTCGCCGCTAGTGGATTCGGCGCTGAGCGAGTACGGCGACGTCTTCGGGGTATACGGGCTGGTCGAGGCGCCGGACCGAGACCGTAACGGCCTGTTCCGTCGCGACCATTTTGGCACCCCGAACGTCGGCGTAGGCCAGCGACCCTGGCTGGATATCGGCGGCGCTGAGTTGGTTGATCTTCGAACGGCGCTGCCACGCGTGGTGCGAATGAACCCAGTACCCGACACGAACTTCGACAACGGTCAGGGGCCGGGGCTGGTCGAACTGGAGTTCAGCGAACCAGTCACGGGCGTGGGCGCCACGACGATCTTTGTCGAGTCATCGGGCGGTGACGGCAGCTTCCTCGAGGGCAACGAGCAGCGTTTGGTCGGCGTTGTTTCCGCCTCGCCTGGGTCCAACAACACCCGATGGGTATTCACCCCCTCCGGCGGCTCCTCGTTTAACGACTTCCAGAATGAGATCTTCCAGGTTACGGCGGTGGGCAGCGGCCCGAATCCAGTCAAGTCCATTGCATCCGACGATGCTCTCGACGGGGAGTTCAACGGCGCCTTCCCCAGCGGCGATGGCATTGAGGGCGGCGACTTCGAGGCGACCTTCACCATCGGCGAAGTGGTCCTCAACGCCATCTACGTGGACGACACGTCGCCGCCTTGCAACAGCGTGCCTCGCAACGATCCGAACCTGGTGCTGGTGAACAGCATTCAAGCCGCCCTTGCCCAGGCCGGCGCGGGTAGCACCATCTTGGTCTGCCCCGGCGTATACACCGCCCCATTGCAGGTCACTTTCCCGGTCACGATCGAATCGCTCGAAGGTGCGCTGCCGCGCAAGAACCCGGACGGCTCGATCATCCAGGGCACGGGTACATTCATTACCGTCAACGGCGGCACAGCGGTTCAGTTCCTCAACGTCTCTGGTCAAACCACTGCTCGGCTCGGTCGAACACGCGGCGGCGCCAACCGCGGCTTTGTGATCTCGACGGCGCCCACGTCTGGCTCGCCGAACATTCAGCCCAGCGGCATAGGCATCGACGTACAGGCGAGTACGGTGGAAATCGAAGGGAACGTGATTGTGGCCACGACGATCGGCATCAACGTCGATTCTCAAGGCACCAATCGTATGCCGAACATCAGCAACAACCTGATTGCCGGCAACACCAGTGCGGGCATCGATGTCATTGGCCGCAGCCGCGACGCGGTGGCCAACATCGTCAACAACACGATTGCGTTCAACAACAACGGTATTCTGGTCCGTGACGACGGAGTCGAGGCCGCGGGCCGTGTCGTCGCGAACGTCTACAACAACATCGTCACGAGCAACACGCTTGCCGGCATCAGCCAACTCGTGAAGTCGCGGCCCCTGATCAAGCACAATAACGTCTGGGGCAACGACCAAAACCGAGCGAACTTTAGCGGCAGTCTGACCAACTTGCCGCCGAGCTCATTCGACCCCGCTGGGAACCCGGTGCCCGACAGCGCCTGCGGACCGACGTCGACTAAGTGCGGTAACATCTCGGTCAATCCCTTGTTCGTGCGACCTGTTGATCCCGGCTCCGTTTCCGACCGCGCCGACTTCCTGCGGCTGGGCAACTTTACGCTTCAATCCGCATCGAAACTGATCGACCGTGCGCTGGACGAAGTCGCGGTGATCCGTGACTTCAACGGAGTTACACGTACCGTCGATGTTCCGGACGTCGGTATCCCAGAGACGGACCCTGAGGCCAGTCCGCGCAGTGTGGACATCGGCGCGTTTGAGTTCGTGCCGTCGTCCGTGGCCGGCCGAACCGCGGAGCGCAGCCGGACGGCAGCGACGCCGAAGGCGGCGACGAGCCGGATTCATCCACGCGAAAGGGACCTCCTGGAGTTCGACCTGCACCGCGTCGGGGTCGGAGCAGAAGTCTCTGATTACCTGTTGCAACAGGTAGGTACACTCGCGAGCGACCTGGAACGATTCAGCGACGAGTGGACGGCGCTCATAGACTCTTGGCTCGACGATGAGGGAAGGGAGTTGCACACGCCGTAGAGTTGATAGAACCGCTGTCGTCGGCACTCGAAGAGACCAGTGTTGGCGGCAGGGGGTGGGGCCGTAAGCCGTGTGGCTGCTTGATTCGTGTGAGGCGGCGTGCATAATGGAGCTAACCTTTGCAGCCTAGGACAGTAGTCACGTGGAGTTTTTTCGCCCTGGCACAGCGGCGAATTCGCGTATCGTAGACCACTAGCATTTTTGGAGGGTAGAAACTTGGCTAAGGAAACCAGTACAGCGGTCGAAGAACAACCAGCTCCTGCGGAACAGACCCAGCAGCCCGCTCGGGCCGTCCAAACCGAGGTGGTTGTAGACGAGGCCAGCGCCCACGCGGCCTATGCAAACTTCGCTCGGGTCACGGCGACCCCCGAAGAGGTGATCGTCGACTTCGCCCTGAACCCCCAGCCGTTCGCCACCGGTCGGCAAGAAGTCAAGGTCTCGCAGCGACTGATCATGAACTTCTACACCGCAAAGCGACTGTTGGGCGCGTTGCAGATGACGATCCAACGCCACGAATCGGCGTTTGGCGCAATTGAGTTGGACGTACGGCGCCGGGCGAACATCCCAGCTACGGGCGCTCGCTAGGTTGCCAAAGCGGGCGGATTGAACGCCCGCTTGAAGTCAAAAATCCCGGCCGGACCTCGGCGGTAGCTGCCGCCGAGGGCCGGCTTGATTACGAGGTCGGTACAGAGAGGATGCACGTGGGGAGCGACCGGAATCGCCGCGAGTCCTGCACATCTTGGGATTCTCGCTGGTTCTGTGAGGCACACACTCCGGGGGGGAGTGTGTGTGGATAGTCGCTGTCGGTGGCTTTTGCTGTGGCCTTACGCTCCACCGTCCACTTGCACGCCGATGGAACCGAGGCATGAGCCGTCGCAGAGAGGGAGGCCACATTGTGGGCCAGGACGGCACTAAGTACTGCTCGACATTGAAAGGGGTTCGTTTAACCCGCAGCCGCAGGCGAGGCACAACAAACGCCAGCCATGCCTCGCCTGCGGCTGCGGGTTAAACGACCGAAGCCGATTTCAGACCCCTATTCAATGCGACACAGTACTAAGCTTCAGGATTCCGCACCGACCATCTGACGAGATTGACGGACAGACCCAGGAAAACACGGCGACCCCACAGACCGCCTCCGGCGTTGACGGTTTGCCGTTTCGCCGATGTCTCAAGGACGGTCTGATTTCGGTTGGTGTAAGGAGAAAGAGGATGCGCAAGGCAAGACTGAAGCCCCGAGGGACCGAACGAAACAAGTGTTTTCTCGGCGCGATCGAACGTCTCGAAGACCGTTGTTTGCTCGCACCAGTCATGGTGACGGGCACTTCCTATCAGCCGATGATCGGCTCCGCTACGTTTGCCGACGACGGGTTCGTCAGTTTCCGCTTGATCAGCACACAGGCCGGCCGTATCGAAGCTGATCCCACAGGAGCGTTTGGCAACGATCTATTCGTTGTCTCACGGGGCACAGCCGTGGGGACCGGTGGGTTGGTTCCATCGGGGGCGAACCCAGGCGACCTCGCGGGCAATATCTATCGCATCGACCCGTACGGCGCCAATGCGTTCGGCGCGTCGCCCGCGGACAACCGACGGCTCTTCGCGACCATTCCCGGCGGGGGCTCCTCGTTCGGTGGATACGAAGACTGGTTCGACATTGCGTTCGATTCTACCGGCAACTTCACCGGTAGCCCGTTGCTGAACGGCGCTGGCCCGACAATGTTCGTCAGTTCGTTGGACTCTACCACCACACCGGGAATCAACCCGCGCAACGCCATCTATGCGTTTCTGACCAATGGCGACTTGGCGGCGCCGGCCGGCGTACCGCTGAATCCCGGACGGGTCACCGCGTTTTCGACCTTGGACGTCGTCCAACCAGGCATCCTGGACAGTCAAATCGGTGCGATCGCGGTGGCGCCGGGCGACACATTCGGCCGCGACCTGTATGTGCTCGACGTCGCATGCGATAACGCCGTGGGCGTCACCTGCGCCGCGGGCGACGGCAACTCGATGTTCCGAGTCCGTCCCGTGCAGGCCGATCCGGTCGACCTTGATGCCTCGGCGCTTTTCAGCGGCCACGTAGAGGGCGTGTTGCCAACCTTGGCGCCCGCGCCAGCCAACAACGACATCGACGTACGAGCGATGGTGTTCGATCCTAACCGAGGCATCATCCTGCAAGGCCAGTTCGGTGGACCAGCGTTCCAGTTGTATGGCGGACTGTTCGTAGCGTCGAGTGACCTGGAGGCCAATGACACTGCGCTCACTCGCGTGCTGCATTTCCCGTCGCCTGGCTCGCCGCCCCTGGATGTCGTTGCTCCGGCGGCGATCGCCACTCGGCTGATCGGCGACATGACGTTCGATCCGGTTGGCTATTTCGGCGGCGGCCTCTTCTTCACGGACTATATCAGTCGCTCGGTTCAACAAATCACGCAAGATCCGGCCACGGGGTTGGCGACGATCACTACGATAGCCAACAACTTCAACGTGTTGACGCCCACGGACTTCACCGGTGTGACACCGCCTGGCGATGATCCGGCCGACGCCTATCGCGATGCCTTCTCCATTAGTTTCTCGGCCGACGGTGAGATCTTGTTCGTTTCCGACCGCGACGGCGTTTGGGCGTTCTACGCCAACACGCTAGCGCATTCTTCGTCCGGCACGGCGATCGGCCTTACCGACCTGCGCGAGCTGCGAGCGCCCTATTCGGGCGAGGGCCTGGCGGCCGCCGTCGTCGACACCGGCGTCGACGGCGCCCACCTCGGATTCCGCGGCACGGTCACCGCCGGTTTCAACCCGGCGTTCCCCGGACCCGGCAACTTCGACACCAACGGCCACGGCACAGCCGTGGCCGGAATCATCCACCAGATGGCGCCGGGCGCGCTGGTCGTTCCGATCAACACGTTGGGCTTCGGTTTCACGAACCAGGACCTCTACAACTCCGTGCGCTTCGTCCGCGACAATCCGTTCGCCGACGACCCGCGCACCGCGGCCGTCGAGGCGGTTCCGATCGTCGCGGTCAACATGTCGCTAGGCATCCGTGGGCTCGGCGACCCCGACAACGCACTGGACAGCGATGCGGAGGCCGTGGCCACAGACCAGTCGATCGCCATCCCGCTCAAGGCCATCTTCCAGGACTATCGCACAGTGCACCCGCTCGGCATCGTGCCTGTGGGATCTGCGGGCAACGAAGGCGACCTGTTCAACGGTATGAGCGGCAGCATCATTCCATCGATTCTGAATGAAGTGGTGGAAGTGGGAGCAAGCTATCCGTTCGGGCCTGCCGTGGCCGGCACGGCAGGCACAACGGCTTCGGGCCTGACGCCGCCGCTAAACTTGACGGGCAGCCTGCGCTGTCAGGTGTTGTCGACCGGCACGGCGCAGGATTTCATCGCCTTCCCGGGAAAGCTGGCGGCGTTTTCGAACCGGAACGTCACCACGGACATGATCGCCCCGGGCACATGCGTGAGTTCCTTCGGAGTATCCCTGTTTGACAGCTCGCTGGTCGCGTCGGCCCAGGCGGTGCGCACAGCTCCCATCATGCCAGCCTTTGACGGCACCTCGGCGTCGGCGCCCCTCGTGACGGGGAGTTTTCTGTTCGGCTACGACGTTGTTGCGCAGTGGGCGGAAGTGCTCGGCGCCGGCGGCGCCATCGCACCCGACTCGGCCGACCAGACGATTCGCCGACTGAACCAGTACCTGACGCGCGAGATTACCTTGCCGGGCGTGACGGCGCCGACCATCACGCTCGGCGGCGTCGTGCCAGCGAACATCGCGGAGTATCTGAATCCGGACGGCGTGAATTCCATCCTGCAGTGGACGGCGATCCCACGTGAAGACGTGAACATCGGCGCGACGTTCGACGCGCCGGCCGGCGTCGATGACAGCGTGGAACAGGAACGGGCGTTCAACAGCCATCGCTATCGCGTCTATTCGCACGTAAACATCGCCAACGCGCTGGCCGCGGTGGAAGGGACGATCGCGCTGAACTTCTTCGTCGCCAACCCGGCCGCCCTCGCCGCGCTCGACGCCGCCGCCGGCACGCCCGGACTGATCACCGCCGTGGACATCGACACGTTCGTGGCCGACCCGCTGCAATTGGCCAGCGCTCGCGCCATGGCCCGGCTGCTCGGCGGAACGGGCCGAGTCGCGCGGCTCAATCGGCTTGCGTACCTTGATCTCGTCCAAGACGCTGTGCAGAACGGCGGCATCTTCACGGCGACGATCGCCGATTTGGCCGACCGCTTGCTCCCAGAACCGACCGACTTCCGCATCACCGCTCGTGCGGCCAGTGCGGATATTCCATACGCCCTGGACCCGACGGCGATTCGGGCCTACCAGGCGCTCAAGTTCCGACCGGACGACATCTTCCGCGGCATCACCAAGAAACTGCGCCGCATGTCGCCCGATGAATTCACGTTTGGCTCGCGCGGCGCCGCCGGACTGCGGCTGCTCCCAATCACGGGCGCCGATGAACGCAGAGTGATGCAACCACGGCTGAGTATCGTCGGCCGGGCTGGCGACGTTCCGCCCCCGCCTATCGACGAAATCTGCGGCGATAATATCGACAACAACGGCAATGGCCTGGTGGACGAGGGCTGTCCACCCCCGCCACCCCCGCCACCTTGCGATGACAGCACCGACAACAACGGCGATGGGCCGGTGGACGAGGGCTGTCCGCCCCCGCCACCCCCGTCAACCGACGCCAGCAACAACTTCGTGGCGATGGACGAAGCCGGCGCCGAGTACATCTACAGCACCAACTCGATCGGCGACTTGCTGGAGTACGCGCGAGCAGCCGACGGAACGTGGTCGCTCACGAACGTCTCCGACGGCACCACCGCGCCGGACGTCTGCTGTGACTTGCTGGCCCTCGATCGGCCCGGCGGTTCCACTCGGACCGTCTTCGCGCTCGACGCCAACGGACACGTCGTGCGTTTCGACCGCAACGGCGAGTCGTGGTCGACCAGCGACATGACCGGTCAGAACCTGCCGGCCCTGACGAACAGTCTTACGGGTTTGGTGATGCAGGTTCGCGGCGTTGAGTCTGTGCGGCTGTACGGTTTGAACGGCATAGGTCACCTCATCGAGTACCGTCCGGCGCGGGTTGGCTACATCGCTCGCGACGTCACCGCCGAGACGCGCGGCCCGATCCTGCAGCCGGGGCTGGCGAGTTGGGGCGAAACCGTTCGCAACAAGGACCGCATCTACGTCTACGGGGTCAGCGCCGCCGGCACGGTCGAGCAATACACCTGGACCGGCCGACGCTGGGTGCGACTGAACCTGACCGCGCTGGCCGGCGGCCCGGCGGTTGCAGCGGGAAGCTTGGCGGTTCCACCGCGTCCACCCACAGGCCGCGGCGCGGCGCCCGGCGTCTTCGCGCTCGACAACCAAGGCAGCCTGTGGCACTTCTTCGGGAGATGGGAGTCGGTGACCGCCGTGGCTGGCAGCGACGCGATTGTCGGTGAGCTGGCGGTTCAATACGACGCCACGGACGCAGTCTCACACGTGTACGGCCGCAATGCCCAGGGCGGGTTGGTGCGGCACAGTGGACGACTCGGCAGTTGGACGAGCGACGTATTGGTGGACTCTGGCGTGGCTGCGGGCGCTGACTTGGCCGTCTCCACTGGCAACCAGGCGACATACGCCGAGCTGGTGGATGGCGCGCTGGCCGAGTTCTGGTTCGATGACGGATGGTCTCGCCTGCTCCAGTAGCGACGAACGTCAGACCCGCCTCGGGTTCGACCGGGGCGCAAGTGGGGCGTAGTACGACGGATGCAATGGATTGCCCGTGAGTGTGATACTTCGTGTGAAGTGGAGGCGATAAACGTGTCGACGCCAAAGAGAAACCGAGGCCGGCTGACATTTCGGGCCGGTGTGGAACGCCTCGAAGTTCGCGAACTGCTCACCAGCACGTTCCTCGAGGGCCTTGCGGCGGCTGATTCGGCCGGGACCGCGCTGGCGCCGCTAGGAAACATCTTTGACGACGCACCGGCCAGCCTGGTCGGTGCGGATTTCGCGATTGGAGCGCCGCTCGCGAGCGCCCGCGCGGGCGAGGTTTACGTCGTCTTCGGACACGCAGGACTTGACACCGCCACGCTCAACGGATGCCTCACGCCGCTGCCTGTCAGTCCGCGCGGGCCGAATTGCGAGCTGATCAACAACTTGCTCACAACACAGCGCGCGATTCGTATCGTCGGCGATTCGGCCGACGACCTGGCGGGCTATTCGGTGGCAGGGGTTGGCGACGTGGTCGGCGACTCGCGCCCCGACCTGCTGATCGGCGCGCCGTTCGCGCGGAACGGAGCCGCAGTGCAGACGGGTCGCGCGTACCTGATCGGCGGCGACTACATCGCCAACGTGATCGGCACGGCCCGCGCGGCGGGCGGCGCCGCTGTCGGCACCATCGATCTCGGCTCACCCGCATTGGGAGCGACCTTCCGCATCATCGAAGGCGAGTCGGCCGACGACCAGATGGGTAACGGCGTCGCAGGCATAGGCAACGGATTCTTCATGACCAGCTCGCCGTTGTTTGGCGCCGCGCCTTTCGAGGACCGCGGCAAAGTTTACGTTTTCGGCGGCTTGCGCGGCATTGCCGGACCGGGCGCCGCGCTGGTGCCACTGGCGACCGTCGTCGGTCCATCGGACGGCGCACACCTGGGCGGGGTACCCGCCGAAGAACTGACCACAACAGGGTTCAAGGGCCAAGCGATCTCGCCGCTACGCAACCCAGCGCTCATTCCGGTCGCCAGCGAATCACCGAGCGACCGGCGTTACCGCGTGCTCAGTACAACGTCGCCCGATGTGTTGTTGGGCGCGCCCGACGCCTGCACGGTCAACACCTGTACGCCGGCCACAGCCGTGCGACACGGCCGTGCCTACCTGCTTTCGGGAACCCAACTGATCGGCGTTGGCGGAAACTTCGACCTCTCAGTCCAAGCGGACTTGCAGGCGCTTGAGGCGATCATCGTACAGGGTGGGTCACCGAACGATCGACTCGGCGCGGCCGTCAGCAGCGCGGGCGACTTCGACGGCGACTTCGACATCGACACGACCGGCGACGGACTCCCGGACGGCAAGAGCGACTTCATGTTCGCCTCTCCGGGGCGCGATGTGACCCAGAGTGGCCTGACCGAGACCGATGCCGGCGAAGTGTATCTGATCTTCGGACGCGAGGTGAACGGTACTCCATTCCCCGACGGTAGCTGCCAAAGCGACCCGGGCATTGTCGGCGTACCGCAGATGAACTTCCGACAGTGCCGCGACGCCGCTGGCAACATCGTGCCGCTCACCGCGACTAACTTCGTGGTGGCTGGGAACCTGACTGGCCTGACGCTGCGCGGCGCCACCACAACAGAACAACTAGGTACGTCCCTGAGCGAAGGTGGAAACTTCAGCGATCCGACCGGCAGAGGCAGCGCGGGCTTGTCGGGTCAGGTCGGCGTCAGCGACATTCTGGTCGGTGCGCCGTTCCACGACGTACGCACCGGCGCCGTCACGGTGCTGGCCGACGCTGGCCGCGCGTACGGCATGTTCGGCAGTCGTGACTATCGCACCATCTCCGGCCAACTGCGCGACCTGGAACTGATCGGCGCCACCGGCGAGGGGATCATCTTCAACGGCCGTTTCGCGGGCGACAACTACGGCATCGCCGTGGCCGCCGCTGGTAACGTGGGCGACCCCACCGGGCTGATTGGCGACGATGTACTGTTCGGCGCACGCAACGCCGAGGCCGTTCTGGGCGGCGCGGCAACAAACAACGTCGGGGAAGTCGAGTTGTTGTTTGGGTCGACTTCAGGGGCCGCCGGAGCGGGTGGGGTCGTCTCACTGCTCCCCTTTGTGCAGCCTGGGACATTTGGACCGCAGATTTTTGCCGGTGGATACTGGTCGTTCATCAACCAGACCCCGCCGGCCGGCAGCGTGAATCAGTTCCCGCTCGTGGCGAGTCAGCCGAGCGACGACCTGTTGTTCCCGCCGTTCACGCCCAGCATCCTGCCCGCCGGCGCGGTGGGGCCGTTCATTCCCGCTACGCTGCGCGGCTCGACGATCTTCTTGCCCGATCGGCCGCTCGCGCTGGTCGATCGTTCGGGCAACCTGAACGTCTACGATCGTGCCAGCGGCGACCGCGGCGTCAACGTCACCGCGTCCGCGCGAGGACCCAGGATTCGAGCTGGAGCCGTTGCCAGCGCCGCCGACGGCGCAACCAGTGTGTTCGCACTCGATCAGGCCGGACACCTAATTCACCACCGCGGCAACGGCACAAGCTGGTCGGCGACCGACCTGACGCAAGGCTCCAGTGGACCCAGCCTCACCGGCAACCTCGCGGTGCGGCGCATCGACGGCGCGAACGATTCGTTCGTGATCAGCGGCCGGGCCGCATCCGGCGGCGTCGCCGTCTACGCGGGCAACGATTCCGACGGCTGGCGGTCCGCCGTGTTTACGCCGCCCGGCGGCGCCGGCGCATCGACGGCCGTGACGCCACCCACACTCAGCGCGAACTATGTGGTCGGCAGCAACGGGCACCTGATCGAGTACATGCCGTCGCGGCGCAAGTGGCGGACAACGGACATCAGCGCGGCGGCCGGCGGACCTCAGCTTGCCGGCGACGTCGCGGCCAACGTTGTGCTCGGCGGCCCGCTTCGCGCCGTGCTCGAAGTGTTTGCGCGAAGCGTCGATGGACGCCTCATCCGTTTCACGCGAGCCGGGCGGAGCTGGCAGTTCGAGGACATCAGCGAGCGGCTGGCCGGCGCGGGCGCCATCGACGGTTCGATGATCGTCGTGCCCGGTTCGCTGGGTCAGCGGTTCATCTACGCACAGTCAGGCGGCCGTATCGTTGAAGTCGCAGGCGACGGCGCCGGTTGGCGAGTGCAGGAACTTCCGGCGGTGGACGGCGTAGCCTCGATGGTCGGCCCGATCGCCGCGATGCCGACCAATGGCAACTCACGTGTCGTCTACGGTTACGAATCGGGCGGCTCGGTTGTCGAGTACAGCTTCAACGGAACTTGGACCACACGCTCGTTCTCAAGCGACGCCACGGCGCTGGGCGCATTGCTCGACCTACTGACTGACTTGGGTGTCCAAAGCCGCTAGACAGTGGGCACGTTCTAACGTTCCAGTCTCCTGAGCCCGTGTTTCCTAACCGCCGTAGAATCCTCGCTCCTGCCGGGCGGTGTTACTGGCCGAATCCGCCACCCGCAGCACCGGTGACTTGGAAACGACGCTCGCCGGCCAGTGAGTTGAACTGCGGAAACACGTTGAGGCGAACGTAACGTCGATCCGCGGAGATCACCGCCTGAGCGGTAAATCCGGCGCCGAAGAAGAAGGGCGTAATGGTCGGATTGAAAGCTACCGCCCCGCCGCCGACCGCCCCGCCGAATTGGAAGAGGTGCTGCGGCCCGCCGTAGGGGCCGGCTCGCCCGCCCGGATCGCCGGCCGACGTCCGATCGGACAGCCCCATCAGTTCTTGGATCGGCAGTCGGCCCGACGATGCGACGCCCACGCCTGGCGGAACGTATTGCGGAATCGCCAGCAGTCCGGTGCGTCGGCCGGTTTCGAGTTTCACTAACAGCGGCTTGGTCGCGCCGAGCGGAACGTAGAACGTGTCGTGCTTCTCGTCCGGCGAACCCTCGTGATACGTCACTTCAACCTTGACGCGGCCGCCGAGCGGACTGCCCCAAACGCGGTCCACACGAATCTCGTAGTCACCGGGCAGCGCGCGGGCACAAACGTAAAGCTCAGCCGTGTTCTTGGCCGACCCCGCGTCCTTGCCGAAGCTGTCGCGGACCAGCACGCCGCCGGCGCCCGTAACTCGATTCTGTGCACAGCAGACCGTGCCGGGCGGCTCGACTACTCGCAGGTCGATGTCGGCGTCGCCCTGCCAGCCAATGCGCACGACCAGGTCGCGCGTGTCGGCCCGCCGAACCTGTTCGACCAGCGCATCAGCTTCGGATGTGCGGCCGGCGCGGCGCAGCTTGTTCTCGACGTCGGCGGCTTGGCTGCGGGCCTTCTTGTGCAGTTCGTCCTGCACGTTCACCCAACCGTGCGCGAGCAGGTGCGAAGCAGCCCACGCCACAGTGCGGCCATCGACAAGCTCGGCGGCCAGGTCCAGACTCTCCAGGTAGGGTTCCGGCGCGAGCGGCACTTTCTCGGAGGCCTCGCGATAGAGTCGAATCGCGGCCTCCTTTAGACCATGTCGCGCGAGTCGTCGAGCGACACGGTACTGGGCGTCGGGTGAGTCGGAGACGACATCGGCCGCGGAGAGCAGAGTTCGTTGGATCTCCTGCTTGTCGGCGCCGGTAGCCTCTTGAAGTAGCGCGAGCGACTCGTACATCCACGGCTCGTTGAAGCCGTGCCGAATGGCAGCCTTGAGCAGCGCGACGCCGTGATCGGGTTTCTTGGACTTGACCAGAACCTCAAGGGCGGCGCGAACGCCGGCCGAAGATTCCTTGTGTTGCGCAAAGTGCCGATCCCAGACAACCTCGGGGTCGAGGTCCGCCTTGGACGAACGGGCTGGGTTGGTCGGTGCGGCGTCCCTCGCCTGTTTCTGCCGGGCCTTCGGCTCATCGTCCTGGGAGCCGAGCCCGGCCGCTAAAAAGGGCTTACGTTTCTCAGGCCGTTCGCGCGACGCGATTGGTCCAGCACGCCGCCGATTTGCTCGTGGATTTCTGATGTCTGTCTGATGACCAGGGCCGGGTTCCGACGCCAGTAACGGATCGAGCCTTCGCCACCGCGCACGTCCCACGTGTCCGGCGCGATCACTTCCTGAATCAGGTTGATCAGTTCATCGCTCAGGTCTTCGCCGGCGCCGCCACCACCGGCGCCGCCAGCAC